>Ga0182027_10009153_pt1 | contig 14288 bp, 17 predicted proteins | sample 712E1DmetaG_FD_121300 | JGI IMG/M metagenome (GOLD analysis project Ga0182027, IMG submission 121300) | Permafrost microbial communities from Stordalen Mire, Sweden - 712E1D metaG (Illumina Assembly) | ecosystem: Environmental > Terrestrial > Soil > Wetlands > Permafrost | place: Sweden...
TGATCCGTTTAGCTGGTTTATTCAACTCAGACGTGGGCGAGTCCTACGAGATGCTCTATCAGAGTGATTCGCCATACCTGTTCGACTCTTCCAAGTTCGCCAAAGCGTTCGGTTTCTCCGGGATGCCCTACGCCGAAGGAATTCGTGCGACCGCAGACTCTTTCAAGAAAGCTGCCGCAGCAGCGAGATAGAAGAGTGGCTCTGCTCTGCCGATTGAGAACCCCACTGAGATACTGAAGAAATACGGAGCCATCGAGTGAAGGAGAGCGAACTGAAATCCCGTCTCACCCGCTGCCGCCAGATCAAGATCAGCGTGATCGGCAGGAAGTCTGGGAAGACAATCTCGATTCCAGTGTGGTTCGTGCTGGATGGCGAGAATCTCTACCTGTTGCCCGTGCAGGGCTCGGACACGCAGTGGTATAAGAACGTGCTGCGGAACCCGTCGATTCGGATTGATGCGCGAGGCGTGGCGGCGGAATTCCGAGCCACTCCCGTAACCGGAGCGAAGGCTGTGTCATCAGTGGTCGAGAAGTTCCGGGAGAAGTACGGGGTAAAGGACGTGAAGAAGTATTATTCGCAGTTCGATGTGGCGGTTGTGGTTCAACTGACCTGAACTGGAATGCCAGTGCACATTGACCTTCCCCTCGTCCCCACCTAACATGTGTACGCAGTGTCCACGCCCTCCCAATCCGTGGGGCAGACAGTTTCCCATTACCGTATCCTCAGCAAAATCGGCGGCGGGGGCATGGGCGTGGTCTACGAGGCGGAAGACCTCAAGCTCGGTCGCCACGTCGCCCTGAAGTTCCTTCCCGACGAACTCGCCAACGATGCACAAGCCCTCAGCCGTTTCCAGCGGGAAGCCAAGGCTGCGTCCTCTTTGAACCACCCGAACATCTGCACCATCTACGAAATCGACGAGTCCGATGGGCGAACCTTCATCGCCATGGAGTTGCTCGAAGGGCAGACGCTCAGGCACCGGATCAATGGCAAACCGCTGGAGATCGAGGCGGTGCTCGATCTGGGCATCCAGATCGCCGATGCACTGGATGCGGCACATTCGAAGGGTATCGTGCATCGGGACATCAAGCCCGCGAACATCTTCGTCACGAACAGAGGTCAGGCGAAGATTCTGGATTTCGGGCTGGCGAAGGTCACCCTCAAGCCGCAGAGCATTGCCATGAGTGCCCCGACCGTCGAGTCCGAGGAACATCTGACCAGTCCCGGCAGTGCGCTGGGCACAGTCGCGTACATGTCGCCGGAGCAAGCCAAGGGGAAGGAACTGGATGCGCGTACTGACCTGTTTTCCTTCGGCGCGGTGCTCTACGAGATGGCAACGGGGATGCTGCCCTTTCACGGCGAAACTTCTGCGTTGATCTTCGACGCCATACTGCATTCTGATCCGCCTCCGGCGATTCGCTTCAATCGCAATCTACCGCCCAAGTTGGAAGACATTATCAATCGGGCGCTGGAGAAAGACCGAGAACTGCGTTACCAGAGCGCCAAGGAGATGCGAGCCGAACTGCAACGGGTGAAACGGGACACGGAGAGCGGCAAGGCTGCTGCTGCGGCCGCAGAATCCCGACCTCGGAAGCGCGCCGTCCGGCTCCTGTGGAGCTTGCCGGTGATAGCTGTGCTCGCCGCTGCCGGGTTCTTGGCTTGGCGCTACCTGCGTCCCCATGCGTCAGGTGTGGCAAACATTCAGTCCATCGCTGTCCTCCCTTTCGCCAACGCTAGCAAAGATCCCGAGATGGACTACCTCGGCGAAGGTCTGTCCGAGGAGATCACGAACTCCCTTTCCCGAGTTTCCGATCTTCAGGTCATGGCTCACAGCACGGTGTCGCGCTACAACACGCGGCAAGACGATCCGCAAGGGGTGGGGCGCGAATTGCGCGTCGATGCCGTGCTGACGGGGCGGGTGGCCGAGCACGGCAACGAACTCGACGTGGAAACGGAACTGGTCAATGTCGCGACGGGGGCACAACTCTGGGGAGAACGGTACAGGCGCACCATGAACGACGCCGCGCTGTTGCAAGGGGCAATCACGACCGAGGTTGCAAGCCAGCTACGGCTACGGCTCAGCGGGACGGAACGGGAAAGCCTCGCGAAAGTCGGGACCCATGACCCCGAGGCTTATCAGCTTTACCTCAAGGGCATCTACTTCGTGGACAAGTTTGCACAGGCGGATTATAGGGTAACAATCCAATACTTCCGTCAGGCTATTGAGCGAGACCCGAACTACGCGGCAGCCTACGCTGGGCTATCCCTCGCATATCTTTGTGCAGAGATTCTCGGCTTGTTATCTCCTGAAGAATCGATGCCCAAGGCGAAGGAGGCGGCGAGGAAGGCTTTGGAATTGGACGACTCGCTCGCCGATGCCCATGTCGCTATGGCTTATATCGATTGGGACTACGACTACGATTGGAGCAGTGCCGACAAGGAATTCAGGCGAGGCATCGAACTGGCACCACGCAGCGGGGTTGTTTTCTACAATACCGATGTTTTCACGAACTACTGTCAGGACTTGACCACATCGGGACATTTGGAGGAAGGCATAGAGGAGTGCCGACGTGGGTTGGAGCGTGAGCCGCTTTCTTTTTATGCCAATGAGGTCTTGGGCAGGAGTCTCTATTACGCACGCAGATACGGTGAGGCGGCTAAGCAACTCCGCGCAGCGGTTGAAATGGAACCGAACTACTGGTTGTCACATATGGTGTTGGGGATATCCTACAAACAGCAGGGCAACCCCTCCGGTGCTTTGGAAGAGCTTCAAAAAGCGGTCAAGCTGGAAAGCGAAATGCCTTGGGCTCTAGCCGAGCTAGGCTACTTCTACGCCCAGTCAGGGCGCGAAAGCGAGGCTGAGCAAGTCCTGAAAGAACTCAGCCAGCTATCGAAACGGCGCTACGTGTCCCCCTATTTCCCAGCGATGGTCTATGTTGGTCTGGGCAGGAAAGAGCAAGCCCTCAGGTCCTTGGAGAAAGGATACGCGGATCACAGTATGTTCATGACCCTCATGAAGGTTGATCCCGAGTTCGATCCCCTGCGCTCCGAACCGCGTTTCGTCGCTCTGCTGCGCCGGATGGGACTGGAGCAGTAAGATGCACGGTTGGCTAGTCCGCACATCCGGCTGGAAGCCGTGGTAATGACGACGCTCTCAGAACTCGTCGGACAGACAATTTCGCACTACCGTGTCCTCGAAAGGCTCGGGGGCGGGGGCATGGGCGTCGTCTACAAGGCTGAGGACACCGAGCTTGGGCGCTTCGTCGCCCTGAAGTTCCTGCCCGAAGACCTAGCCCAAGACCCGCAGGCGCTCGAACGTTTCCGTCGCGAAGCCCGTGCTGCATCCGCTTTGAACCATCCGAACATCTGCACCATCCACGAAATCGGCAAGCACGGCAATCAGTCCTTCATCGCCATGGAGTTTCTGGAAGGCGTGACGCTGAAGCACCGGATCGCTGGGAAACCCGTTGAGACGGATGTCCTGCTCTCTTTGGCGATAGAGATCGCGGATGCACTCGACGCCGCCCACTCCAAGGGGATCGTTCATCGCGACATCAAACCCGCCAACATCTTTGTTACCGACCGAGGGCACGCCAAGATTCTCGACTTCGGGCTGGCGAAAGTGACGCCTGCGCTCGCCAATGTCGGAGCAGATGCGGTGATGGCACAATCCACTGTGTCGCTGGAAGAGCACCTAACCAGTCCGGGAACCACGCTGGGGACGGTCGCTTACATGTCTCCCGAGCAGGTCCGTGCCAAGGAATTAGACGCCCGAACGGATTTGTTCTCCTTTGGCGCCGTGCTGTACGAGGCGGCTACAGGTATGCTGCCCTTCCGTGGGGAAAGCTCAGGAGTCATCTTCAAAGCCATTCTGGACGCGGCTCCCACGCCTGCCGTGCGGCTGAATCCCGACGTGCCGCCCAAGCTGGAAGAGATCATCAACAAGGCGTTGGAGAAAGACCGCAACCTTCGCTATCAGCACGCTGCCGACATGCGAACGGATTTGCAACGGCTGAAGCGGGACTCCGAGAGCGTCAAGACTTTTGCTACGGCAGCAGAATCTGGAACTCAGAAACGCTCGCGTCGGACGCTCTGGGGCTTAATGACGGCAGTCGTAATTGTGGCGGTAGTGGCTGCGGGCTATTTCTTTTTCCGCCGTTCAGCCAAGCTGACGGACAAAGACACGATTGTCCTTGCCGATTTTTCCAACACCACGGGTGATCCTGTGTTCGACGGTACGCTTCGGCAGGGACTCTCAGTACAACTGGAGCAATCGCCGTTTCTGAGTCTGCTCTCCGACGAGCGGATCGCGGAGTCACTGTCTTTAATGGCGAAGCCAAAAGACATGCGACTAACGAGTGAGTTGGCTCGTGAGGTTTGCCAGCGAACAGCGAGCACTACGGTTCTCAAGGGTTCGATTGCACAGGTTGGCACTCAGTACCTCCTAACCCTCAGAGCGATCAACTGTTCAAATGGCGAGTCCCTTGCGAGCACCGAGGCTCAGGCAGTGGACAAGAATCATGTGCTGGACGCCTTGGGAAAAGTCGCCTCAGAGATGCGAAACAAGTTGGGCGAATCTCTAGCCTCCGTGCAGAAGTACAACGCCCCGTTGGAGCAAGTGACTACGCCATCGCTTCAGGCGTTGCAGGCATATAGTGAGGGGATAAAGCTTTTTGAAGAGCAAGGAGGTTCTGCACCTATCCCACCACTGAAGCGTGCAATAGAGCTAGACCCGACTTTTGCTATGGCCTATGGGGTGCTTGGAGTTACATACGGCAATCTGGGTGAAGACGGCATATGTAGCGACAACCTGCGCAAAGCATTTGAATTGCGAGAGCGAGTAAGTGAAAGGGAGAAATACGCCATTTCCGCTATCTACTACAACTGGGGAACCGGCGAAATCGACAAGTCGAATCAGGTTTATGAAGAATGGGCGCGGACTTATCCAAGGGAGTTTGTTCCTCCAGTAAATGTGGGAGCGAATTACAAATGGCTCGGACAATACGAGAACGCATTGCCGCGAATTGTCGAATCCATACGTCTGAATCCTGACTCCGGTGTGAGCTATGGGTTTCTCGCAAGCGTCTATACAGCCTTGGGCCGTCTGGACGAAGCGAAAGCAGTGTACGACCGCGCAGTAGCACGCAAACTGGAACATCCTTATATCCATGCAACCCGCTACGAGGTAGCGTTCCTTGAGGGAGACTCAGCAGGAATGCAGCGGCAGGTGGATTGGGCGATAGGCAAACCGAGCGTGGAGGATGAACTGCTGTCCCTATATTCTGACACCGAAGCCAATGCCGGACACTTTGAAAAGGCAAAGGTGCTTTCGCAACGTGCGGTGGACTCGGCTCAGCGTAATGACCTAAGAGAGGCAGCAGCGGCTTGGATGCTAAACGCGGCTTTGCGGGAAGCTGAGGTTGGATACTTGGAACTGGCGCGAGAGCATGTGAATGCTGCGCTGGCCATAGCGTCAAGCCGCGATCTGGAAACAACTGCGGCCTTGGCTTTAGCGCAGGCGGGAGACACGGCTCGGGCCCAAACTATGGCAACCGACCTTCGCGGGCGCTCGCCATTGAATACTGTGCTCAACGGCTACTGGCTTCCGGCGATTGAGGCCGCCGTCGAACTCAGGCGCGGACGTGGCGACAACGCTGTGAAGTTACTAGAGCCAGCATCCCCCTATGAGTTGAGTGGGGCTGGGCCCCTTTATCCCGCCTACATTCGGGGTGAAGCCTACATCAAACTCGGTGACGCGCAGCACGCCCTAGCCGAGTTCCAGAAATTGTTGGATCATAGAGGCATCGTGCTGAACTTTGTGACGGGATCACTGGCTCATCTCCAAATCGGTAGAGCCTATGCCATGCACGGCGACACTGCCAAAGCCCGTGCCGCCTACAAGGATTTCCTCACCCTCTGGAAAGACGCCGACCCCGACATCCCCATCCTGAAGCAAACCAAAGCCGAGTACGCGAAGGTGCAATGAAACTCGCCCAGACTTTGTTATTGCGGTTGCGATCCTGCGCGTTCCAGAAGGTATACCCGTGGGCCAGCACCAGACCTCGGCGAAACAGGGGGCGAAAGGCCGCCAAAAGGCGAGTCGAAATTCGACCCCTTGCAGACCACCGGGGGCGGAAGCCCAAAAACCAGTTCCGCCTTCGTAATCCACCGTTCTGTCGGCAAAGCCCTACTGCCGAGGCTGCCGTGATCGACCCGCGTAGTTAGTGAAATCGCGATTTATCGTCAGAATGACGGGCTAACTGCTGACAAGCGGGACTGCCAACGTTAGTTTTGGCTTGGTTTTGCATTTTTCGATCTATGGTGGTTCTCTTAAATGATCCGGCAGTACAGGTGGTGATCGCGATAGCGGGGCTCGCTTGCGGCATCATTGTCGCTAGGAAGTTTTTGCGATCAAAGAAAGTACACCAGCCGACATCATCCTCGGGGTCACCCCCTAGCACTCCCGCTGAGTGAAATTGCGATTTTTCGCCAATCATCAAGCCGTCACCCTGCGGGTGCCGAGAATACGACTTTTACAAGGGTGTTGCCTTTGAAAAAAACATCGAAGTATTCAGGCAGTTCACACTCGCAGATGGTTTCGTATCGCCAGTCATTCGCAGCGATTCTCTTCTTTGGCTCACCTAAGTTTTTCAAAACCTCGTCTCTTGAGGAGCCGAGGTGCAACGCATGCCAATTCCCAAACCCATCGGCTGGCTTGAACCATTTGCTTTCCGCTTGTTTTAGTTCACTGGCGCGTATGGCGGGATCGACTCCCGCTCGCAACGTAACCTCACCAACAATGGAGTCGGTGTACGAAACAACATGCAGCGTCGCAGTGTGTCCCTCATCGACGAAGTAACGTCCGCCCGTATCGCCTTCGTTCTCACGGGCAATGCCTTTGCCGAGGAGCCGCTCTACTTCGGGATCAGATGTCACGCCTAGCGTGACGCCGGAGAAGTTCAGTGGCCAGCAAACCGTTCCGTGCTTGAGCTTCAACTCCTGAGAACGAGCCGCTGACACCATGCCAACTACCACCAGTGCGCAACCCACGATAAGTTGTCGATTCATACCAACATGATAACTGTCGAGAACAGGCTATAGCACTCTTTGACCCCTGTCACCGGGGTTTTGAGTGCTATCGGGATATTTCGCCAGCTGACACGGTTGTCCAACCGGTTGCGAGTTTACCGAACGCGTCTTGGAGAAGTTAAGGTGCAATCTTAAAGACTTGAGCCAAATGTAGCCTTTACACGCTTTGATTGTGCGAAGTACGACCACCAGATGGCTACGGCGATCAACGTTTGAAGTCCGGTAGCTACGGGATTCTTCGAAGGGGATTGTTGTACGATCTCCTTAATATTTGTCGACAGCCTCAAGATCATCAAACAATCCACTGCAAGCCATACGATGAAGTAAACTTTGATGAGCTTCAGAGCGTTTGGCCGAGCACGCCATGTGGCAAGGCCGGTGTAGATTGAAAATGCAGCTAGCCCCAAATCAAACACTACAACAAACGTGTCGTGCGGATTCTGTAGGATTTCTGCTGCGCAGCCAAGCGGTTGAAATATGGTAATACCGACACAGAAGAACAGGAGGAAGCCACCTACTCCCCGGAATGGATCAGTGTCCTGCTGAGTGGCTAGGGGCTGTGGTGCGTTCCTTGTCTGTTCATTACTCACCGGGTCTCCCCGTTTGGTGAAAGTTTAGTCCTAGATTCACGGCTTTGGAAGAGTTATCGCTCTTTTGGCAGCCCCTGTTACGAAACGGGCCGCCTCCGACCCGCGTGGAGTCGGTGCCTTTCTCTTGCTTTACGCGGAGGTGGCTCCGAGGTAACTCCTGTTAACAGGCGTTCTCACAACTTTGCACCGTCTGTTCGCCCCCTCCGCGAGTTGGAAGGGGGATTTTGAGTGAAATTGGGATGTTGCAACAATTGAGGTGTGGCGTGGCTTTGCGCCGTGGCTTTTGGTGATCACCGCACATCAAGACGTGACCATTTTCACTGACAAGACGCGCTCATTGGTGTGAAGTACATATGTCTGGACTCCCCCCAAAGAGCGGTCCCCCCGAGTCCGGCGAGGTGGGTTGTGAGGTTGAGATTTCGGATTTGCTACCTGTTGTCCAGCCTGAGAATACACAACCCAGCTTGTGAACACTGTAATGATCGCGCAACGTGCGGCGAAGAGATGCGACAGCGGTTAGAAGAGTTGAACTGGCGGACGCAGCCACGTTCGCTCAACAATGGGGGCTCTGGAGTGCCGGTGGAGGCCTCCGATTCTAAACCGCCGAAGGTGTAGCAAGTCCTCCGGGGACAGCCATGGAAAGAGGTTTTCTTCTTTCCGCGTGATTATCGCAAAAAGGCGGCTGCGCCCACGACCGAGTTGTTGGTGATATTTCGCCAAACTGTGAGCGGTTGTACCGACTATTTGCGCCAGCGTCTCGGCTCATTTGTGGAATCGCGGTTTCAGTAGCGTCGAGCAAGTGTGCACTTGTGACCACTTTGCCGGACAGGTGTTAATTAACATAAGTTCTACGCTGGCCGCGCCCTTTACCAAAGTGACCGCCCACGGTAACCTGAGCGGGCCTTTTCAACAACCGATGGCTGGCAATACCATGCAGGATTTGACCCGTAACGACTGGACTCTGATTGAGTCTAAGGCCAAGCGAATCCGCGTTCAAATGGGTCAGGAAATCATCAAGGAAGGCACTCGGATCGACCACCTTTACGTTCTCCGTAGCGGCTCGGCCTCGGTGGAGCTAGAAGGAACGATTTCTCGGGCTGTGATTGCAACGCTTAGCGCGGGCGATGTCTTTGGCGAAATGGCGTTCTTAGGAGACAGTACGGCGACCGCAGCAGTTGTTGCCAAGGACGACGTTGATGTTGACGCGATCTGGGCAAACGACCTACGTGATCTGGTGACTATGTTTCCGGGGTTTGGCGCGAGGTTCTACCGCTCCCTCGCCGTCATACTTGCTCAACGATTGCGCGAGACATCGAGGGAACTGCTGAGAGAGATGACCAAGAAGCGATAGCGCCCGACGTTATGTTCTATTCGGTCCGTGCTTTTCGCCGCCAACGCTCCCACCACATCGAGAAAGAAAAAGCAGGATGCGAATCGATGACAGGAGCAGACTGTTGGGGTGTGGCTTTCACTTTGACGCTGAAGCTACCAATTTGCCCGTCAAGTTGGATGCGCTGATCATCCTGCGGAGTCTGTGGAGAGTTGACGCCGCTGAACTGGTTTTTCCTGATCACCGATTTCGACATTGATGTTACCGCCTCAAGCAGCTAGCGCGTATCGGCTGTTGGCATACTCCAGTAGGGCCATCATTTCTTCGAGCGAGGGAATGTAGAATTCTGCGATCCGCGAACTGTGCTGTAGTCTGCGCTGGACGGACTTGGAGGGATCGAACAGCAGGAACCGGATGTCGTGTTCTCGCGCCCATCGTCGCAGAAACACGAGGATGCCAAAACCGACGCCTCCCATGGCACGCACCTCCGAGAGGTCGAGGATGACAATCCGGGCGTCTGTTTGCGAGGTCACGGCTTTCCGCAACTCATGTGCGGATTCGCTCTGCACAAGTCTGCCCTCGCACTCAACGACGGCCAATTCACCTATGTTCTCAACGGACACATTTAGCATGACTTCCTTTTCTAGCGTGGTTCGATCCAGCACTGTTCCGTCTACGCTAGAGCACGGGCAGTACCATTCCTTTATTTTGTACAACATGAGTCACTGCTTTCTGGGAGGCGCTGGGATTCCTACGAAGAAACGAGCACATTTGTCCTTAGGAAAAGCAAAATCTCCACTACACCGGCGATCCCGCCCGTCCAAAGTGGGATTGCTCTTTTGCGCTGGCGTTTTATCCGCTAATTCTGATGGTGCGGCAAGACCTCGTGCTTTGCTGATCTGGTCGGCGAGCGCGAAGGCGATGTTCAACTAAGATGCTCGGACGTTCCGCGTAGAAAGTAACGTGGACCAAGGTCGCTTTCGGAGCATACTATTTTCATCAACGGAGAGACTGATGGCGGTGCAGAGATGCCGAACAACCGTTCTCGCAGTTGCGGTCATGCTGCTATCCGTCGTCGCTCCTTGCCAAAAAGGGCAAATCGAAAAGGACCCACACCGTCCGATCTGCGCCGACACTCGATGCAGACAGATCAGGTCTTTCTTGAAAGCCAACTACTGCGGTGAATCGCCGTTCGGAAACGGTCCAGATGACGGCTGCGATACTCGTCAGGCAAAGAAAACGGGACGCGGCACTAAGCTGATCGCAGACTTTGTTTGTAAATGGAACGACACGGACGGGACCTCAAAGTGCGAACAACGAGGCCAGCCGCCCCCAAAGCTCCGCACCATTCTAATCCGTGAGATGCGACGGGTAGGCTTACCTGCACGAGCAGATAAAGAGGTTAACTTCACCGTTTTGGAGGCCAAGTCTCGGGGCTGGTCTTTGGTAGCGGCGAATTACGATCACATAAGTGGAGACTATTTGACACTCTGTCAAGTGATTGTTGTCATTGACCAAAGTGGACAGCCGCACGTGCTGCGGACGGTACGGCTCCAAAAGACAAGTGCCTACGAGAGTGATGTCACGACTTGGGCCCCGGTGGATATAGCAGATGTGGAGGGGGACGGGCGTGTCGAGTTTGTTTTGGAAGGAGACTCCCTAGAGGATCACTGGTTTGAAGTTGTCAGCCCACACGGCGATTCCTTCGAGACAATCTTTGTTCAATAGCAAGGTCTCGGCATGTGCGACGGATGACTAGGTGCAATGACGCTGAGTCAGCGAACTCGAAGCCGTAGCGAAAGGCGTTCCTTTGCCGAACCATCGCAAGAATCGTCACAGGTCCGGACGGAAGTGTGAAATTCAACTCCACCATCTGGCGCAACGGAACTTCAATTGTCAGCATGGCTGCGATTCCGGATTCGCTAATATCCACGGTACGGCCCTTCAGCACCCCGCTAGTCCGGGAATTGATTGTGATATCAGCCTCCATTTTGAACCGGGGCTGGCGACGAGCGTCGGCAACTGTTCGACCGGAGCTAGCAGCGAACTGATTCTCAGCTTCCATTTTCGGCTTTCTCCGATCTACACCCGGACAAGGTTGGGATTCTTTCCTGAGAGGTGAGTGATTCTGAACAGCGGCCACTGTTCTATTAATTCACACTGGCGGGAATTTGGACTGTCTTGACTTCCTTTTGTTCCACCAACAAGTCGCACCATTGACCTTGATCGCCAAGTTCCGGTCGCCACACGCGCCGATAAGTGAGATCGAAGAGCACGGCCGACTGAGAGTTGCAGGGCAACTGGGTGCACCGGATTGTGTAATAAGATTCAGGTGTCATACCGCACTGCTTCTTATTGCTCCTGGCGAAACCAGCGTTTTGTGGGCATACCACATCTGCGCATCGTGTGGTGACACGGGTCTGGGGCGGCCATGTGCAGCCGTGGCGTGCTCGTTCATTGCCCTAGCGGCTTGGGTACGGCAGTTGCCGTTCTGGCTGCTGAAGTCACGTGAGGTGACGGAGTGTTTACAGAGCGGGCACTTGAACATGGCAAATCCGTTCATCATCTTGATAGTGTAATGTCTCACAGCTTCAATTGTAGGCGCTCGTCCTTGGTCTGACTCCGAACTAAAGTTACCCTCATCGTTGTCCCTTGATACGGATTCGCGGGAAGCTGGCGGCAAAACTCAGGGAGTCGTTGAAAGCATTGGGAGTGGACGACGGCTAATAGGGAAAGTCGCGACTTTTACATTGACCGAAGGTGCGGACATTGACTCACAAATAGCGACTGCTACGCTGTGACCGCCACGGGATGTTCGGGCTAGGCGGATTTCTTTGTCTGCGCGCAAAACTCGATGATTTTTCCGCGTCGCCGCAATTTTCCCTTCAACGGAGTGCGGATGTTCGTCGGTACGTAAAACTCAATCACCTTCGCCATAACTATCTCCTGCGTGCGTGCCAGTCTCTGTGGACGCGGCTGGAATAGCTTCGTGCCTCCAGTAACCCCACGATAATCCATCCCCAGCTACACCCTAACCGAATCGCACGACCAGAGTCTGAGCAAAAGTGCTCTACCAACAGTGCATAACCTCACACATCTTTTCTCCTTTCAGTGCACCCTGTCCGAGCCGTGCATTTGAGGCGGTCCTCGCACATCGGTGTGTCGTAGACTTCGTGAGTCGCCGGACCTGAAGGCTAAAGCCAAAGTGCTTCTCCTCTTCCCCCATTATGAGCAGGATGACATCACTTATTTCAGTTACCATAAACTAGGCATCAGTCCGGCCGACACGGACGATGTCAAATGATCGCGCCGGGCAACGGCGCCAAGAACGGGAGTGTTGAAATGCACAAGGTCGTCCTGCTTCGGCACGGAGAGAGCGTCTGGAACAAAGAAAACCTGTTCACCGGTTGGACCGATGTTGACCTATCAGACAAGGGCAGACAAGAGGCCAAGGAAGCGGGCCTGATACTTAAGGAACAGGGATATACCTTCGACATCGCCTTCACCTCGGTATTGAAACGCGCAATACGCACGCTGTGGATCGCGTTGGACGAGATGGACCTCATGTGGATTCCCGTTCAGCGCAACTGGCGGCTGAACGAGCGGCATTATGGGGCGTTGCAAGGCCTCAACAAAGCTGAAACGGCAGCGAAGTACGGGGAACAACAGGTGAAAATCTGGCGCCGGAGTTACGATATCCGCCCGCCGGCGCTGGAGGAGGCAGATCCGCGTTATCCCGGGAACGATCGACGCTACAAAGACATCCCAAAACAACAACTTCCTCTCACTGAATGCCTCAAAGATACGGTTGAGCGCTTTATGCCGTGCTGGCATGAACTGATTGCACCCAGCATCCGCTCGGGAAAGCAGGTATTAATTGCGGCCCATGGCAACAGCCTGCGCGCCCTGGTGAAGTACTTGGAGGACGTCCCAGACCGGCAGATTGTCGATCTGAACATTCCTACCGGAGTGCCGCTGGTAGAGGAACTCGATGACAACCTCAAGTCGGTTCGTCATTATTATCTGGGAGATCCCGAACGAATCCAGCAGGCGATAAGCGGAGCGGCAAGCACAGGCAAAGTCAAGCAGTAGAAGATCACATCGGCCGAGCCTAGATTGCGACCGCCAGGGTATCTTCATGCTTGGTCGCATTCTTGGGGGTTGTCGGACGCAGAAGGAGCCGTTTGGCGGCTTCCACCAGCAACAGATACACTCCGGTCGTGACGGCAACAAAACCAAAGTACGCTGCGGGCAGCGGCGTGAAGCCGAGTATGCCTGCCAGGGGGCTGAACGGCAAATAAGTCCCGACCGCCACAGCGGCAAGACAGGTTGCAATCAAGGGACTGCTAGGGCGGCTGCGCAGTGGATTTTTCGCCGTTCGAATAACGAATAGCACCAGCGTCTGGGTTGCGAGCGATTCGACAAACCAACCGGTATGAAATTGCGCCTCGCTCGCATGGAAGAAATGCAACAACACATAGAAGGTGAGAAAGTCGAAGATGGAACTGATCGGACCGATGAACACCATGAAATTGCGGATCAGGCCAATATTCCAACGTTGGGGTTTCCGGAGATAAGTATCGTCAACATTGTCCGTCGGAATGGTGAGTTGGGATAAGTCGTACAGAAGGTTGTTCAGCAGGATTTGCGTCGGAAGCATCGGCAAGAATGGCAGGAAGAGCGAAGCCCCCGCCATGCTGAACATATTCCCAAAGTTCGAACTTGTGCCCATCAGCAAATACTTCATCACGTTACCAAAAGCTTTGCGTCCTTCGATGATGCCATCATGGAGAACCCGCAGGCCGGGCTCAATGAGAATCACGTCGGCAACCTCGCGAGCCACGTCAACCGCGCTTGAAACTGAAATGCCAACATCGGCCGCGTGCAGCGAGGGAGCATCGTTGACGCCGTCCCCCATGAATCCCACCGCGTGGCCATTATGTTTGAGAGCCAGGAGAATCCGGTTTTTCTGTGCCGGAGAAATACGTGCGAATACGCGCGTCTCCTCGGCGACATGCGATAGCGCCGGGTCCGTCATCTTCTCCACGTCCTCGCCCGTGATGATTTTGCCGGGATCGACTCCTACCTCCGTGCAGACGTGGCCGGTAACGCGGTCGTTGTCTCCGGATATCACCTTGATCTCAACCCCATCCTGCTTCAATGAAGCCACAGCCTGGGCGGCGTCCGGCAAGGGCTCATCAGCAAAGCTCAAGAAACCGGCCAGAATCAGATTGCGCTCATCCTTCACGGAATAGTCCGGAAGCACAGGAACTTCGACATAA
>Ga0182027_10009154_pt1 | contig 14288 bp, 10 predicted proteins | sample 712E1DmetaG_FD_121300 | JGI IMG/M metagenome (GOLD analysis project Ga0182027, IMG submission 121300) | Permafrost microbial communities from Stordalen Mire, Sweden - 712E1D metaG (Illumina Assembly) | ecosystem: Environmental > Terrestrial > Soil > Wetlands > Permafrost | place: Sweden...
AAGCTGAAAGTTGCCGTTAAAAGAATAACTGCCGCCGTTACTATGATTGTTCCTAATGTTTTTTTCATGATCTGTTACCTCCTTTAGGGTAATTTGTTTGTTTACCTTTATATTACTGAAATTATCGTGCCAAAAAATAAGTAATAATTATTTATGCATGTAATTATTAGATAATATTAACTATATTCACGATAATCCTTAAATTGTTTCTCGTAAAATCTCACCTGATCCTTTTTCTTTTTAAATAAAATATTAAAACTCGTTTAACGAAATGTGGAAAAGTGTCAAATGAATTCGGTAGCGAGCGCAAACACCTTCGCTTGTTGCTTACGTAAGCGAGCGAATATATAATTACACTTTCCCTAAGAATCGAAGCTTCTCCGTGGCTTGCCTTGGGAGAGCTTCAATTCGTAAACGAATAAACACCTTCGCTTACCGCGGAGAACTTCAAATGTTTTTTAAAGGATTGACCCACCCAAATGGACAAATTGAAAAAAAAGATAAAAATTAAGAATGTTCTATATGAAGAAGGATGGCATTAAAAACAAATAACATTATTTAATACAAACACGGCGTACCTGCATAAAATCAGTAGCACCTTTCAAGGCTTTTAGAATACCGTCTTGTAAAAGTGTCGTCATACCTTCTTTTCTGGCTTGTTCCCGCATGACTTCAACGGTTTCATGCTTTTGCACCATTCTTTTGATATTATCAGTGCCGATTAAGAGTTCGTGTATGCCTAATCTGCCTTTATATCCGGTTCCATTACAACTGCTGCAACCCTTTGGTTTGTAAAGTTTGAAGTCTTCATTGTAAGGCACATTTAATTTATCAAAATCTTCCCGGCCGTAGCTTTCGGCAATCTCATCATATTCTTCCTTTGTGGGATGATACTGCTCCTTGCACGATTTGCATAGTGTGCGCACAAGGCGTTGAGCGAGAATTCCCAGCAGGGCGTCGGCGAAATTAAGGGGATCAATGCCCATATCCAGAAGACGCACAATAGTTTCCGGAGCACTGTTGGTGTGCAGAGTGCTGAATACCAAGTGGCCGGTAAGGGACGCCTCAACGCCCGTTCTTGCTGTTTCAAAATCGCGCATTTCGCCGACCATGATAACGTCAGGGTCAGCACGTAGAAACGCCCGCATAGCCGCGGCAAAATCAAAGCCGATCTTCGGTTGTACCTGGACTTGACGCAATCCGTATTGCGTAATTTCTACGGGGTCTTCCGCTGTCCATATTTTCTTGTCCGGCCGGTTAATGTGATGCAGGGCCGCGTGCAGTGTGGTTGTTTTACCGGAACCTGTAGGACCAACGCATAAAATCATACCGTAAGGTTTGGAAATAATGTTAACCAGTTCTTTGTAATTACGCGGCGTTAAAGCCATATCTTCTATTGGCATTGTTTCGCCTTTGGCTAAAATACGCATAACTACATCTTCCACCCCGCCCTGAGTTGGAATTGTCGCTACACGTAATTCTATTTCCTCACCCGTGTTACGCCTGAATTTAATTTTACCGTCCTGGGGCATTCTTTTAACGGTGATATCCAGGTTAGACATGATTTTGATGCGCGAAATAATGGCGGCGCGGTAACTGAAAGGAACCGTCTGATAAAGGGCACAGTCTCCGTCAACGCGAAACCGGATCTCCACATTTTTTTTACCTACATTCGGTTCAACATGTATATCAGAAGCTCGGCGGATATAAGCGTCATTAATAATTTTATTGACCAGTTGCATAATGACGCTGTCCGAGTCTGTTACGGATTCGCCGCCTTCCTCATCTTCTGAGGCCGCCTCCTCACCTTCCATCCGTCCCAATATTTCCGTGAAAGAATGTTCCTCATCGGGAGAACTAAAGAATAGGTTAATATATTTTATTATATCTTCCTCTAAGGCGACATCATATTTTACCTGCTTGGTTTTTAAAAGACTTTCGATGGTGTCTTTCTTTATAAGATTGCTGGGATCATCTATGAGTACATGAATCTTGTCTCCGATCATTTCCAGCGGCACCCATAGTTCACGGCGCAGAAAATTTTGCTCTAGATTTTTAATTAAATGACCGGGAATCGGTATTTTCTCATTATATTTCATAAAACGGCAATTATAGAATTCCTCGAAAGCATGGCCAATATCATCTTTGGATATTTTGTGTTTCTGCATGAGGAAATTTTCTATGGATTCTTTCTTCTCACGTGATTCCTTCCATGCGTTTTCCAGTTCATCTTCTTTGATCAGATCATGGCTTAATAAATAATCAAACCGCGTTTTTCTATGACGCACGAAACGTTGTTGATTATAAAAGGCAACACCCAGAACCTCGGCAATTTCGAGTGCCAGTCCTATTTCCTCTTCAGAAAATTTTCCTTCGCCGATTTTTTTATTGATAATCTGAATGACGCCCATTAGCTGATTGTTATTGTAAATGGGAGTAGCAAGAATTTGTCTTGTTTTAAAACCCGTTTTTTTATCCCAACTATCGTCAAAAGTTAATTCAGCCTCAATATTTTTGAGTTCCTTCTGATTGTAGGCATTCTCAATGTTGATTACTGCGCCTGTGTTGGCCACATAGCCGGCGATACTTTTATTATTTATCGGCAATCTGATTTCTTTGAGCTGCGTGCCGGCCAGAAACATAGAATAAATTTCATTACGTAATTTATCAACGACGTAAATAGTTATGGAATTGGCGTTAAAAAGGTTTAAAATGCCGCTTTTTAAATCTACAAGGATTTGTTTGATATTTTGCGCCGCATGAATATGGTTTGTTATATCCAACAACTCCTTGCGTGTATTGGAGTTACCATTAACAAATTTTGCAGAGGGTGCATTTAAAGGACTGGCCATGGAGTAAATTATTCCTTGGTATCTAAAATATCTTTTATCCTAGCAAGGATTTATATTAATGTCAATGCGCCTGACATTGCAATTTGTGACTCCGTCAGTAAAAAATCAGCCGGTGGTGACAATTTTTGAAAAATCGGCAATTTTATGGAAAAGAGCTGAAATTTCCGCCAGAAGCGATAGACGGTTAAAACGGACTTTTTCATCTTTATCCATAACCATGACGTTGTCAAAGAAAGCATCCACAGGAGGGCGCAGAGCTGCCAGTTTGTTCAAGGCGGCGCTGAAATCCTCTTCCGCGATGCCTTTTTCCACACGGGTTTTGATGTTATCAAAGGAAGAAAACAGGTTGATTTCCGCATCGGCTGAAAGCAGACCGACATCAATTTGGCCATCGTGGAAGTCCTTCAAAATATTGTCCACGCGTTTAAAAGCGATGGAAATCGGTTCGAACTCGGGATTTTGACGGAATGCCTCCAGAGCCTTAATCTTTTCAATAACTTCGACAAATTCATCAATATCCGCAGATAGAACAGCGTCCACTGTATCGTAAGCATATCCCTGATTTATCAGTTGATTTTGCAGACGTCCCTTAAAGAATTCCAGAACGTCTTTTTTTATATCATCCCCCGGTTTTTTCAAAACATCCTTGAGCAACGCAAGACTCTCATCAATCAGGAAATTCAGGCCAATCGAATAACGGCGGGATAGAATAATATTAATTATTCCGAGTGCCTGACGACGCAGGGCGTAGGGGTCGGCGGTTCCCGTCGGTGGCAGGCCGACACCGAAGAAACCTACAATCGTGTCAATTTTATCGGCGATGCCGACAATCGCTCCTTCATCCGTTTGAGGCAGATCACCGCCTGCAACTATCGGTAAATAATGTTCACAGATGGCATTGGCAATTTCAGGTTTTTCGCCGGCTAAAAGAGCATACTCACGGCCCATGATACCCTGAAGTTCCGAGAATTCGCCCACCATAAGAGATTCCAGATCGGCCTTGGCCAGAAGCGCGGCGCGGTCAACATTTTTCTTAACGGACGGTTTTACTTTGGACGCGATCTTTGCCGCCAGTTTGCGGAAGCGCATAACCTTTTTGTGCGATGTTCCCAAGAGTGTATGGAAGACAACTTTCTTGAGTGATTCCACGCGATCTTCCAGAGGCACTTTTTTGTCCTCCTCAAAGAAAAAAGAAGCGTCGGCCAGGCGCGCCCGCAGAACCCTTTCGTTTCCTTTTGCCACTACTGTGATGTCGCGGGGTCTGGTGTTGCTGACTGCGATGAAATGAGGCAGAAGTTTTCCTTCATCGTTAATGACAGGGAAGTATTTCTGGTGAGAGATCATTGTTGTTGTAAGAACTTCTTTGGGAATTTTTAAATATTCCTCCTCAAAACCGCCACGCACGATCACCGGATATTCCACGATCAGACTGACGGTTTCCAGTAGATCATCCGTGTAAAAAAGTTTTCCGCCAACTTCAGCAGCTGATTTCTGCGCTTCTTTGAGAATTAAATTTCTTCTTTCGGCGGGATCGGCAATAACAAAATTATCTCTGGCCTTACTCAGATAATCTTCGAAACCGGTGACAGCAAAAGGAGCGGGGCTCATAAAACGATGCCCTCGGGAAGTGTTGCCGCTTTCAATATCTTCAATCTTCAGAGGAATGACATTACCGCCATAAAGCGCGAGAATCCAGTGTACCGGACGGGCGAAGCGCAAATCATAGCTTCCCCAGCGCATTGATTTTTTAAAAGGTATTGCCAGAAGGAAACTTGTTAGGATTTCGGGCAATAGTGTATCCGTCGGCTGGCCGGCAATGGTCTTGCGCGCTCCAAGATACTCGCCTTTTTCAGTGATGATAGTTTCCAACTGCGAGATATCCATATCCTGTCCCCTGGCGAATCCCAGCGCCGCTTTTGTCGGGTTTCCGTTTTCATCAAAAGCAGCCTTTTTGGCAGGCCCCATTTTTTCTATGGTTTGATCATCCTGTTTTAACGCCAAATCGGCAATAGTGAGCACCAGGCCGCGCGGTGTTGCCATGCACTTGATTCCGGTAAAGCCTATGCGCCGCTCCGTCAGAGATTTGCGAATGATGTCTTCCATATCCACCACAGCCCGGGATAATAATCCCGCGGGAATTTCTTCGGTGCCAATTTCAAAAAGTAGTTCGTTACTCATTTTGTCTCCAGATATTCTAGTTGTTCTTTAAAAGGGGGTACCCCAGATCTTCGCGTTGTTTAAGATAAAGCTCGGCGCTGATTCTTGCCAGATTGCGTACCCGGCCGATATAACTGGTGCGTTCAGCAACACTGATAGCGCCGCGGGCGTTTAGCAAATTGAATGTATGCGAGCATTTCAAACAGTAATCATAAGCGGGCAGCGCCAGATTTTTTCCGGCAATACGCAGTGCTTCCTCTTCGTAAGTGTCGAAGAGTTTGCGCAGCATGGGAATGTCGGCAACTTCAAAGTTGTAAGTGGAAAATTCCACTTCGCTCTTGTGATGAACGTCGCCATATTTAATTTTATCCGTCCACTGTAAATCATATACGTTGTTGACGCCCTGAATATACATGGCGATGCGTTCTGTTCCATAGGTTAGTTCCGCGCAAACCGGATGCAGATCGAATCCGCCAACCTGTTGGAAATAGGTAAACTGAGAGATTTCCATCCCGTCGAGCCATACTTCCCAGCCCAATCCCCACGCGCCCAGCGTTGGTGATTCCCAGTCGTCTTCCACGAAGCGGATATCGTGATCAAGGGGATCAATGCCGAAGCTTCTGAGCGAATTGAGGTAGAGTTCCTGAATGTTTAAAGGAGATGGTTTCATAATGACCTGATATTGGTAATAATGCTGAAGACGGTTAGGATTTTCACCATAGCGGCCATCCGTTGGGCGCCTCGATGGTTGTACATAAGCCACATTCCATGGTTCCGGTCCCAATGCGCGCAGACAGGTCGCGGGATGAAAAGTGCCGGCTCCGACTTCCATATCATATGGTTGTTGGATTACGCAGCCCTGAGAGTGCCAGTATTTTTCGAGGGCAAAAATCAATTCTTGAAAATTCACAATTTTCTCCTTGCTGTTATGAATGAAAAATTTATCAATACGGGCTTGTTGAAAAACGCTCATCCCTCGCCTTTGCGGGGACGGTGTCCGCTGCATTGTGAACCGCACCGCTCAATGAATATCTATATACGCCTCGCGGTTCGTTTTTTTTGCGCGCCTTGCATCCGAGTATCCCGTATCAAGTACGGGACAAGCTTTTGAACAGTCCCGAAATGCGGGGTTTTTAATAACTCCAGTATTGCCGATTTTTATATTCAAAAGAATACGTGGATAAGTAACATGTTCAGTTGTATAGTGTCAATATAAAAAGGATAAAATCGTTTTTATTAATTAATTGACATACATATGTTTCCCTTATATTTTGTTTCAGGAAAATTATTTTGACTGGGTATTTGAAGATTTAAAATCTGTTTAAAAGTTTGTTTTCCGGTAATATAGATGTTTACATAAACAGATATGGATTACCGATCAAAGGGCAGGTATATCCGGGATTGAATGTCCCGGCGGTGTTGAGATCGATTTCGTGCGGCGTTTCGTACCAACGGAAGTAGTGGGGAGAAAGCTGATGTACGAGCCCGGCTTAAAAAACGCGATTAAACAGGCACAGGCAGACGGAAAAATGATGCTGTCTCGCGCTTTCTTCGGCTAACTTTGTTGGCGTCGTCGTCGGCTTCCTCAACGTATTTTCATATATGCCTGCGGAGCCTCCTCCTTGCCGCCTCGTTATCCTTTGAAATAGAAACGACATGAAACTATTTTAGTAATATCTAATGTAATGTTTGAGAAAATAAAAATAGTTTTTATTTTCTGATGTGCTAAAAATAAATTGTTTTTACTCTTTAGCTTTCAGACAAATATTTGCTTAATTCGAATCTTTATCAATGGATTTAATGGGTTGCCTTGCTAAACCGCCAACCGGCACCTCGCGCTCAAAATGCATGTAAATTTTATAGCCGCTGTGGGCTTCCGAGAGTTTGTTTCCGTTTTGATCAGTCATGTCGTTTATTTTTAAGGCGACAGTATCTTCCGGCAACAAAAGTTCCAGGGGGTTGCCGATTTTCAAGTGGTTCCGGACGCCGAGCAGAATCATCTTTCGTGCTGTGTCATACTGAATCACTGTTCCTGCAGGCTCATGAGTTTGAATATATTTAATCTCCGGATTCGTTTCATTAATTTTTTCTTCGTTAAAGGCAAATCCGGTGGTATAGCCGCGGTTTGATACTTTGTTAAGTTCATTTATCCATTCTGGTATGCATTTATATTTTTCTTTTTGCCGAATTAAAGAGTCAAGTGCGTGCCGGTATGCGCGTGTTACCACGGCCACGTAATAAGCCGATTTCATCCGGCCTTCAATCTTCAGACCGGTAACACCTGCTGCCAGTACTTCGGGCAGATATTCAATGAGACATAAATCTTTTGAGCTTAGCAGATAACTATACCGGTCGTCCTCCTGTAGAATCAACGGATCATCCGGTCTTGTTGATTCCTGAAGCAAATATTCCCAGCGGCAGGGTTGACTGCAATCACCCTCATTGGCGCTCCTGCGGTTGCGGAATGATGACAAATAACAGCGTCCCGAATAGGCCATGCACATTGCGCCGTGAATGAAAATTTCCAGTTCCATTTCAGGAACAGCTGCGGCAATTTCTCTGACTTCCTTTAAATTCAGTTCACGTGCCAGAATAATTCGCCGCACTCCCTGATCTTGCCAGAAGCGGACAGCCTCACTGTTTGTAGTATTGGCCTGCGTACTCAAATGAACCGGTAACTGCGGCGATAAACGGTGGATAAGCCTGAGCATTCCCGGTTCGCTGACAATTAAAGCATCAATGCCGGCGGCGGAAAGAACGGGAATGATTTGCTTTGCCTGTTCAAAATCTTTATCGCGGGTAAAAGTATTGGCCGCCGCGTAAACTTTAACATTTTTGGCGTGCGCTTCATTTATGCCGATGGCTAAATCAGACAAAGACATTTCGGATGAGCCTGCTCTCAGGCTCAGTCCCTGTACGCCGATGTATACGGCATCGGCCCCGTAAAGCAGGGCAGTTCGTAATTTTTCCAGATTTCCCGCGGGAATCAGCAACTCCGGTTTTTTCATTTCCAGTTCCTTGGGAATTTTTTCTTAAAGTTATCTTAGCAGAAAAAATGAGCCTGCACAAATAAAGGTGTCAGTTGTGTTTCTTAAGTCAGGAATTACTTTAAAATAATTGACTTAAAAACGGAACTTCCTTATGTTTTCTGCTAAGTAAATGTTTTGTCTAATGTTGTTCCACTCAGGAAAAGGGAAGTATCCCGTACCGGCAACAGAATTTTCACAATGCTTTTTGTGGGAACATTGGATTATTATCCTAATACTGAATACGGATGCTTTAATCTTTTTTGCAGACCAAATAGTTCCCATGCTGAGAAAAAAAATCCGGGGTCAATGGCGTTTACGCGTTGTGGGTACGATTTCCCAAAAATCATGGATAAAGAGACTGAAAGAAATATCTGAGATGGAATTTGTCGGCTGGGTGGATGATCTCGGTTCTGAATATAGTACTGCGGATGTGGTTATAGCACCTGTCCGCGGCGGGGGTGGAACCAGAATTAAAATACCGGAGGCGTTTGCTTACGGTGTTTCGGTTATATCGACATCCATGGGCTCTGCCGGTTTGGATGTGGAAAATAAAATTCATCTGCCGATTGCTGATGATGCTGAAGCTTTTGCCGAAGCATGCCTAAGACTGATGACGGACAGCGTACTCAGAGATGAAATATCCCGCAGAGCTTTTGACCTTGCTGCTTCAAAATATTGTCCGGATATCGTAACCAGCGCATGGTCGAAATTATACGATAAGACGTGATTCCTTTAGTTGCGTGAATAATCTTTAGAAGAAGGAGTAGATAATAGGTCTGGCCTATGAAAAGAATACCACGTATATTTCATTTTGTATTCGGCCTGCACCCGCAGACAGAGTCGTTCCATTTGATGCATTATCTGTGCATTACTTCCTGCCTGCGCGTAAATAAACCGGATGCCGTTATGTTTCATTATCATCATATGCCCTGGGGTTATTGGTGGGATATGATTGCTCCGTCGTTGCAATTAAAGAAAATTGAACTTGATAAATTCATTTCTTCATTTTCATATTCAGACCTCGATATAGGTCAATATAGGTATGCCCACCTGTCCGATATTGCCCGTCTGGAAATACTGATAAAGCACGGCGGAATATATGCCGACATAGACACTTTATTTGTCAAGGAACTGCCGGTAAGTCTTTTTGAAAAAAAATTCGTCATGGGTATGGAAAAAGTTGACTGGGATGCAGAGGTTGCGCTGGCAGCGGAAGGATCAATTTGTAACGCTTTTATTATGGGGGAGCCGGGAGCGGATTTTGCCAAACAGTGGCTTGCGCGGACATATGAGGAATTTGACGGTACATGGAGCAGGCATTCCACTTTTTTGTTCTTCAGATTAAGCCGTGAATATCCGGAATTGATTCATGTGGAACCTCCACAGTCTTTCTTTTTTTATGATTGGACAAGGAATGGCATCAGGGCATTTTTGAGAAACCGTGGCTGAATATCGACCGAGTATACAGGATCCATCTTTGGAGTCATATGTGGTGGGATCGTAAAAGAATGGATGTTTCATCTTTTCATGCCGGGAGGCTGACGCCGGAGCATGTATACTTTTCAAAATCAGCCTATGCCGAATTGGCCACGCCTTTTTTACCTGAAGGCGAGCCTTATAATAGATTGCTGTTTGAAAAGCAGAGAATGAACGCAATTTTAGAAAAAGGAAAATTTTTCTGTCAAGAGTGTCTGAAAAAAATCAGACATGGAAAATAAAATCATTGCAGATTTCTGGCATCCTCTGACATGGCTTTCCCTGATATTGGACTATCATCTTTTTCGTTTTAATGCAGGCGGTTATCATGTGACTAATCTTATCCTGCATATATGGGCACTCTATTATTATCTTGACACCGGATAGTGATTAACCTAAAAATGATAATTGTAAAATAATTTTGTTAAACACTTTTGTTGCAAAGCAAGAGATATCTTGAGTGATGTGAACATGTTATATAAGTTTATTTTAATTGATACCGTGCTAGCATGAAAACAGCAGCATTATTATCCTTGAAATGAAGACTTTTTTATTTCATATTTCATCTATTAACGTTGTGAGAAAAATTGCACCACTATTAATACTTTTAATTTTCGCTTCCATTTGTTTTTTTAGTCAGGTTTCACAATCGGTAACCGTTGATGAATTTCACCATTTCCCGTCTGGAATATATAATCTGGTGACTTTCGATTGGCGCATGAATAATGAATCACCACCCCTGATAAAATGCTTTCCAGCATTGAGTATACTTATTACTAATCCAAAAATTGATTGCAAATCGTTTGAAAAATCAACCAATACCTGGAGAATGGGATACAGCTTTATGTATCTGAATAAGGACAGATATCAGTCAATCTTTCAATACGGACGATGTATAATAATAATATTTGGTTGTCTGCTGGGATGGTTAATATATCTTTGGGCCAAAGACATATATGGTTATAAAGGAGCTCTATTTGCCTTATTCCTGTATGTTTTCAATCCCAATATTTTAGCGCATTCTTCATTAATAACTATAGATATTGGCGCAAGTTGCATGATATTTTTAAGCATCTATTGTTTCTGGAAATACTTAATTAATCGTAATCGCAACACTATAATTCTTGCGGGAATTGCTCTGGGGCTTGCCCAGCTTGCTAAATTTACGTCGTTACTTCTCTACGCGATTTTCTTTGCTATTATAATTTTAGTAATTATTTTAAATAGTGATACCTACAACGAGGGTAATCATATTAACACTAAAAAAAACAAGGCAATTAATTACTTCGGGGAATTTTGTATAATAGTTTTAATCAGCATGATAATAATAAATGCAGGCTATTTATTTTCCGCTTCTTTTAGGCCTCTATCTGAATATCATTTTACAAGCAATCTTCTTAAAGGTGCTTCTTCCTTTCTCTGGAAGGGATTTCCGATACCTTTGCCTTATGATTACCTTACGGGTTTTGATACCCAATTGAGTATTTCGGCGGGAGGAATTCCTTTTTATGAAAGTTATCTCATGGGTGAGCATTCACTAACAGGATGGTGGTATTATTATATCATCGCTTTTTTTGTTAAAAATCCTGAACCACTTTTAATAATATTACTTTTTACAGCTGTTGCCTGGATAGGAAATAAAAAAGAAAAGATGGACAAAATAACAGTTCTTTGTGTATGGATTCCCATAATATCATATTTTATCTATTTTTCCTTTTATACACATATTCCCATTGGCATAAGGTACATACTTCCGGTTTTCCCTCTTCTTTTTTTGGCATGTGGTTATCTCTTTAATCAATTCATGTTGGAGCAAAAAAGTATGAGGGCAATTTTAGCAGTTTTAGTCGTTTCCTATATATTTATTGCGCTATCCATTTTCCCGCGATATTTATCCTATTTCAATATTGTTTCAGGCGGTTCGCAAAATGGATATTTCTGGCTTATTGATTCCAACCTTGACTGGGGGCAGAGTTTACCCGGCTTGAAAAAATATATGGATAAAAATCATATCAATGAAATAAAACTTGGATATTTTGGGCGAGTTGATCCTAAAATATATGGTATCAATTATTCACTTGCTGAAAAAGAACCGCTGGAAGGGATATATGCAATCAGTATTAATTTTCTGGTGGGCAGGCCGTATTATCTTTTAAGAGAAAATACTCAAGAATTGTTATTTATTGATATAAATTATTTTGAAAAATATAGAGAGCTTAAACCGTATGCTATTATAGATAATTCAATCTATATTTTTGATATGAGAAAAAAACAGTAGCTATACTATAATTCAAATGACATTTTTCTATTTTGCCAACTCTCCACTGCTGAAAATAAGCAGGTACCATCAATAAGCACTTCTCCCCGCTGATACGGCGGAATAAATCTTTTTAAAAAAAATCAATAGTGCTATTATGATATTCAAAAGCGGAAAAAGTGAAGTTCGTATATAAATTATTGGAGGAAGTGTTATGCGCAAAATTATTGTTTCAATCTTACTTGTAATGACTGTTATTTGTTCCTGCTCGGGGAAAAGTGAAACAGCGTTGGATTGGTTTAACAAGGCAGCAGCGTTAAATGATACAGACCCCCGGGCTATCGAATATTTGAACAATGCCATTAAACTGCAGCCGAATTATGCCAGTGCTTACAACATGAGGGGGATTTCCTACACCATGCTTGGTCAATATCAAAGAGCCATTGAGGATTTTAATCAAGCCATTATCCTGAAACCGGATGATGCCAAGACCTACATCAACCGGGGAATTGCTTACACTCTCCTGCTCCAGTATCAGCGTGCCATCGTAGACTATAATAAAGCCATCAGTTTAAAACCGGACAATGTCAATGACTACTACAGCAGAGGATATGTTTATTTTAAACAGGGCAATAAAAAACTAGGCTGCCGAGATGCGAAAAAAGCCTGTGACTTAGGAAACTGCAAATTATCAGAATTAGCTAAAAACAAAGGATATTGCCATTGATTTATGAGGACTTTAAAACAGATTACAGATGGAAAGATGGTAATGCCAAGTAATCAACGGCAGCATCTTTTATTGTTAGCGCATTCTAAAAATTTGCAGGCCTCCAATTTACACGCTTTCTTAGCATCATTGCAATTTATTTCGTTGATGCCATGAAGAAAATAAATAATCCCCCTGTTTATTTTATAAACCAGCATTATGCGGTTTATGGTGATTTCGCACGTCAACTTTTTCTTTCCAATACAGACAAGTTATGTTTCGACACCTCCCTGAGGTCTTCGGGATTTATATTCGTATTCAGTTTCAAATCGGACATAATATTTATAACACCCTTGACACAGTAATGATCCTTCAAATATTTGTCAACCCAATGTAAAATATACCGATCGGATTTAGGCCTCATATACCATGAGGATATCTCATTGACCACGACAACATATCTGGGTCTCGCGGATCCAATCTCCCGTATCATTTCCTTTTGCATTTGCGAAGCATAAATCTGGTATTCTACCAATCCGAACATGTAAATATAACCCGTGGCTGATTTCCTGTTTGCATAAAAATAAATCTGTGGCTCCGAACCGAGGACAGCAATAATGTCCTCTTTAGATGAATGATTTTTTATGTATGTGGCAATGGCGAGCGATTCGGGAGATAATGGGTTTGATCTAACGTAAACCATGCAATTTGCGTCTATAAGATTTGTACGAAAGAAGCCGGATTGTTGCCATGCAGAAATACCAAGACCTAAGATGATAAAAATAATGGGAATGGTCTTTAAATAAGGGGAGAATCTTTGAGACAGATATACCATGGAAACGCTAACAGCAATACCGGATAACATTGAAACAGCAACGTACAATATCTTCTTAAATAAGAATACATTATGACCTTTCAGATCAAAGCAGTGCTCTTACCACCAAACGTAAAAAATTCAAGCATCGGTTTTTAATTATTACCGATTATAATGTATTATAAAATAACAAAATAAAAAAATAAAACCTGGAGGAAGAAGTAATTGTTGACTGCACCTGCCTAGTTTCAGTGATGTGTAGTTGTATGTAAAATTATTATATGCAGAGCTTGCGGACTTGTTCCATGACTTTCAGAGATTTTACTTCACGCCCCAGCACATGCGCAATGAAACCGATGAGGATGCTGCGAGACTCCATGGACAGGGAATCGGTGAGCGCGATTAATTTAATTTTATTAATATCCATATCCTTGCCCAGAAGCAATGTGCGCACGGTGCCGGCTGAAATCGGCTGTTCATATCTTTGGGGCTTTGCGCAAACGCTGCATTTGATTCCGCCTTCGCCGGCGTGAAAGTAATAAGAATTGCCATTGGTCACCGGAGTTTTACAAATGATACAATGGTCGAGGGCCGGTTCGAATCCGGTTAATTTGAGCAGGCGCATTTCAAAAAAGCGTACGATTGCATCGGATGCCTTTTCACTGCCAAGTATCAGCAGAAAATCCTGCAGGAGTTGAAACACTTTTTCATTCTTTTTCCCTTCCGGGCTGAAATGATCCGTAAGGTCAATAAAATAAGAAGCGATAAGAGTTTTTTCCATATCCTGACGGATGTTGTAATAGTGGTCAATTATATCGCAGGATTCGATGAAAGCGAGCATGTCACGGCTTTTGCGGGTGAAGATAATATCCGTCAGGGAAAAAGGTTCAAAGACATTGGCAAATCTTTTCTTGCTTCTTTTGGCGCCTTTGGCGATTCCCTTGAGCTTCCCGAAATCGGAACTGTAGAATGTTACGATTAAATCCGATTCACCATA
>Ga0182027_10009155_pt1 | contig 14285 bp, 14 predicted proteins | sample 712E1DmetaG_FD_121300 | JGI IMG/M metagenome (GOLD analysis project Ga0182027, IMG submission 121300) | Permafrost microbial communities from Stordalen Mire, Sweden - 712E1D metaG (Illumina Assembly) | ecosystem: Environmental > Terrestrial > Soil > Wetlands > Permafrost | place: Sweden...
AACCATCCAGCGTACACTCGCAAGTGTGCTTGCACAAACTTTCACTGATTTCGAAATACTAGTTATCGATGATGGCTCACTAGATGAAACTGTTGAATGCGTTCAGGCGTACCATAACCAGCGAATATTTATTAAAACACACACAAGCAATAAAGGCGCAGCCGCAGCTCGAAACACCGGTATTCATGCCGCTCATGGGAACCTGATCGCTTTTTTGGATGCTGATGACTTGTGGTTGCCGGAAAAACTTTCCGAACAAGTGGCTTTAATGGATCGCCATCCAGAATTCGGGGGTTGTGTCACCGGGTTCCGCTATGAAACTGAGGAAGGTACCAGTGTCGAAATCCCGCGAAAGCCGGATTCCTGGCTGCGGGAATTTTCAAAAGGTTGCGCAGTTGCCCCAGGAACTACCCTAATTGTCAGGCAAAAGTGTTATGATTCAGTAGGCTATTACGATGAGACCATGCCGAGACATGAGGATTTTGATTGGTTGTTGCGGTATGTGCAGAAATACGATCTGGGTGTGGTACCGCTTGCTCTGGCAGCTGTTTATCGCTCTGGCCAGCCTTCCGGTGAAAAAATTGGTGCAGCTAATGAAATTATCGTAAAACGCTACCGGGAGCTTTTTTACAGCATGGGCAGGTTTAGTGGTTCACAGGCAGTGGGAAAGCGCTGGCTCGAAACGTCAATTCATTATTTCATGTTCGGAAATAAACGCAAGGGGTATTCGTATCTTTTTCGAGCCATCAAAGAAAATCCATTCCAACGGGCAACGATGTATTTACGTGTGCTGGATTACTTTTTTGGATCACATATTTTTCCAGCATTCAAAAAAAACATTTTAAAAACCCGCCTCTTTCTTGAAGCCAGGAAGTAGGCCCTGAAATGAAAAGGGCTCCGTTTACTATTGTTTTTTTGATTACTGACCTCGAGACGGGTGGGGCGGAAATTATGTTATATCGCTTGCTCGCGCACCTGGATCGTGAAAAGTTTGAACCAACGGTGATCAGCCTGCGCCGCGCTGGCCCGCTTGGCGAAAAAATCTGTGCACTGAATATCCCAGTCCTTGCTTTGGGTATGGATCCTGACCATCCCAACCCGTTCGCCTGGTTTAAATTATTAAGAATCCTGAAGCATATTCATCCCAGCCTGATCCAAACCTGGATGTACCACTCGGATCTACTCGGCGGCCTGGCGGGTTTTATTATCAGGATTCCGGTTATTTGGGGGATCCACAATTCAACCACGGACCCCGCACATACCCGCAGAAGAACCTTGATCATCGTGCGGTTATGCGCCTTTCTTTCCCGCTTGATCCCCGCCAAAATCATTTCCTGCTCCGAAAGAGCCTGCCAGGTTCATGTGCAGGCGGGCTATGCCCGCGAAAAATTCGTCATCATCCCGAATGGCTTTGACATTACTGAATTTAAACCCGACCCGGACGCTGCAAAAAACCTCCGGCTCCAAATGGGAATAGAACCTACTGTCTCACTGATTGGCATGGTGGCTCGCTATGATCCACAAAAAGATCATGCCAACTTTATTCGTGCCGCTCAAATTTATCACCAAACTTCGCCACAAACCCATTTCCTGCTTTGTGGCGAAGGACTTACCTGGCAAAACACCTCCATTGGTGCGGAAATTGATGCGGCAGGGCTACGCAGCCAGTTTCACCTGCTCGGCCGCCGCATTGATATGCCGACTGTTTATCCTGTGCTTAGCCTGCATGGGCTTTCCTCTGCTTATGGGGAAGCTTTCCCGAATGCGCTCGGTGAAGCCATGGCCTGCGGCGTTCCCTGCTTTGCCACGGATGTAGGCGATTGTTCTTTCATTATTGGCGATACCGGCCTGGTAGTCCCGCCGAAAGATTCACAGGCTCTGGCGGATGCCTGGGAGCAAATTTTGTGCTTGAGTGCAGAGGAACGGCTCACTCTCGGTGAACGGGCCCGACAGCGGATACAACAGCTGTTTAGTATTGCACAAGTCGCCTGGCGTTATGAAGAACTGTACGAGCAGGTTTTGCAGGGCAACCGGTAACCTGGATCTGTCTGTGGCAGCGGGATAAGACGGTGCATCGGCAGGTTATTTGCACGAGTGAAAAGGAATAATCTGCCGTATGTACGGGATTTCTGGCCCCCTTTTATGAAGATCTTACTTTTTGCAAACACAGATTGGTATCTTTATAATTTTCGCCTGGCCCAGGCGCTGGCGCTGCGCGCGCGCGGAGATGAAGTGGTCCTAGTTTCACCAGATGGCGCTTACGTCTCTCGTCTTCAGGGAATGGGCTTTCGGTGGATTTGTTTTCCGCTGTCGCGCCGCGGGCTGAACCCGCTGAAAGAATTTTCAGCCCTAATGCGCCTGGTCAGACTTTATCGCCGGGAAAAACCCGACCTGGTCCACCAGTTTACCGTCAAATGTGTATTGTATGGTTCTTTAGCCTGTTCCATGCTAGGTATTCGATCGGTAGTCAACTCGATTGAAGGGCTTGGTTACGTTTTTACGGAAGGCAAGAGGGGGCGGAAATGGTTACGGGGTCATGTCAAGCTGATCTACCGGTTGGTCCTGCCGCGCACCTGGGTCATCTTTCAAAATCCGGATGACCAGGCTTATTTTATAAAGAATCACCTGGTAAACCAGAAACGGATGATTCTAATCCGTAGTGTAGGGGTGGATATTCATAAATTTTGCCCTCACCCTGAAATGGAAGGGCCGCCTCTTATCATCTTGCCGGCGCGTCTCCTTTGGGATAAAGGGGTGGGAGAATTTGTGGCGGCTTCACGACAAATGCGAGATGCAGGTTGCCGTGCTCGCTTTGCTTTGGTGGGAGATATTGATAATGGAAATCCGGCCTCAGTACAAATTGCCCAGCTTCGAGAGTGGGAAAAGGAGGGCGTGATAGAATGGCGGGGTTGGAAAGAGGATATGCAGGATGTGTATGCACAGGCAGCCATTGTATGTCTTCCATCGTATTACCGTGAGGGTGTACCAAAAACACTGATCGAGGCAGCCGCCTGTGGCCGCCCGATTGTCACGAGTGATATGCCGGGTTGCCGGGAAGTTGTTCGCCACGGGGAGAACGGATATCTGGTTCCCCCCCGGGATGCGCCGGCATTGGCCGAAGCGTTAATGGATTTGCTGCAAAATCCGGATACGCGCAGTAAAATGGGCAGGTGTGGCCGGGCAATTGCGGAAAAAGAGTTTTCGATGGATCTGGTTAACTCGCAAACTCTTGCGGTTTATCGATTTTGTATTAACGATGAACAAATTATCCCAGGTAAAACATCAGTAGATTAAAATAAAAAACGGGTTGAGGTATCAAACCTGCTGGATGGAGCGAAACACCAGCCAGCGGTATTAATGGGAATTTTGGGATGACAATATTTCAAAATTGGATCGGGCTGTTCAAAGCAAGCATGGGAGGCGTTTTGGCGGCTTTGGCCTTGTGCCCACTGGCAATCTTAATAACCAACCGGGTGGGGTTACTGGATATTCCGGGTAGCGCACCTCATAAAAAGCACCTACGGCCAATGCCTTTATCCGGTGGTATTGCGTTGATGCTGGGCATAATTGTTCTAATTTTTATTTTCCAATTATTCGATCTGGATTTTTCTATATTCAACAAAGATATTTCTACTTTGTTGGCTGCGGCTGGCATCATTTTCTCGTTTGGGCTATGGAATGACGCGAAGAGAATAAAATTCCCAATTAAGTTGACGGGCAAGATATTGGCTTCCATTTTGCTCATTGCAATGTATGTCCAGGGTCACTTTTTGGCAGGTTTGGATTTCCTGAAAGAGCTCCATGTAAGCGCAAATATGATCGAGACGCTGGATTGGGCAGTGACAATTCTATGGTTCGTGGGGATCACAAACGCCTACAACTTTAGTGACAGCATGGATGGGCTGGTGCTTGGCATCGCGGGGATTGCTTTTGCATTCTTCATGATCGTGGCTTTATTGGCGAATCAAAATGCCCTGGCAATCTTCAGCGCAGGCCTCATGGGCATCTGCATTGGTTTATATGCTTTTAACGTTAGCCCGGCCCGACTCTTTCTGGGCGATTCCGGAGCATAGACCCTTGGGTTTATTCTGGTGACTGTAGCCATGATCTATACACCACTTAATCTTCCGCAAGCTTTATCCTGGTTTGTACCTGTTTTAGTGCTGGGGGTTCCAATTTTTGATGCTACGCAGGTGATTACTTCACGCATTCTTCGGCACAAGCCGGTTTTCCTGGCAGACTGCACTCAAACATACCACCAGCTGGTTGGCCTGGGATTGGACCCAAACCAGGCCTTACTAACCATCCAAATCACAACCATTTTGCTGGGCTTGCTGGCTTTTTTGGCTGAATCCTTATCTCCTATAAGAGCGACTCTGATCTTTTTTCACAGTGGTGTTAGCGGGGGTAATATTGCTTATAATCTTTCTTCGCTTGAAGATACAATACGATGAATGATGTGAAAACCCAAGAAATATATATTCCGGATGCCGCTGTCCAGTTCTTTTATCTGCCCGAGCGGGAGTTCCTTCGAGAGGAAAGCCGATGAAGAAGTTGATATTAAAGCCACCTTCCTATGACGATCTGTTACGCATCCTGTCCGCTTGGCGGGTATGGATCGGCGGCGCAGTTCTGGGGGCGGCTGTGGCAAGTGCCCTATATTTGATCGTTCCGCCTGCCTACCGTGCTCAGGCTACTGTCCTGGTGGATCAGCACGTTGAACAGGTAATTCCCCAGGAACAGACGGATCTGCGCAAGTTCAACTATCTCCAGCGCGAGACCGATAAATTGCTTGTAATTGCCTGGAATGATCAAACTCTCTCACGGGTTACCGCCCAAACCGGTTTGCCTGTTTCTAAATTGCGGGATGGTCGCCTGATTTTAAACCAGCCTGGCGATGGCGGCTGGCATTTCCTGGCCGACGCGGCGGACCCTGCCAGCGCTGCCCGGCTTGCCTCAGCCTGGGCGAGTGCTTTCGTGGACGAGGTCCAATCCAAACCAGCCGGGATCAGTACGTTTTTGCAGGTCAATTTTGCTCAGCAAAAGGATCTCCCGGTCATGCGGACCGTCTCCATGGGATTCTATGTATTCTGCGGTGCACTGCTGGGAATTACCTTGCTGGCGTTAAGCCTGCTTTTCTTTGATTGGAAGAATGCCTGAGATGGAATTGGCACCCCGGGATCTTCTTCAAAGGTTTGAGCGCTTTCTCTGGGCAGCCGTATTGGTGGCATTGCCGGTAACCAGCTTCCGATATTTGCCATTTATGGGAGCCGATACTCAAGTTCGCCCCCTTTCGCTCATTCCGGCTGTCCTGCTTCTGGTCGCCCTTTGTATCCGTTGCATCAGGGAACGCCGCTTGCTCTTGTGGAGCAGGTTATTCCTGCCTTTGTTGATATTTATCCTGGTTGCGGTCGCTTCCAGCGCGGTTGGCTTTCTTTTAGCGCCAGCGAATCTATATTCGTTTACTTATTTGGGCCGTGATCTGCGGGCCTGGCTCACTTTGGGGGTAGGTCTGGTTTTCCTGATAACCTCGATGAACATGAATCGAAATGAACAGGATTTAAATTTCACCATTAAATGGATCTATGTGGGTTTAATTGTAGATGTAGCTTGGTCGTTCGTCCAGTTCTTCGAGATTTATTTTGTCCATCATTTCGGTTTACTGGATAAGCTCCAAAAAACCGTCATGATGGCAGGATTGCCTCCAAATGGACGCATTTCCGGGTTGGCCCTGGAACCCTCCTGGTTGGCGGCGCAGGTAATGACCTTCTATCTACCCTGGGCTTTTGCCGGGTTGGTAAAAAACTATAACTGGAGTGGTCGTCGTTTTGTGGGAGTTGTTATTTTGGCGGCCTGTGCTTTTCTTTTGATCTATTCATTTTCTCGCGGCGGCATCCTGATTGCCATTGCAACAATTGTCTTAACTCTTCTCGTCGCGGGCGGGGATCGCATTCGCCAGGCCTGGAGTTGGTTTGTCTCACCCTTGCGAAGGAAGAGTTTATTATCAAATAGGTTGCTGGACGTTGGCTTGAGGATTATTGTCATGCTGGCAGTGTTGGCTGGCCTGGCTGGCGGAATATTTATTTTGTCTCGGAATCATTATTTCGCCCAGATATGGCAGACCAACCAGAGCAACCTGGTAAATTACTTTGTAAGTATTTATGCCGGGCCTCGTCTGGCGTACGCCTGGGCTGGATGGAATATCTTTGCGCAACACCCCTGGACAGGGGTAGGGCTGGGCGCAGCAGGCTTATACCTGACCAAAGCTTTACCCGACTGGGCACATTTTAATATTGCTGAAATTGCACAGCTTCTTTCACCCGATAACCAGGTGTTTCCAAATGTCAATAATTTGTATGTTCGCCTTTTATCCGAAACGGGGATACTCGGATTCTGGTCTTTTATTTCATTTTATTTGCTTTTGCTCGGTAAAATATTGAGCCTGCTCGGCTCAAAACGGAAAGAGTTGGCTTTCTTGGCCGTGGCAAGTCTACTTGCCTGGCTCTCAATTGTCCTGCTTGGCTTTACTCAGGATTCCCTGGCCATGCCCACAATTTGGCTTCCATTGGGCGTATTGATCGGGATGACCGCCTCAAATGGTTAGCTTACCTCTCGCCAGAACTGCATAAATTGTATGGATTCTAAAATCGCGCCCGCCAAAGAGCCGCAATTCTTATTTCTTTTATCCCTCCTCGCATTTCTTGAATTGTCTATTTCGGGGATAGTCACGCTGATCATTTCCCCCGACCCTAAAAATGCGCTGGTATTCGGTTTTTCTGCCCAAAGGTTGCTTCTGGTGGCAGGCACTTGGATTCTGGCAATCATTGTGCTTGCTGCTGGTGGGATTGCGCGCACGAAAAAATTATCGTTGGATTCGGCTTGGCTGGTCAATAAGAACAGATATCTTAAGCAAACCATTTATGGCATCTCGATCGCTTTAATCGTTTGGGGGTGGTTATCCTCGTTTCTCCTGCCTATTTGTTCGGTCATCTAAATTACATATTTGAGCGGACGCAGCCTTTTTCTGTTGCGTTGGGAATATGCCTGGCCCAATCCTGGTTTTTCTTCTTATATGCAAGGGGGCGGCTCGGGTTTCGTGTCCCAGGCGGGTTTGGTGTTCGAAAATATTACCGGCCAATTATACTTTTTGCAATTATCCTTATCGGCATAGGCATATTCATGGCTTCCACAAAGTTTGGATTGCCGGCTAAATTAACTTGGTCAAATGTTCCGGGAATCCCATTGTCCGGACTGCAATTTTTTTTTATCCTCCTCTTGGTTGGTTTGTCGTTCATAGTTGTGCCAGACCGGGAACAGGACGGCTCCTTTTTACAGCTCATAAAAAGATACCAGCTCATCCCACTCTTTATTTTCCTTACTGCTTTTCTGGTATGGGGGCTTACTCCCATGTTGTTCAGTCCTTTCTCGCTGGCGCCAGGGGCGCCTACCTATCAACCCATCCCATTTTACGATGCCCGCATATATGACTTGGGGGGAATTTCCATCTTTCGAGGCTATGGGATCAATTATTATAATAATGAAAATCCGCTCTTTGTGGTTTTTATGGCGGTATTGCATTTCTTTGCGGGTTTCGATTATAAGCTGATGATCTGGTTGCAAGTACTTCTACTTGCCTTTATTCCGGTCATCCTTTTCTTCTTGGGGAAAAAATTTCATAGCACAGCCTTGGGCATTTTCCTCTCTCTTGTACTGATCACCCGGCAAAGGAATGCTATTGTTCTTTCTCCCACTGTTTCCTCGGTCAATCCAAAGCTTTTCATGAGCGAAGAAATGGGCCTGTTAGGAGTGGCCCTATTTGCCTACCTTGTTTTCATGTGGATACGCGGCCCAAAAATCTGGCTCGCTATTCTTTGCGGTGGGTGCATCGGCGCTACTTCGCTTATCCGATTAAACTCCCTTGTCCTGTTTCCTGCGCTGGCCTGCCTGGTATTGGTGGCGTTTTGGGGGATGGGAAAGAAGTTCGTATTAAAGCATCTGTCGGCGTATACCCTGGCTTTCTTCATCCTTCTGATTCCCTGGTTCTTCAGTACTGTCAACTCACAAGGGATGCCATACCTGTTTTTTAGAATAAAACTTATCATTGACCAGCGCTATTCGAGTTTCTACCCTTCTCCCATCCAGAGTCATGTGGATTCCAGACTGCCCGATACGGAAATGGCCTCCGTCCAATTGGCTGGGCCTGCAGTCTCCGGCCTCCAGTTCAGCAGTCTCCAGAGTTGGACGACCAATGGTTATGCCACTGGTCCCCTTTCGCAGGGCCTTCACGCCACACTTATGGGTAAGAGGACTAATTCGGGGAGTTTTGTCTATCGCTTTCTGTATCACATTTTCCATAATTTTTCTACCTCGGTCATGTCCATGCCAGATTCATTAATATATAATGATTTAAGCCATCTGACTAAACCCGTATATTGGTCTGACTCGGGAGACTGGCAAGGGAACCTGCCAGTTATCCAAACTGGGCTTATTTTTTTGAATCTTATCCTTATCGCGGTCGGCCTGGGATACAGTTGGGCCCGTTACCGTTGGGCGGGCATGATCCCCTTGGTCGTATTTATTACCATTTCTGTGGCCTTAGGAGCTGCATTGAATTCAGGTGGACGATACATCACCCCCATAGATTGGGTCATCTACTTCTATTATGGGCTGGCAATTGTCGCGATTGTTCAATTTGGCTTAAAAGTACTGACGGGGAAGGCTCATAATCAGCCAGCAAGCCTGCACACGGGTACGGCAAAGCGGATCTCCGATCGGCGCAGCCTGGGAATTTCTCTGGCCGGGATCATTTGTCTGGCCAGCTTGATCCCGATCGCGAATTTTGTCATACCTGTTGTGACCGTCCCGGCTAGAAACCAGGCAGAGGTGAAAGCGGCCAGGGCAAGCATATCCGCACAAGCACAACCCGGCGCAAATACCGTTTACGGAGAATTCCTGTACCCATATTACGTAAATGGCCGGCTGACATTTGATTTTATTACGCCTTCAGGCAACGCCAGGTATGCGATCAATCGGCCCCAGGGATCGAAACCGGAATTGAGCAGCGGAGAATATGGCTTTATTAACCTGAGCGACAATGTTCAGGGAAAGCCGCAGGTGGAATCGATCTATCTGTGGCAGGCTGCACAACCCTATCGTATTTGGAATACGCAACCATAAGCCGAAAGCTAACCATTTTGTTCACTCATATACGCTGGAATGGATTATGATATAACCCAAATGCGTACAACTGATACCCCTTATATTACAGATTGGTTTGCCGTATCCATTCGCTGGTTGTTCCTGCTGGGATTGGTTATTTCGCTTTCGTTGGGGGGTAATTTGCTGGCGTTGCCCAATATTCTATTGATTGGCCTGGCCTTTTGGAATATTGTTCTGACTCTTTTAACCGGTCTAAACCGCCGCCTGCCTTTCCATCGTGAAATTGGCTTAAGCGTAGACATTGTATTAGCAGCCGCCTACTTTGTTCTGGCAGGCGGGTATACCAATCCCGGTTTCTGGATTGTGTTTCTGCCTTTGATGACCGCTGCACTCTATTTCGAAATTATTGGTGCTTTGGTCTCAGCAGTCTTGATGACGGCCGCCCAAGTTGTTGTGACCGTTTCTCAAACCTTGTCCCCCGTGCCATTAATTTTCTTGGGCTTACTATCCCTGGTTACTTTCATCATCGCTGGAGTATTTGGATATATCAGTGTTCAGTTGGTAAAAACCATCCGTCGTAATCGCCAGACCCAGCAGGAAATCCAGCAAAAAAAACTGGGTATGGAGAATGAACGCTTGCGTGCCATATATAGTCTAACCTCCACGTTGCTGGCTACCCTGAATTACCAGCGAGTGCTTGAATCTGTCCTTGACCTCAGCTTGAGTGCGCTAAACACTGAAGCCGAAGCGGCCGCAGACGATCGCCTGGTGTGTGCAGTGCTTTTGTTTTCAAAAAATGAGAGCCTCGAGGTTGGTTCTGCGCGGCGTCTGACAATCGCCGATATGCGGGTTGTCTTGCATGGACGGACAGGAGCAGTGGCCCAGGCGATAGAACAAGACAAACCAGTCCTGCTTAATGATGTCAGCAATGATCCCGAATTGACTCGCTTTATCGCATTCCAAAGATGTAAGGAGATATATTGTTTCCCCTTACGGAGCGGTTTCAGCGCCTATGGGGTTTTGCTCTTCGGCCATCCTCAACCTGGATTTTTTACGCGCGACCGGCGCGAAATCCTCGATATTCTAGGCGGCCAGGCAGTCATTGCCATCCAGAATGCCCGTCTCTACCAGGATGTTGTGGATGAGCGGGAACGTATGATCGAGGCTCAGGAAGAGGCCCGCAAGAAGTTGGCCCGTGATCTGCATGATGGTCCCACCCAATCTGTTTCGGCAATTGCCATGCGTGTGAACATGGCTCAGCGTATTATGCTGAAGGACCCTAAGGCGGCCGGGGAGGAATTGGTTCGGATCGAGGAACTGGCCCGCCGTACCACTAAGGAAATCCGTCATATGCTCTTCACCTTGCGTCCACTCGTGCTGGAATCGCAGGGACTCGTTGCTGCTTTGCAATCCATGGCGGACAAAATAAAAGAGACCTACTCGCAAAACGTCATTATTGCCGTCGATGAGAACATTCTTGAAAACTTCGAAGTGGGCAAACAAGGTGTAGTATTTTTCATTGTGGAAGAAGCCGTCACCAATGCCCGCAAACATGCCCGGGCAGAGCACATCTGGGTGAACCTGCGCCCATTTGAAAAAGAGATGGCTCTGCTTGAAGTTCGGGACGATGGAGTTGGCTTCGATGTGGCGGCAGTAAACCGTTCCTATGACCAGCGCGGTAGTCTGGGCATGGTCAACCTGCGTGAACGGACTGAACTCGTCAATGGCGTGCTGGATATTCAATCTTCTTCTGGTAAGGGAACCAGGGTGCAGGTCTATATTCCTCTAACCGAAGAGGCCGCCGACCGATTGCACCACGCCTCCGTAAATCGCGCCTCCTGATCCAAACTCATGCCAATAGCTGCCGGGTTGCATTATTTTTTGCATGATAGGGGTAGCATTCAGAACCCTGCTTTAGTGCTTATTCACGGGGTGGGCGGCGACCATCTATTCTGGCCCCCGGAAATTCGGCGATTGCCGGATTATCGCGTAATTACCCTCGATTTACCCGGGCATGGCAAAACAGGTGGACCAGGCTGCCAATCCATCAAGGATTATGCCCGGAGTGTTGTAAAATTCATCGATGTTTTAGGGCTTTCCCGGGCGGTTTTTGTTGGTCATGCCATGGGTGGAGCAATTGCACTGGCGCTTGCCTATGATTATCCTGATCAGGTTGCCGGGATTGGGTTGATCTCAAGCGGTGCTCGTTTACCCATCCCATCCTCGGTAATGGAAAATGCTGCCAATCCATCCACCCTCCTGCTTGCCATTAAGGGATTGCAGGAAATGTCGTTTGGCTCCCAAACCTCCTCACGCCTGAACGAATTCAACTTCAAACGCCTGGCTGAAACCCGCCAACCACTTCTAATGGGTGATTTGCTGGCCTCTGACCGATTTAATATGGTGGATTGTTTGGGAGCCATCCGGAGCCCCGCCCTGGTAATTTGTGGTACCGAAGATAAACTTACTCCCCTGCGTTTTTCCCAGACTCTCTCCAGCCAGATCCCTGGTGCTGCTTTACAGACCGTGGAAGGTGCTGGTCATATGCTCATCCTCGAGCAACCGGTTCGCCTGGCCAAACTGATCAGCGTTTTTTTGGCCTCCATCCCCTATTCCCCGGGGATGTAAATCCTCAACGTTTGCCAGCCTAAAATCCGAATAATTCTTTGAGAATGGGGATGGCATTTTGAATCGCCAAAGCCCGATGGCTCAGGGTGTTTTTTTCGTCCATCTCCAGTTCGGCCATCGTATGACCAATTTCCGGGATAAAAAAGATCGGGTCATATCCGAACCCGTTGGAGCCGCGCTCTTCTGGGATAATTTCCCCATCACAAGTACCGCTGGTGAGGTGCGTCTCACCAGACGGCAAAACCACCGCAACCGTGGCATGGAAATGCGCCGTCCACGGACGCCGCGTCCCCTGGAGTTTTTCGAGCAAATAGGCGCGACGGTCGGCATCGGTGGCGCCTGGCATGGGGCTGAAGCGGTGCGAATGCAACCCGGGCTGGCCGTTCAGGGCATCCACCTCCAGGCCCGAATCATCGCCCAGCGCGGTGTACCCGCTGACCTGCGCAAACGCCGCGGCTTTCTTGGTGGCGTTTTCTGCATAAGTCAGACCATCTTCGGCAACCTCAAGCACCAACCCAAGGTCGGTGGGGGTGAGCAAGGTCAGACCGTTTCCATCCAAAAGGGCTTTTATTTCAGCGATTTTTCCTTTATTGTTGGTGGCGAGCAGGATTTTGTGCATGATTGTCCTCTAAATGTTATCGGGTTTTACGGATTTGTTCCAACGCCCACCCGGCATGCTGGCGGACGAGCGGCGCATCCTCCTGCAACGCACCTTCCAGAGCCGGGATACCAGCCTTGCTTCTGCTATTCCCCAACGCTACGGCTGTATTGCGAAGATAACCGCCTCGGCGGGCGCGCATGACCGGGTTACCATTGAACTTCTGCTTGAATTTCTCTGGTGTGAGCCTGAGGTCGGCAATCAAATCCGGGGTTGGCACGTCAGGGTATGGCGCGAAACTCGCATCGTATTCTATCGCCGAAAACCGGTTCCATGGACAGACCATCTGGCAGACATCACATCCGAAGGCCCAGTTACCCATGCTCGTGCGCAGGTCGGACGGGATCTCGCCTTTATTCTCGATGGTCAGGTAGGAAATGCAACGCCGGGCGTCCAGCGTCCGGTCGGGCAGGATGCAATGGGTTGGGCAGGCTTCGATACATCGTGTGCAGTTTCCGCAATGGTCGGCTGTGAAGGGCGGGTCGGGTTCCAGGTCTATCCCCAGCAGTATTTCGGCCAGCAGGAAATAAGAACCGAGCTTGGGGTTGATCAGGCAGGTATTTTTTCCGATCCAGCCCAGGCCAGCGCGTTGCGCCAAGTCGCGTTCCAGGATGGGACCCGTATCGGTGTACCAGCGGTTCGGCACCGTTCCTCCCACCTGCCCCTCGATAAATGCTACCAGCGCCTGTAATCTCTGTGGAAAAACGAGATGATAATCCCGCCCCCAGGCATAGGCGGCCACCCGTCCGGTGGGGCCAGCCTTTTCATCTGGTTTGGCAATCTTTGGGTCAGGATAGCGTGCCGCCAGTATGAGAATGGATCGGCATTCAGGCAGGATCAGGCGCGGGTCGCGCCGGCACGTTCGGGCGCGTTCGGTTGCCAGGTATTCCATCGAAGCCTGCCGCCCCTGCTTCAGCCAATTTTCGTAAGCAGACACATGGGGAGGTGGTTCAGCCGTGGTGATGCCCACCAGGGGTAACCCCAGCTGGCGGGCCTCGTTTTTGACGGCCTGGCTGGTCAACAAAGCCATACCTGCACTTATTTCACTACGATATCAATGGTCAGTTGTTGCCCTGGAGGAAAATTAACCCCTTTGTCGTTCTGTAATTTAAAGGTACCAACATACTCTCCAGGTGTGCTGGGCGCTTTGAGGGGCACGGTGATATCGATATTTTCGCCCGGTGCAACCGAATTGGATAGGTGGGCTGATTGGGTGGTATTCCAGTCGGTCCCCTGGCCGCCCCAGCCAAATATAAGCACATAATTCTGGTTCCACGTGCATGGGCCGAGATTCTGGACCGTCCAGGTCTTTTTCATGACTTCCCCGTGGGCAGCCACATAGCCATCCGGTATGGTTACGTCGGCGATGTATTTCATGTTATCACAGCCCGTTTGTGAGCTGGCGAGTGGCGTAGTCAAAGCAAGTGGTGTGGCTGAGGCTGGTCCCATACCCGGGAGGAATGTAGCTGTGAATAGCGGCGAAGTGGTCGTTTCAGCTGTTGGGGGAATCTGGAGAGTGCTGGTAGCTGTTGGCATGGCTAGCATGGTCTGGGTTTGTAATGCGAGCGCGGTCGATGCGATCTGTGTGAAGATCAGCGCCGAATCCACTGTGGGAGTTGGTGCCAAGCCTCCAACTCCACAGGCAGAAAGACCAAGCAAGGCCAGAGCCGTCAGAAGCCAGAATATTTTCATACGGCGTTTCATGAGATTAATCCTCCATTTTTAATAAATCCGGCCCAATTAATATGGCGCGTGAATTAGTTTTTTTCATTATAACCGAATCAGAATTGTTCCAATAATCCGGATTTACTGCTGGAATTCCCCACCAGCGAACTAATAT
>Ga0182027_10009157_pt1 | contig 14284 bp, 9 predicted proteins | sample 712E1DmetaG_FD_121300 | JGI IMG/M metagenome (GOLD analysis project Ga0182027, IMG submission 121300) | Permafrost microbial communities from Stordalen Mire, Sweden - 712E1D metaG (Illumina Assembly) | ecosystem: Environmental > Terrestrial > Soil > Wetlands > Permafrost | place: Sweden...
CCACATGGATTTGGGCAAGGCCGCCGAGTATGACCTGAATGGGAAGGAGCTTTGGTCGCTGGACGTGCCGGGCATCTGGTCGGCCACGCCGCTCAAGAATGGAAACGTTCTCGTGGTCAGCAACCGCGGGTTTGTGCATGAGGTCAACCGCGCCGGGGAGACGGTCTGGGAATGGACGCCCGCCGACGCGCCGGAATACAAGATGTCCAGCCTGCAACTCGCCGTGCGTCTGCCGAATGGAAACACGATTATCAACAACTGGTTCAACGAATGGTCGGGCAAGGTGGATCCGGACAATGCGCCCATTCAGGCCATCGAAGTAACGCCGGACAAGAAAGTCGTCTGGGCTTTGCGTTCATGGACGCCGCCTGCCGATCTCGGTCCAGCCACGACTCTGCAAATTCTGCCCAAACCTTAAGGACCGCATTCACGAATTCACCGGCGCATTTTCTGCCGGCCCGGATTGATCCCCTGGTCGCCCGGCGCCAGTTTCGCACGATGAAAGGATGATGACATCAAAAAGTTTTTGAATCCAAACATTGGATTTGAAGACGCGGGTCGGAATCGAATGAGGAATCCTTGCCTTGCCGACCGCATCTTATTCACTTTTTTCTGCAACGCCGGCGGGATTTTGTGTTAAATTCCTTGGGACGCCCGTGGTGGGCTGCTCTTCAGATGAACCAGGAATGAGCTGCCCGACGGTCCCCCCTTGAATTACCTTATGTTGTACAAAAGACCGCAAGGCAGCGAATGGTGTTGCCCGGTGCAATCGTTGTTGTGCTTGCCTTTGGGTCTCAGGCCCAAACGTTTACGGACATCACCTCCCACACCCCAACCCACAAACTCTGCGACATCTCCCGGCCGGCATGAACGGGAGCCGGAGTCTGTTGTTTTTCAGCAGTTTTTCATTAACACACGCGGACAATGTCAATCCGGCGGGACAGACCGTGCAAGTGATTTCCAGGGCATGCGAGGGCATATGAATTGCTTCCTCTAGCCTATGTTTTCAGTGTCATAAATTCCCGTTATTCGAAACAGATCACCAAAGTTGTTGAAGAAAGTTGTTCCAGCATTATGAATTCAAAATCCTCTCCCAATCCTGCTGTTCACCGGTGTTTGGTTGCCGTCGCATTTTTCCTGCTCTTGTTCGGCAATATCGGTTTCGCGTTGGGCCGGGATCGAATATTGATGGATTCCGGCTGGAGTTTCCGGTTGGGCGATCCCTTGGATGTGATTACCAATCGGGTGATTTATACCAATGTGGCGGTGTATCTCGAAGTCACCAATTTGATGAAATATGTAGCCGACGAGTTTACCGGGCCAAATTCGGAGACGAATTTGATCAGGGTGCGGCCCGATCCCGTGACGACCCATGCGGGGGAAAATGTTTCTTTCGTGACCAATAAAGATGACAGTTACTTCAGCACCTGGCGCGCCGTTGACCTGCCGCACGACTGGGCGGTGGAATTGCCGTTTAATAGCAGTTATAGTTTGGTGGCAAATAGCGGTACTACGGACACAAACTATTACTATCCATCGCACGGCTACAAGACGGTCGGCGACGCTCTTTATACCACCAACAATATCGGCTGGTACCGTCACACGTTCACTCTGCCGGCCGGAGACACCAACAAGGCCATGCGGTTGGAGTTCGATGGGATTTATCGCAACGCCCTGATCTGGTTGAATGGCCGCTGTATCGGGCGGGACGTGAGCGGGTATGCACCCATTTCCTTCGATGTGACCACCAATGTCATTACCGGCGGGACCAACGTGTTGGTCGTGCGCGTGGATGCAAGCCGATACGAGGGCTGGTTTTACGAAGGCGCCGGCATTTATCGCCACGTCTGGCTGACGAAAACCGACCCGGTACACGTGGGATACTGGGGAACTTATATCGCCACCACATCATTGGTGGGTTCCAACGCCACCATCACCGTGCAAACCACGGTGACCAACCAGAGCACCTCGGCGGTCAGTGGCAGCCTGACTTCGACCATTCTCGATGCCAATAGCAACGCGGTGACCATGGTCATCTCGAACCTCAACCTGACCGCCAATCAGGGGGTGATCGTGACCCAGACGCTGGCGGTGGCGAATGCGAATCTTTGGTCGTTACAGACGCCGTATCTTTACAATCTGGTTTCCACCGTCAGCAACGCCAGCGCAGTGGCGGACGTTTATCAGACTCCGTTCGGCGTGCGGACGGTGAGATTTGACGCGACCAATGGTGTGTTCATCAACGGCCAGCACGTGTGGATCCAGGGAATGTGCGTCCATCAGGACCACGCGGGCGTGGGAGTGGCGCTGCCGGATCGCCTGCAGTACTTCCGCATCGAAAGGTTGAAGGGAATGGGCGTCAACGCCTATCGCACCTCCCACAACCCACCCACGGCTGAACTGCTCGAAGCCTGCGACCGGCTGGGCATGCTGGTTTTGGATGAAACCCGGCGCATGGGTACCGATCCCGAGACCTTGGGTCAACTCGAACGCTTTGTGCGCCGCGACCGCAATCATCCCAGTGTGTTCTGCTGGTCCCTGGGCAATGAAGAATGGTCGCTCCAAGGGGACTCGGTCAATGGACCGGCGGTCATGACTGCCATGCAGAATCTGGTGCATTCGCTGGATTCCACCCGCCTCTGCACGGTTGCCGCGAACGGCGGCTACGCGACCGGAGACAGTGTCCCCGCTGATGTCGTTGGCTTCAACTACAGCCTGACCGGCTCGGATCCCAATAGCAGCATTGACGCCTATCACTCCAGTCATCTCACCGCCAAGATCTTCGGCACGGAAACAGCCAGCACGGTGACCACACGCGGCATCTACGCGAACGATACCAGCGCCTGTTATTGCGCGGCTTACGACATCCAAAACAGCGGGGTAAGCTGGGGCGCCCCCGCCGAAGTCTGGTGGCCGTTTTATAATTCCCGTCCGTGGTCTTCCGGTGGATTCTGCTGGACCGGCTTTGATTATCGGGGCGAGGAGACACCCTATGGCTGGCCGGCGATCAGTTCGCAGTTTGGCGTCGTGGACACGTGCGGTTTTGCGAAAGACAATTTCTATTATTACCAGGCCAACTGGACGCTCAAACCCGTGTTGCACGTTCTCCCGCACTGGAACTGGTCAACGCCGGGCCAGGCCGTCAATGTCTGGGTTTTCGGCAATTGCGATGCAGTGGAATTGTTCACCAACAGCGTCAGTCTGGGAAAAAAGACGCTCAACATCCAAAGTCATGTCGAGTGGAATGTGTCCTACACGGCAGGCACCCTCCAGGCCATCGGTTATCGTAACGGTCAGCCGGTCCTGACCAATACGGTGGAGACCACCGGGACGCCAGCGGCCATTGCGCTCTGGCCGGACCGCAGCACGATTCTGGCCGACGGCCGTGACGTTTCGGTTGTGACCGTGGCCGTCCTGGATTCCCTGGGCCGCGTTGTGCCCATCGCTTCCAATCTCGTCAATTTCGCAGTCAGCGGCGGCGCCATCATCGGCGTGGGCAATGGCAACCCCAGTTCACACGAACCGGACAAGACGAATCAATGGCAGCGGCAGGTTTTCAACGGCTTGGCACAGGTCATCGTCCAGTCCACCACCAACCAGCCCGGTTCCATCATCCTGACGGCGACTGCAACGGGTTTGACCTCAACTAATATCACTATCACGGAAGCGGCCACCTTGCCGGCTCCCCCCGCTCCCACCGGCGTGGCGGCCGTCGGGGGAAATGCACAGGTGGCGGTCAGTTGGAACATCGTCCCGGGCGCGACCACTTACAACCTGTGGCGGTCCACGACCCACGGTGGGCCCTACACGCTCATTGCCGGGAGCCTGGGGGGCGTCAATTTGGGTTACACCGACAACAACGTCACCAACCTGACTACTTACTATTATGTGGTCACCGCCAATGGAAACGGAACCAGCCTTAATTCGGCGGAAGTCCGTGCCGCTCCGTCGGCCATTGTGTCGGGACTGACCGCCAACGTTGTCAATTCCCAAGTCCAATTGCAATGGAACACCAACAGCGGCACAACTGGCTACAATGTGAAACGTTCACTGGTTAGCAGCGGGCCATACACGACCATCGCCGCCAATGTCGGCGCGACCAATTACACAGATGCCGCCGTCAGCAGCTGCCTGACTTATTATTACGTGGTCACAATCACCAATGCTGGCAACGAAAGCCTCCCCTCGGCTGAAGTCAGCGCCACCTTGCTGGGCGCGCTGCCACCACAATTCACCAGTGCGGACATTGGTGCCGTTGGTCTGGCCGGCAGTGCTTCGTTCTGCGGCGGGCAATTCACTGTTGCCGGATCCGGAGCCGACATCTGGGGCACCAACGACGCGTGCCAGTTTGTTTACGTTTCTGTTCCGACCAGCACCAACTGCGAGATCCGCGCCCGGGTCGTGAGCATTTCCAACAGCGATGGATGGGCCAAAGCCGGCGTGATGATTCGCGAAGCGCTAACGGCCGGTTCACGCAACGCGTATGCGGCCATTTCCTATGGGAACAACGCAACGTTCCAGTATCGAACCGGCACGAACGGCACCACTGCAAACGCCGCCGCGACTGGCGTTGCGCCGTGCTGGGTGCGTTTGACGCGCACGAATAATCTCTTCCGGGCCTACGTCTCTACTGACGGAACCACTTGGAATGCGTTTTCGTCCCTCTCCACGATTGCGATGGGCACCAACGCTTACGTCGGCCTGGCCGTGACGGCACATAACAGCGCGCTGCTGAATTCGTCGGTGTTTGACAACGTCACTGCGAGCTTCCTGACCAATGTGCCACCGGTGATCAGTTGGGTGGTTCCGACCAACAACTCCACCTTCATTCAGCCGAAAACGATCACCTTGACTGCCTCGGCCACGGATGCCAACGGCACGGTGACGAATGTGGCGTTTTTCAGCGGCACGAACCTGCTGGGCAACGTCACCAGCGGCGTAGGCAACCAGTATAGCCTGTCGTGGAACAACGCCGCTGCCGGTAGTTATACCCTGAACGCTTGCGCCACGGACAATTCCGGCGCAACCAACAAATCCGCCGCCACCATCGCCATTGTGGTGCAACCGCTGACTCTGACGTTGCCCGGGACGAAAATCAACGGCCAGTTCGGCCTGACGTTCCAGGGGCAGAACGGACAGAATTATGTGTTGGAAACATCCACCAACCTGACGGGCTGGAATCCGGTATGGACCAATGCGCCGATCAATGGACTGCTGATGTTTACCAACCTCGGCGCAACCGACCAGTCCCGATTCTATCGCGTCAGTCAATGATAAGTCCAGGAAGCTAACATCCTGCAAGCCTCGGCCGGGGGTGGTCGCAACTCATTTTGCCGTTGATGAGCGCGGCTTCCATCCTGGCCATCACGGACGGTAACGGCGCGGATGTTCATTGTCCGCGATGGCAAGGTGGCCTGGTCTTGTGTTCATCCGGGCAAAGGCGAGATCAGCGACGCCGTGCTGGAACCGAACGGCAACATTCTCTTCGCGCACCAGTTTGGCGTCACTGAAATCAACGCGGACAAACAAGTCGTCTGGGCGTTGCGTTCCTGGACGCCGCCCGCGGACCTTGGCCCGGCCACGACCCTGCAAATCCTGTCCCAGCCTTGAGGCCGCTTTCACCCGCGGCCCAATGGGATGGGGCGGCGGCAAAAGGATTTTGGCTTGCAGGTCTTGATGGCCAAAGCGTAGGGTTTAACTCGATGAAACGATTTGTAAGCGTTATCTCCAAGTACATCACCGGCCTGCGTTCAGGGCTGCGTTCGACCCGCGCCGCCGCGCCGAAAGGCGGCGCAGTTCCCGGCCGATTTCAAGAATATAAAACCAACGCCGAACAGGGAGATGCTGAGGCTCAATTCAATCTGGGCTTCTGCTACGATGATGGCCGGGGCGTGGAGAAGGATTATGCTCAGGCAGCGAAGTGGTATCGCAAGGCCGCCGAGCAGAATTACGTCCCGGCTCAATTCAATCTGGGCTACTGCTACGCCAATGGCCAGGGCGTGAGGAAGGATAAAGTGGAGGCGGCGAAGTGGTATCGCAAGGCCGCCGAACAGAATTACACCCCGGCTTTGTCCAATCTGGGCTGGTGCTACGACAATGGCTGCGGCGTGGCGAAGGATTATGTTGAGGCGGTAAAGTGGTATCGCAAGGCCGCTGAGCAGGGTCACGCCGAGGCTCAATTAAATCTGGGCTGCTGTTACGCCAATGGCCAGGGCGTGGCCAGGGATAAAGTGGAGGCGTATGTGTGGATTAGCATGGCGGCGAAGGCAGATTCAGATGCAGCAACGAGCCGTGATCTTCTGAGAAAAGAGCTGACTCCCAAACAATTCATAGACGCCCAAAAGCGGATGAAAGAATTGCGCTGGCAAGTCGCGCCCAAGTCCAAACCTGCCACTCCCTGAGCGCAGTGGCCGGGCCGTGAGTTTTGCGAAGAGGGTAAGTGATTTCAACGCGGCGAAACACGGTGCTGATTTTCTTGAATGGTTGAACAGTTTGCCGCGATTTGATAAAAAGGGGGCATGAGTGGGTTGGTGCTGGCGGGTTGGCGCGAGCTGGTCCGAAAGCCGGCTGGAAACCGGCGTTCCGATTGGCGGGGGTGGTTTGTCATTTGCACACAAATGCTCCTGCAGAAATCTCGCGGCCATTTCGTTTTCTTGCAAAGCGCCAGGGGGCTGGCGCAGTCCAAAACGCTTCGCGTATTTCAAGCATCATCGTGTCGCGCACGGCGTCTTGGAGTGCGGCGGCCCTCCGCCGCTTTTTCCAGAGGCGTATCCAACGGTGCCAAAGTTAACTGGAATTGCTCGGAGAATTTCCCGGCTCAAATCAAAGGATGGTTATGAACTTCATGGCAAATTTGTTTCTCACTGGAGCGGCGAGCGGTGAACCGGCGGGGCGCTTGTCCCGCGGCAAGCGGTCAAGCTGGCTCATCCTGGCGGGCGCGATCACGGCGGCAACACTGATGGCAGTGCTGTTGGCGCCGATGGAACAAAAAACGGTCGGCGCTGAAGAACGCCTGGCACCGGTCGCAACGCCCAAGGCCGCCGCAAAACAACTGGTGCGCGAGCCGGCGGTGGCGGGGCTGTTTTATCCGAAAGACCCGGTCCAATTGTCACTAATGATTGACCGCCTCCTCGCCGCCGTGCCCACCGTTCCGCTTGGGGACCTTAAAGCCATCGTTTGTCCCCATGCCGGCTACGAGTTTTCCGGCCCGACCGCGGCCTACTCCTTCAAAAACCTGATCGGACGCCGATTCGACACGGTCATCATTCTGGCTCCGAGCCACTACGCGCTATTTAACGGGGCGTCGGTCCCGGCGGTGGATGCCTATCGCACGCCGCTCGGGCTGGTGCCCATCTCGCCCAAAGCCCGGGCGCTGGCAAAAATCAGTCCCTGCCTCAGCGAGCCTTTTTGTCGGGTGGAACGTCCTTCCTGGTGGCCGCAGTCATCCAAGCCGGCGCCCGACCCGGGCAAAGACACACCGGATACCTGGGAACATTCCGTCGAAGTCGAGGTGCCATTTTTGCAAAAGGTTTTGACGAATTTCTCCATTTTGCCGGTAGTGTTCGGCAACGTGGATCCCGCGCAGGTGGCGCGGGCGGTGGCGACCCAACTCGACGACAAAACCCTGCTCGTGGTGAGTTCGGATTTGAGCCACTACCATTCCTATGACGACGCCAAAGAACTCGATGCCCGTTGCGTCAAGGCGATGTGCAATCTGGACATTGCGGCCATGGAAACCCAGGAAGCCTGCGGCAAACTGCCCATTCTGGCGCTGCTGAATCTGGCCCACCAGAATGGATGGCAGGCGCAGTTGCTGGATTATCGCAACAGCGGCGATACCTCGGGCGACAAGAGCCACGGTGTGGTCGGCTACAGCGCCATCGCGTTCTACGCGCCCGCGCAGGGGAATTTCAACCCAACGGAGAGACAGCAGCTTCTCGATCTGGCACGGCGGGCACTAAAGGAAGCTGTCGCGCCTGGCCGTTCCCCGCTGGCGGACACCAACAACTGGCCGGCAAAATTTCGCGAGTCGCGCGGCTGTTTCGTCACACTAACCGAGGCCGGGGCGTTGCGCGGGTGCATCGGCCACATCTTTCCGCAGGAGTCGCTCTATCGCGCCATCCAGGACAACGCCCGGAGTGCCGCGCTGGAAGACCCCCGTTTCCGGCCCGTGCAACCGGGGGAACTGAACCAGCTTGAGATTGAAATCAGCGTGTTGACCGAGCCGAAACCGTTGCCGTTCACTTCGCCGGAAGATTTGCTGGCTAAATTGCAGCCCGACAAGGACGGCGTGGTGCTCAAGCTTGAAGGTCGGGGCGCGACCTATCTGCCCCAGGTCTGGGAGCAATTGCCGGACAAGGTTGAGTTTCTGAATCACCTTTCCGAAAAGGCGGGCGGCGCGCCCGGGGATTGGCGCAAACCCGGCACCTCGGTCCTCATCTATCACGTCGAAGCGTTCAAGGAATCGGAAAAGTAAAAGGAACGTTTGATGGCCGCCGACACTCCGAATCTCCCACCGGCTGACAACGGTAGATTGCCGGTGCTTTGGGCGCTCGCCGGGTTGGGACTGGCCTCGGTGATGACGCAGCTGGCGCTGATGCGCGAGCTGCTCTGCGCCTTTGCGGGCAATGAAATGGTGCTGGGCATCGCGCTCGGCCTCTGGCTGCTGCTCACCGGCCTGGGAACTGCGCTGGGCCGGTCGGCGGACAAACTTCGAAATCCCCTGGCCGTCCTGTTCACTGCGCAAATCTTCATCGCCGTAATTCCGTTGGCGCAGGTATTTGCCGTCCGCGCCCTGCGCAACGTGGTCTTCGTGCGGGGCGCGGAGGTGGGCGTGACGGGAACCGTCCTGAGTGCCGCAGTTTTGTTGCTGCCGTTTTGCCTTGTTGCCGGATACACCCTGACGCTGGCGTGCTCGATTCTCAACCGCCGTGGCGACGCGTCGGGCGCAGGCCGCATCTATGTCGCCGACAGCTTGGGCAGCGTTGCCGGCGGCGCGCTGTTCAGCTTCGTGTTGGTGCGGTTTCTCGACCACATCGCGCTGCTCGCCGTGCCGGCCTTGTTGAACCTCGCAGCCGCGGCGTGGCTTGGCCGGGCAGGCAAGCGAAGTAATCTCCTCTCCGCGAACCTCCTGGGAGCGCCGGCGTCCCGCCGGCCAGTCGGGAGCCGAGACCCGGAATTCGCCGGCGAGACGCCAGCGCTCCCAGGAACTGTGCCGCTCCGGGATATTTTTATTTTGACACTGGTCGCGGGCATTGGCGCTTTTGTCTGGCTCGCCCATTCCGATGCGCTCTCGACTGCGCTCCAATTCCCCGGCCAGAACGTTTTGTTCCGCGCCAACTCGCCTTACGGCCGGCTGGTGGTCACGGAATCGGGCGGCGAGACCAATTTCATCGAGAACGGCATCGCCGTTGTGTCCACGCCGAACGTCGAGCAGGTGGAGGAAGCCGCGCACTACGCCATGTCCCAGCGGCCCGAGGCGCGGCGCGTGCTGCTGGTTTCAGGCGGCGTTGCCGGCGTGGCGAAGGAAATCCTCAAATACAACGTCGCCGGGGTGGACTGCGTGGAACTCGACCCGCTCGTCATCGAAACCGGCCGCCGCTTCCTGCCGGAGCATTTCGCCGATCCACGCATTCGGGTTATCGCCACCGACGCACGGCAGTTCGTGCGGCAGACGACCAACCGCTACGACGTCGTCATCCTCGCGCTGCCCGACCCGTCCACGGCGCAGCTCAACCGTTTCTTCACGGTCGAGTTTTTCAGCGGCATCAAACGGGTGCTGTCCGATGACGGCGTGCTCTCGTTCGCGCTGGGCCGTTACGAAAACTACGTCAGCCCGGAACTGGCGCAACTGCTGGCCTCGGCGCACCGGTCGTTGCAGCCATCGTTCGCCAACATTCTGGTGTTGCCCGGAGGCCGGGTCTTTTTCCTCGCGTCCGATGGCCCGCTGCACGGCGACATCGCTGCGCGAATCGCAGCGCAGGGCGTTCCGACGAAGCTGGTGAACCGGCATTATCTCGACGCAATGCTCACCGCCGACCGGATGGCGGACATCCAACGTGCGGTGTCGCAACCCGCCGCACTGAACCGGGATTTCAGTCCGATGCTGTACTATTACCACCTGCGCCATTGGATGAGCCAGTTCGCCTTGAGCTTCGGCGCGCTGCAAGCGGTGCTGTTACTGTTGCTGCTCGTGTATCTCATGCGATTACATGGATCGGCGCTCGTGCTTTTTGCGTCGGGCTTCGCGGGCTCGGCGCTGGAGGTTGTGCTGCTGCTGGCCTTCCAAGTTTTGTGCGGCTCGGTCTATCATCAAGTTGGCATGATCGTGACGGTTTTCATGGTCGGGCTGGCGGTTGGGGCGATGCTAACGAACCGTAGCAGCCGACGTGAGGAGGCTCTAACTGAAGAATCCCAAATTGATCAGAGTCTCCTCACGTCGGCTGCTACAAGGTTAATGAATGGTGGTGAAAAACATCTCGCTTTCCTTGCGTTCGCCGTCGCCGGGTTCGCTGCTTTGCTCCCATTGCTCCTGTTTTCACTCAATCGTCTGAGCAGCGCAGTTCCCGCGTTCGCCGTCATTCAAGCCGGCATCGCGCTGCTGACGTTGATTCTTGCCGTGCTGGTCGGTGCGCAGTTTCCGCTGGCAAACCGCCTGCGGTTCGACGGCACGGCGACGGGCGCGTCGCGGCTTTACACGGCGGATTTTGTGGGCGCATCGCTCGGCGCGTTGCTGGCGAGCACGCTGTTGATACCGCTGGTTGGCGTGATGGGCGCCTGCCTGCTGATGGCGGCGTTGAATGCGCTGGCGGGCGGTTTCCTGTTTTGGAGAAAGACTTCGATATGAACAAACTCAACATGATTTCCCTCAAACTCATCCGCTGGAGCGGCTGGCTGTTGCTGCCGCTGCTGGCGGGATTCCTGGTCACAGGCTACGCCATGACCGGCCAACACGGCTTTAACCGGCTGCTGGACGAAAAAACCGCGCTGACCATTCACCGCATGTTGCACCTGCCGCTGATTGTGCTCGTGGTGGCACATGTCATGCCGGCGGTGTATCTTGCCTTTCAGCGATGGGGCTGGATCAAAATGCACCCGTGAATGACGAAATCCGAATGACGAATGACGAAAGAAGCTCGAAGCCCGAAGGCCGCCGGGCCGGAGGCCGGGGCTCCGGGTTGGTTTCACGTCGCGCCGCCATCGGGCTGGGCGCGGTGGGCGTTGTGGGATTGGCGGGCGCAATATCATTCTCCGATTTTTTTGCCAGGTGGCGGAACTCCGAGGCGCCGGCGGATATCTTCAAAGGCGACGCGCCGTCGGGCGAGCTTTGGGAACTGTGGCAAAAGCGCGGCTGGGTGAAGGAAGGCCGCCATTACCTCAAGCTTGGCCGCAACGTCCAGTGCAAGGTCTGCCCGAACAACTGCATCCTCGAGCCCGGCGATCGCAGCCATTGCCGCAACCGCATCAACCGCGACGGCACGCTTTACACGCTCGCTTACGGCAATCCCTGCACGTTCCACGTTGACCCGGTTGAGAAAAAGCCGCTGTTCCATTTCCTGCCCGGCACCAAAACATTTTCGCTGGCCACGTCCGGCTGCGTCTTCCGCTGTCTCAACTGCCAGAACTGGGAGATTTCGCAGAAGAAACCGGAGGAAACCAAGGACCCGCGCGGCGAGGAGTTGCGCTTGCGTCCGCCGCTGCCTTCGAGCCTGACACTCGAACAAATGTCGCGGTTGAGTTTGTTCCCCGAAGATGTCGTTGCGGTGACCGAGACGCTCGGTTGCCCGTCCATTTCCTACACCTACTCAGAACCGACGGCGTTCTACGAATACACGCAGGACACCTGCAAAGCCGCGCGCGAGCGGAAACTCAAAAACATCGTCGTGAGCTGTGGCTCGATCGAGGAGCGGGCCGCGCGCGACCTGTATCAATTTGTGGACGCCGCGCACGTGGACCTGAAAGGCTTCGACGAGGACACCTACCAGAAGCTCAACTCCGGCAAGCTCCAGCCCATCCTGAACACGCTCAAAACGCTTAAGGAACTGGGCGTGTGGTTCGAGATCATCAACCTCGTCGTCCCGACCTACACCGACAACTTGGACACCATCCGCCGCATGTGCGTCTGGATAGCAAAGGAATTGGGGCCGGACCGGCCATTGCACTTCTCGCGGTTCCATCCGGAGCACAAGCTCACGCATCTGGCGCCCACGCCCGTTGAGACGCTCGTGAAAGCGCGCGACTCCGCCCGCGCCGAGGGCCTGCACTACGTTTATATCGGCAACGTGCCCGGCCTCGAAGGAGTGGAGACGACCTGGTGCCCCAACTGCAAAAAAGCCGTCATCGAGCGCGACATCTTTGCCATCACCCGCATGGACCTCACGGACGGCAAATGCCGTTTCTGCGGGACAAAGATTGCGGGGGTGTGGAGTTAATGATATCGAATCCGTGAAATCCGCGGTTCGTATTTCGGTTTTCGGGTTAATATTCGGATTCAATGCTTGATCGCGACCCGGTTCTCGGTTTTTTTTGCGCATATGGTTTTTCCGCGTATGGCTGATTTGCCGGCACTCCATCCTTCGGCGGCAACTCCGAGAGAGCCTTGGTGGAAACAGGTTTTTGGTCTGCTGGCGCTCTTCGCCGTTGTTTATGGTGCGAGGCTTTGGCTGGTGGATGTCTATGGTTCGCCGGTTCCGTTTTGGGATCAGTGGGATGCCGAGGGCGCAGCATTGTTCAAACCGTTTCTGCTCGGGAACTTGCACTGGTCTAGCTTCCTTCAACACCACGCCGAGCACCGAATCGTGCTCACCCGCCTGCTGGCGTTTGGCCTGTTCCTCATCAACGGAATGTGGGATCCGCGTCTCGAAATGGTGTTCAATGCGACGATTGCCGCGGGTACGGCAACTATCATCGCGTATTTGTTCCTTCGGGAAATGGGGGAGGCAGGGTGGCGTCCAGTCGCCGCCGCAGTCGCTGTCTTGTGGACCCTCCCTTATGGCTATGAAGATACAACTTGCGGCTTTCAGTCCCAGGTGTACTTGCTGGTTTTGCTTTCATTTCTGGCTCTTTGGGGACTCGCCTGGGGCCGCAATTATTCGACTCGATGGTGGATGGGAGCCGCTTCGGTCGCCCTGGTCTGTCTGACCATGGCTTCCGGGTTGCTGGCGGGATTGGCGGTTGCGGCAACCCGGGGTGTGGCGATAATCCTGGATCGCAAAAAATGGCGGACACATTTGCCCACACTGTTGGTGAGCTTGGTTTGCTCGGGGATTGCGCTGCTGTTCACGACGCACGTACCCCAACATGAAAAGCTTCATGCACAAGGACCGCTGTATTTTCTGTTGTCCTTGTTCAAAAACATGTCCTGGCCGGCGTGCCGTATTCCCATGGCATTTCTCCTGTTCCAGGTTCCGCTTTTTGCCAGCGCTCGCAGCCTCGTCCAGGAGCAGGGCCGCCGGCCGGCAAGGTGGTTTCTGTTGAGTCTTGCCATTTGGGCGGCCATGCAAGCCGGTGCGCTGGCATACGGCAGAGGGGGCCATGGGATAATGCCCGCATCACGGTATCAAGACATCCTGGTCATCGGTTTTCTCGCGTCATTTGTGGCGCTCCGGCTTGAATGGCCGCGGCTCAATCGCTGGATTTGTTATGGCTGGGTGCTCTTTGCCCTGATCGGACTAGTTCAAGGAGTTTCCCACGATATCCGAAAATCTCTGCCTCAACAGCAGCAGCACGCGGCGGAGCAGTTGCGACGCTGCCGGACTTACATTGAATCACGAGATCCGGCAATTTTGCACAATGCGCCCGACCGATTGGATATTCCGTACCCCGACGCCGACAAGCTCGGGCGTTATCTGGATGATCCCCAGTTGCAATCCATTCTCCTTTTTGTTCCGGGGCAGGAAGACAAAGCCGGGTGGCCGGCTCAAATCGCAAACGGACTGCTCAAAGGTTCGCGCATAATTTTCGTGCTGGGCATTCTTGGATTATTCGCCACTCTTTTGCCGCGCCCGCATCGCAAAGCCGAGTCATAGCCGCCGCCTGGAACTAAAATGGAAACGGCGAGGGGAATACGGTTTACCTTGCGGCACGCTTCGGGAATAAACCGAGGCAACATAGCTTGGACAGTCGCGCCATAACCGAAAGCGATCCGGGTGTTGAGAGTGTAATACTAACTTGCAATCAATAGGCTACTAAAGTAGAGTGGGGCAATTATGCGCCCCCGAACTGAAATCCCCGCCGCGCAGGTCGCTGCGATCCATCGCGCGATGCTGGCGGCTCCCGGCAAATC
>Ga0182027_10009158_pt1 | contig 14283 bp, 8 predicted proteins | sample 712E1DmetaG_FD_121300 | JGI IMG/M metagenome (GOLD analysis project Ga0182027, IMG submission 121300) | Permafrost microbial communities from Stordalen Mire, Sweden - 712E1D metaG (Illumina Assembly) | ecosystem: Environmental > Terrestrial > Soil > Wetlands > Permafrost | place: Sweden...
GCTCTTCATCCCCACCAATTCGGGCGCAAGCGGCGTGGCGGGAAGTTATTACGCGGTGGCGAGCAATCCGGCCGGGTCGCAGACCACCACGACGGCGCTGGTCACATTTATCAGCCTGCCGCTGCCGCCGGACTGGTCGGAGGCGTTCAAATCGCCATTTGTCAATTATTACAATTCCGGCAGCGATGTGTCGAGCGACATTTATTACGCCTGCGCGGTGGATTCGACCGGCACCAACATCTTTTCGGCGGGAACCTCCACCGGCACCAACTTCTTCGGGGCCACTGAAATCCTGGGCGGCGATGTGGATTACGCGGCCTTCATTGTCAAACAAACTGCCGCCAAAGCCGCCGTTTGGGTGGTCGCCATCACCAATAACGGACACGGGAGCGCCTACGCGGAGGAGATCGCTCCCGCGCCGGGCGGCGGCGTCTATGCCGCCGGCCAATTCTCGGGCACCAACTGGCTCGGCGCCACGCTGCTCAAGGATTCGGGCGAAGGGACCTATTTCCTGGCCAGATTGGACGCCAACGGCAACTTGGTTTGGATGCAGACCGTCAGCAATGCGTTTCCGCTTCTTGACGACCTGGCGGCAGACCCGTCTGGAAATGTGACCCTGGCCCTGGTGGCCAACGGCTCAACCACCATCGGCGGCAGCAATGTGACGGCCTCCGGGCAAACGGCTTTTCTGGCGCAATTCAGTCCCGCCGGAACGCTCAATTGGGTGGAATCGCTCCCGTATATCGCTTTTTACCTCCAGTACAGCGCCGGACGCGTTTATGTCAGTCTTCTCAATGGGTCCGGCGCCAGCACCAGTTACACCGTGGCCGGCATCACCAGCAGCACGGATCGCAATTGGACGCTTGCGGCCATTAACGCCGCCAACGGCCAGGGAATTTGGGTGCGCGGTGTCGGCGAGGCGCTTGGGACTTCTAATCCCAATGGCCTTGTGGACGATTACCCGCAGATTGCCGTCTCCGGCACAAACGTGTTCCTGGTCGGGACTGCTTACGGCGCCAGCGCCGTCTTCGGCTCCTATACGGTTCCTCTGGCGGATGGCCGGGGGCAGTACTTCGCGCGCTACGACACCAACGGCAACGCCCAGCTTGCCACCGGGTTCGGCGGCGCCACGACGCAACCCGAGGCCGCGGTGGCGGATGCGAACGGCAACGTCTATGTCGCCGGCAACTTTGATACCTATGCCTGGTTCGGCAACGACCTCCTGGCCGCCCCGCGTCTGGATACGCCCACCAACTCCTATTATGGGCACGCGGGCTATTTCGGCCAGGCCTTCGCGGCGGAGTTCGATCGCACAGGGACGCCGCAGTGGGCGCGCATGGCGGAAGCCACCAACCAGACCTTCTACGTCACCGACCTGGTCAATTTCTATGACATCGCACTCGCGCCCAACGGGGTTTGGGTTTGTGGCGAAGGCAGCGGCGCGGCTTGGTTCGGGACCAATCTGGTCAATTCCGCCAATCAAATTTTCGTCATCGGCCAAAGCATCTATGCGCTGGAATTCAACAGCGGCATGTTGGGGATGATCGCCGCAACGGCGCAGGCCGCGCCGGTGACGCTGCTCAGTCCGGCGGTGGTGGGTGGAACGAGCTTCCAGTTCCAGTTCCTCTCGCAGAGCGGGTTCTCGCACAATATCCTTTACAAAACCAACCTTGCCTCCGCCGTGTGGCTGACCAATTCCACCGTCGCCGGCGACGGCACTGTCAAGACTATTTCAATGCCGCTCACTGTCTTCAGCCCGGCCAAGGAAGGCTTCGTGCGCGTCTCAACCCAGTAGATGCCGGGCTCGACGGTAGGGCGAGACTCTGTCGAGCCGAAACTCGATTTCCTGGGAAAACGTCGCGGCTCGAATTTTGAACAACATTGAGAGGCACAACACGTTGTGCTGGAGTCTCGCCCTGCCGTTGCACGAAGCGAAAACGAGGGTTCAATCGCGCCCGCGGTCGAACAGCATCATTTCCGTCAATACTGTTTTTGGATAAGCGGATCTGGACCACGAATGATTTCGCGTGTCGTAATGCCATCCGCGCAGCTCCAGTTGTTTGGCGAATTCCCCGCGATCCAGATTCAAACAACTCAACGCGCGGCGATGCCACAATTCGATGACCAGCCGGTTGAACAGAGCCTCGCTCGTAAAGCTGGCCGTGTCGTTGTTCAGGCAGGCGTCGAAAATTTCCGGGAGAATCACCGCCGCGTCCGCAGCGGAGCCGCTTCCTGCCGGCTGCGCCGGCCTGGGAGCCTTGGCCGGCTTGTAGAACGTAAGAATCATCTCACCCGCCAGAACGCGCGCGGAGTTTTTCTTTTTGTGCATGGACCAAATGACATCGCCCGTCTGCGTGATCGCGGCCTTGAGTTCCCCGCCGCAGTCATTGGCCGTCTCAAGAATGGCGGCAAAGTAACTTGTATCCCAGTGTTGAAAGACAATGGAAAACCAACGGTCCGGTTTCAAGAGGCGGAACGAGGTTTGGATGCCGCGCGCCAGGCTCTGTTTGTAATGTTCCTCGGAATGGCCGCGCTCGCCGCCGACGATGGTTTCCTGTTCCCGGGTCTCATTGGCGATTGGGAAACCAAGCCAGTGGTTCCATAGAATGGAAAGGTCCAGATAACTGATGAACGCTCCGTAGGGCGGATCGGTAAAGATGTAATCCACGCTGCCGGGCTTGATGACCTTGTCCAGCGTTGCGGCGTCATGCGCCAGCACGCGGAAATTCCTTTCGCTGTCGAGGACGAGCGAGCCGCCGGATGGTTTTACCCGGTAATCGCGCAACCGCAACACCTCGTCCTTTGCCGCCAGCACGTTGCGGAAGCGGCCATGAAAAGTTTCCCAAATGGGAAGCTCCACGCAGCGCGCCGCCAGTTTGTAGCGATAGATGCTGAAAATGCTCGAACCGCCCCGGCTCTCCGCCCGGCCTTTGGCGGAAAGAAAAGTCTTGTTGAGTTTGGCGAGGGATGCCGACCAGGCCAGGAGCAGCAAGTCTCGCACAGCGCCTGTTTCGCGCTCAATGGTCTGTTTGATCAAGGCGACTCCGGCCAACTGGCGCGGCGTGAACATGTCGTGGAAAAAATCCGCGTCCGAATTGCGCGGCAGGGGGATGTTCTCCGGCAATGGGAGTTTTTTCAGCCATTGCCTGGCAACGGCCTCGTCCTTCTCGATTTCGTGAACTTGCCGGGAGCAACCTAGCGCCACGCGCTCAAATGCCTGGCGAAGCGGGACGGTGGAAGGCAGCGTTGTATCGGCGATGTTGCGCGCGATGAAATTTGCGAATGGATTCAGGTCATTTTGAATCGCGGCGCGGCCCAGCAGGAACGCTTCGATGGCCGTCACGCCCGTGCCGCCGAACGGATCGAGCACCACGTCGCCTTCCTGGGAATACCGCTCGATGTAAGCGCGCACGACATTCGCCGGACGCCGGGTAAAATAAGGATGCACGCCGTAATGCCGCGCGTCTTCCTGTCTGGCGGCGGGAATGGCCTCAAGAATGGGTTCAATGCCGGCGCGATTCATTCAGCCGCCAAGATAATCCGCTAGGGCGGAAAGTTCGAGAACATCAACGTGGTCGGGCGGATTCACCAAATCGTGATCAATACAAAGGACAACCGCTCGCGGGAGTTCTATGTAGCGCATGATTTGGTAATCAAAACGTGAAGAACGCTTCTTGATTTCAACAGGACACGGATACGTTGGAAAACCCGAAAAATGGAATTGGCTGTTCGGGCAGTCATAGCCCTTTGTGAGATAAAGACTCAAATCGAGTCCGAACACCGACAGCGCGCCCGCAACGCGAAGCAAGTCGGCTTCATGCACATGTTTTGCATCGCTTTTCCGATGCTCGGCGACGACGCGCCCTATTTGCGAACCCGCCCACGAGACATCGCCCGCTGATTCTGTGCGGCACGCCTCAATTTGTTTCCTCCATAATTTGCTTTGGTAGTCGCGGTGAAATGAAAGCGGCGAATTTACTTTCTCCAAGGTGTGCGCGCGCTTTGCCCCGCGCATCGTCACGGCCGTTGGAATAAGAATAAAATGGCCGTCAGGATGGATTGTCGCGTCCACATCAATCCGCTCGAAATCCTGCCGGCCTTTGAGTCCATACCAATATCGGATTGCTTCGCCAATGGATTGCTCTCCTTGAATCCGGTCATGCCCAACTTTGCCCGCAACGACTTTCCGGGAGCCGGAAATCTTGTGGTCCCGCCCAACCGCCTGGAACGCGCTGCTGGCGATGCCGTACGGCGTTTGCAGAACCACTGGACAGGCGCCGCGCTTGCGCAGGAATTCTTTGACGTGCGCGGCAACATTGTGGAAATAATACTGAGGTCCGCCTGTTGCGAGACTGCCCGCTTTGGTTTGTTGAAGGTGCATAAACTCGGCCTCAATGTTGGCCGTCTTCTTTTTCATGCCTGCCGCTCGGCGATGGACTGGAGGATGCGGGCCACCACCTCGCTTTTGGGTTTCGCGCCGAGGTTACCTTTGCCGTGGACGCGGACGCTGACGGCGCCGGCCTCCATGTCGCGCGGGCCAATCACCAGCATGGTGTGGACCTTGGCTTCCTCCGCCCGCTGGATTTTGCCGTTGATTTTGTCCGCGCCAAAATCTCCCTCCGCGCGCACTTGTTTGGCGCGAAGTTCGGCGATGATCGTCCTGGCGCAGGCTGCCAGTTGGGCGTCCTCGCCGATGGTCAGCACGCGCACCTGCTCGGGGGCGAGCCACAAGGGGAAATTGCCGGCGTAATGCTCGATGAGGAATCCGATGAAACGCTCGTGCGTGCCCAGTGGGGCGCGATGGATGCAGAGCGGGGTTTTGTCGGTGTTGTCCTTGTCGCGGTAGGTCAAACCGAATCGGGCGGGGACGGCGAAGTCCACCTGGTTGGTGGCCAGTGTGAATTCGCGTCCGATGACGCTCCAGACCTGCACGTCAATTTTCGGCCCGTAAAAGGCGGCTTCGTTCGCCACCTCGACGTAATTGATCCCGCTGTTTTTGAGAACGTCGCGCACCATGTTCTCGGTCTGAATCCAGAGGGCCGATTCGTTGACGAATTTCTGGCCCAGCTTGGCCGGATCGTGCGTGCTGAATCGCATGACGTGTTTCTCGATGCCGAATATCTTGAAATACTTGAGATACATTTCGTTGACCGCGTTGAACTCCTGCGCGAATTGCTCCGGCGTGCAATAAATGTGCGCGTCGTTCATGTTCAGCGAGCGGACGCGCATGAGGCCGAAAAGTTCGCCCGACTGCTCGTAGCGATAACAAGTGCCGTATTCCGCCAGGCGCAACGGCAGATCGCGGTAACTGCGCGGCTCCGCCGCAAAAATGCGGTGGTGGTGCGGGCAGTTCATGGCTTTGAGATAATAACGGTCTGGTGGAGGCAACAGGGCCCATTTACTTTTGGAAAACATTGTTCCAATAGCCGACTTTTCGAGGAGAACTCTGACCTGTGACGGTTTCTGCTGCAAATCCCTTTCAAACTCTTCGAGAGAATAACCCGACTCCTTCAGGCGCGGGAACATTGTTTCCAAGCTTTCTCGTAACAATTGGTCAGATTGTTCAATTGAGCGGGCTTGCAATTCGACATCTACTTTTTTTTCTCCTTCAGACCTAAGCGTCATTGGCGGAAACATCGAATCGGCATAAAGCAGAGGCAGGTGACCGGAAGTCAAATACATTTTCTCCCGCGCAATATGCGGCGTTTTCACGCGCACATAGCCGGCCGCAAATTCCGTTTCCTTGGCCAGCTTCTCAAGTTCCTCCAAAATGGCGGTGCCTTTTGGCAGCCAGAGCGGGAGGCCGGGGCCGACGTATTCGGCGTCCATCGCGAACAGGCCCATTTCCTGGCCGATCTTGCGGTGGTCGCGGCGCTTGGCCTCCTCTACCATTGCGAAATAAGCCTCCATCTCGGTTTTGTTCTTGAAGGCGGTGCCGTAAATGCGCTGGAGTTGCGGGTTCTTTTCGTCGCCCTTGTAGTAGGCGCTGGCGACGGTGGTCAGCTTGAACGCGCCGATGTTCCCGGTGCGCATGACGTGCGGCCCGGCGCACAGGTCCACGAAATCGCCGTTCTTGAAATAGGTAATCTGCTCGCCTGCGGGGATGTCCGCCAGATTGCCGATTTTGAACTTGCTCGGCAGGCCGGGCCGCTCGGCCAGCGCGCCCAGGCGTCCGGTTTCCGCGTCGCGCATTGCCTGTTCGCGCGTGACGGTGATCTTCTCGAAGGTGTGGTTGGCCTTGATTTCCTTTTTCATCTCGGCCTCGATGTTCCCGAAATCCTCCGGCGTGATGCGATGGGAAAGCTCCACATCGTAATAAAAGCCGTTCTCGACGGGCGGCCCGGCGGCGAATTGGGCGTCGGGCCAGAGTCGGAGGATGGCGGTGGCCATGACATGGGCGCAGGAATGGCGGAGGCGTTCCAGGTCGGTCATCTTCTGACGGTCGTCCAGCGTTTTGCGTTCGTTTTCCATAAGAAGTCTGGTTAGCTCACGGCTCTCCCAAATTCAAGTCCCTGGTCTGGCCGTTCCATTCCACGGTGACTTTGTTGGGGGCGATGGTGACAATGCGAACCTCGCCAACGAGTTCGTTCTCCCGGTGGATTTCCCCGTTGATGGAAGCTCGCGGGTTGTTGCGGCTGTAGAAAATACCCTGGAGTTTCAACTCAGGGAAGGACGGCGGCAGGGGCGCGGATGCGATGTTCGTAGCAGGCGGAGCGGCAGGCGGATTGGTGTTGGCGGGCGGCGTCACGACGGCGGGCAGGCCCTCCTTCGCGGGAGCTACGGAGGGCAGGGGTTCAATCCCCGGAACGGCGGGCAGGGCCGGCGCTGCATTCTTCGCCGGGCCTTCCTCCTTCGTCAAAGCCGCGGCGGGCACGGCGGAGGGCAGGGGCGCGGGGTTGGAGGCGGCTGCGGCGTCCCGCCGCGATGGCTGTGCTGAAGTCACGGAGGGCAAGGGCGCCCGGTCTTGGCGAAGGGAGAGCGAGCGCCAAACAAGCCAACTGGCGGCGGCCAACAACACAACGATGGCAAGGACTGCCAGCGCCGGGACAAAGGAACGGCGGGACGCAGGGGCCGGCCGCATGGCGGAAGGCAATCCGTCGCCGGGCGGGCGGTCTTTTTCCGACTGGCTGGCGCGCTTGATGGCGTCGTTGATCAGGCTCATGGTTCGATGTGTCCTTCCAATTCGCGGATGGCGGCGCCGACGATGCGGAAATCAATTTTGTCGCGCTGCTGGACGAAGCCGGCGAGGAGGCATTTGTCGCAGACGGTGTTGATGAGGCGTGGGAGGCCGGCGCTGTAGCGGTAGATGCGCCAGACGGCCGGGGCGGTGAACCAGGGCGCGCCGTTGGCCCCGGAGACCTGCAGGCGGTGCCGGATGTACTGGCTGATCTCGCCGTGGCGCAGCGGGTTGAGATGGTAGCGGACGGAGATGCGCTGGCGCAACTGGCGCAGGCCGTGCTCGTTGAGGCGGTCGCGCAATTCGGGCTGGCCCATGAGGACGATCTGCAGGAGTTTGCGCTCGTCGGTTTCCAAATTGGAAAGGAGGCGGACTTGTTCCAGGAGTTCGCGGGTCAGGTCCTGGGCTTCGTCAATAATCAGGACGGTGTCCTTGCCGCGCTCGACCTGCTGGAGGAGAAAGCGGTTAATCTCCGCCACCGTTTCCAGGCGGTCCATCCCCCTGGCCTGCAAACCCAGTTCCATGGCGATGGCCTTGAGGAGCTGGCCGGCGTCCAGGACGGGATTGAGGATGAGGGCGGTGGAGAACTGCGCGCCCAATTGCTCCAGCAGGGCGCGGCAGAGGGTCGTTTTGCCCGAGCCGACTTCGCCGGTCAACTGGACAAAGCCCTTGCGCTCGCGAATGCCGAAGAGCAAATGATTGAAGGCTTCGCGATGCTTGGCGCTGAAAAACAGGAACCGCGGATTGGGCGTAATGTTAAAAGGCGGTTCTTTCAGCCCGTAATAGTCCAGGTACACGGACTTCACCTAGCACAATCCGGGCGCGGAGGAAAGAAAAATGCGGATTTGGCTTCTTTTGGGCTTGACCGGGAGCGGGATTTTCTTTTCACTGAGGCCATGAACAAAACATTCCAGATTTCACGCAGATCATTTGTAAAGCGTTGCGCGGCCACCGCTGCCGCAACGGGGTTGCCCCTTTGGTTCGTTGAACGGGAAATGGCCGCCGCGCAGGAAGTCGCGCCCGCCCCCACCAGCCCGAACGACCGCCCGGGCATCGCCTGGATCGGCTGCGGCGGCCGGGGTGGAGACGACGCGCGCGACGCCGCCCGGCGCGGCGACATGATCGCGGTTTGCGACGTGGACGACAGTCATGCGTCGTCGGCGCTGCGAACGTACACGCGCGCAACCAAATACAACGATTTCCGCAAGGTAATGGAGCTGAAGGACGTCCATATCATCGTGCAGGCGGCGCCGGATCATTGGCACACGCTGATCAATACGGCGGCGGCCAGGGCCAAGAAGGATATTTATTCGGAAAAGCCGCTGACGCTGACCATTGAGGAAGGGCGGCGCGTCATCAAGGCGGTGAGGGACAACAAAGTGGTGCTTCAGACCGGGACGCAGCAGCGGAGCCAGCGCGAATTCCATCTGGCCTGTGAATTGATCCGCAACGAGCGCATCGGCAAGCTCAAGACCATCACGGTGTGGGTGCCGGCCGGATTGAAAGCCGGGCCGTTCCGCACCGACCAAACGCCGCCCGCCTCCTTGAATTGGGACTTCTGGCGCGGCCAGACGCCGGCGGACAACTATCAGAGGGAGCGCTGCCACGGCACGTTCCGCTGGTGGTGGGAATACGCCGGCGGCCCGGTGACGGACTGGGGCGCGCACCACAACGACATTGCGCGATGGGCCATCGGCCAGGATGGGCCGATCGCCATCGAAGCCAAGGTCATCACGCCGGCGATCCCCGGGGGCTACACCACGCCCAGCGAATATGAAGCGACCCTGACCTGGGCGAACGGGATTACGCAAATTGTCAAGACGACCCTGGACGATACCTGGACGGGAGGCGTCATCAACAGAAACGGGCAGCGGAACGGCCTTCGATTCGAGGGGACGGACGGTTGGATTTGGGTCAATCGCGGCGGGATCTCAGCGAGCAACGAGGATCTGTTGACCGCGCCCCTGCCGGCCAGCGCGGTGCGGCTGGAAAGCTCCAGCAATCAGATGGGGAACTTCTTTGACTGCGTGCGATCCAGGAAGGATCCCATTTCCGCGGTCGAGACGGGCCATCAGTCGGCTGTGGTCGGCCATCTTATTGTCATCGCGCTGCGCACCGGCCATAAGTTTCAATGGGACCCGGTGAAGGAAACCTTCATCGGCGACAATGCGGCGGAAGGCAACGCGATGGCGGCCCGCGAAATGCGCAAGCCCTACGATGTGAGCTTCCTGGGATGAATTACCATAACTAATTATTAGTATTACATTAGCCTAATTCGTTGCGGAAATCCACGAAGTCGCTTGCCGGGGGATGGAAACTGCGTAGAGTATCAGAGGTTGTCGCCTGATTCAGAAACGCAGAAATGTCAGACATCTTTCCAAAGTGGACGAACCGGTTGCCGCGGAACCTCATGGTCGCGGCGCTCCTGGTCAGTTCCGGGGTGCTGGCTGGTGTCACCTATTATTTCACGCCAAAATACACCCGCGTCGGTTATGAGCCGATCCAGCCGGTGGCCTTTCCGCACAGCGTGCATGTGGACCAACTGGGTTTGGATTGCCGTTATTGCCATAACACGGTGGAAAAATCGTGGTATTCCAACATCCCCGCCACTTCGACCTGCATGAACTGCCATGTGCAGGTGTTGAAGGACGATGCGCGACTGGCACTGGTGCGGGAAAGCGCGGCGACCGGCGAGCCGATCCCCTGGGTGCAAATCCACAAAATGCCCGATTATGTCTATTTCAACCATTCGGTGCATGTCAACCGGGGCATCAGTTGCGTGGAATGCCACGGGCCGGTCAACCAGATGGACGAGGTGTATCACGCCAAGCCGTTGAGCATGGCGTTTTGCCTGGACTGCCATCGCGACCCGGCGCGGCGGGTTCGCCCGCTGGACAAGATCACGGACTTGAAGTGGAAGGCGCCTTCGTGGGACCAGCAACTGGAGATGGGCGCCAAATACGTCAAGGATTGGCATCTGCAATCGCTGGAAAACTGCTCGACCTGCCACCGATGAAAATTCCACCCACAACACCAGAACCAGCCGGCCCGGCGTATTGGCGCAGTTTGGACGAACTGGCGGACACGCCGCAGTTCCGCAACTGGGTGGAAAACGAGTTTCCGTCCGGGGCCGGCGAGTTGCTTGATCCCGTGACGCGGCGGCATTTCGTGAAGATCATGTCGGCGTCCTTCCTGCTGGCGGGCCTGGGGGCGACGGGCTGCCGGAGGCCGTCGGAGAACATCTATCCGTTCGCCAAAATGCCGGAGAATTATGTTCATGGCGCGCCGCAATTTTTCGCCACGGCCATGCCCTCCCGCCGCGGAGCGGTCCCGCTGGTGGTCAAATCCAGCGACGGACGCCCGACCAAAGTGGAGGGCAACCCCGACCACCCGGACAGCAACGGGGGCACGGACGCGTTCGCGCAGGCGTCGGTGCTCAGTCTTTATGATCCGGACCGGGCCGCGAACTATAAGCGGAACGGGAGCAACACCACCAAGGCGGCGGCGCTGGACGCCCTGGCCGAGCTGGCCGGGAAATTTGGGGACGGCGAAGGGGTGGCGTTCCTGATGGAGCAAAGCAGTTCGCCTTCCCGCGCGCGGTTGCAGCGGATGGTGAGCCAAAAATATCCCGCGGCGCGCTGGTTTGTTTATGAGCCGGTGGACCTGGACGCGGCGCGCTATGCGGCGTCGGTGGCTTACGGGAAATCGGTGGCGCCCTATTACAACCTGGACAATGCTGAGAAAATTCTGGCGCTGGATTGCGATTTTATCGGCAGCGAGGAAAACGCGGCGGTTCACATCCGGCGTTTTGCCCAGGGCCGCCGCATCGCGGGCGGGGACGGCGCGATGAGCCGGCTCTACGCCGTGGAAAGCCTTTTCACCTTGACAGGGATGAACGCGGACCATCGTTTGCGCGTCCCGCCCAGCCTGATGGTGGCGGTGGTGGCGCGGATGGCGCGCGAGATCCTGCCTTCCGGCGAATGGGACGCCAAGTTGAAGGAGTTGTCGGTCCTGGCGCAGCCTTATGAGGATTGGATCGTGCCTTGCGCGAAGGATTTGATGGCGGGCGGCGGAAAGAGCCTGGTGATGCCCGGCTACCGTTTGCCGCCGGCGGCGCAATGGATGGTTCTGGCGATGAATGAGGCGCTCGGGGCGGTGGCGGAGCACACGGTCGAATTTCATGAAGTTCCCAAAACCGGCGAGGAGGACATTGCAATGCTCGCCGATGCGATCGGCGCCACCTCAAAGGTGCTGCAGACCCTTGTGATCTTGGGTGGCAATCCGGCTTACAACAAGCCGGCGGATTTGAGTCTGTCGATAGGGAAGGGGTTCGGAGCAAGCACCGTCGTGCGGCTCGGCTATTACCAAGATGAGACCGCGTGGAATGGGACTCTTGCTTGGGGACCCCAATGGGATTTGCCGATGGCGCATTTCCTGGAATCGTGGGGCGACGCGCGCACGGCCAACGGGTCGCTGGTTCCGATTCAGCCCTTGATCGAGCCGCTCTTCGACGGGCTGACGGAACTGGAAGTCCTGGCCATCCTGGCGCGCGCGGAAACGACCAAGCCATACGAAATCGTGCGCGAGACATTTCGCCTCCTCGGCGGGCCGGATGAAAATGATTGGCGGAAATTCTTGCGCGACGGTTTCCTGGCGGGCAGCGCGGCGGAGCCGGCGAGCGTGGAGTTCAACGCAAAGCTTTTCGGGCCGGTGCTGGAATTGTCCAAAGCGCCCGCGGGCGCGCCCGGCCCGGGCAATCTGGACGTGGTCTTCCATCGCGATTACAAGATGGACGACGGACGGCACAACAATAACGGCTGGCTACAGGAGTTGCCGGACCCGATCACCAAGCTGACTTGGGACAACGCGATTCTGATGAGTCCCAAGACAGCCCAGGAACTGGGGGTTGCAACGGCGCCGAAGCTGGGCCAGACGCAGCAATTCTATGATCAGGTGGTGGAAGTTCAGGTGGGCGGGCGGAGTGTGCGCGGGCCGGTTTGGGTCCAGCCCGGCATGGCGGACTATTCCCTGGGGCTGGCTTTGGGATATGGGCGGGAGAAGACAGGCCGGATCGGGCGTGGTTGCGGCTACAATGCCTACGCGCTGCGGACCAAGGACGCGATGCACTACGCGTCAAATGCAAAACTGACCAAGACGGGCGCAACATACCAGTTGTCCACCACCCAGAGCCATTGGAGCATGGAAGGCCGCGCGCCGGTGCGCGAAGCCAATTTGGAGGATCTTCGCAAGCAGCCGGATTTCGCCAGGAAAATGAGCCTGGAAAAGCCGCCGGTGGTCGCGCCGATGTATCCCAACCCGTTCGACGCGGCCAAAGCCAACGGGTTGCATCAATGGGGCATGGCGATAGATTTGAACAAGTGCGTGGGCTGCTCGGCCTGCATGGTGGCGTGCCAGAGCGAGAACAACATCCCGATTGTCGGCAAGGAAATGGTGGGCAAAAGCCGCGAGATGCACTGGATTCGGATTGACCGCTATTATTCCGGCGTTGGGCAGAACCCGGAGGCCGATCCGCAGGCGGTGGTCCAGCCGATGCTCTGCCAGCATTGCGAAGCCGCGCCTTGCGAAAATGTTTGCCCCGTCAACGCGACCTCGCATGACGACGAAGGGCTGAACGTGATGGTGTATAACCGCTGCGTCGGAACGCGGTATTGCTCCAACAACTGCCCCTATAAGGTGCGGCGTTTCAATTTCTTTGATTACAACCGCCGCCCGCTGGACAAACTTTACCAAAGCCCGCTCGACCCGACGAACCGGAAGGACGGAAAATGGGAGCTTCTCAGATGGTGGAACAATCCCGACAAGGGCAACCTGCCGGAAGACCAATGGCAACTGATTCGGATGGTGAAGAATCCAGACGTGTCCGTGCGGATGCGCGGGGTGATGGAGAAATGCAGCTTCTGCCTGCAACGGATCGAGCAGGCGAAGATCGCCGCCAAGGTCAAGGCGCGCGATTCCAACCACATCGGGCTTTCGGAGAGGGAGGGGACGATCCCCCGCACGGCGTGCCAGCAGGCGTGTCCGGCGGAGGCGATTGCCTTTGGCGACATTTCCGACCCGGTCAGCACCGTGAGTCAATGGAAGGAGAACCCGCGCAATTACAAGGTCTTGGATTTCTTGAACACCAAACCGCGCCTGACCTACCTGGCCAAGGTCCGCAATCCGAATCCGGACATGCCCGACTATCAAAAACACGCGGCGCCTTACAGCTACGACGACTATTCCAAAACGATGGGCCGGCCGGCGTTGGAAGAAGGCGAGCCGTCTGAGAAAGGAGCGCGCTAATGGCGGAAGCATCCCAAATCCCAGTGATGAGCCAGTCGGGGCCGCTGGTGGTCCATGCGCCGCCCGTTGAGTTGGAGCGGGAACCGCTGGTCGCCGGCGGGCACGGCATCGGCTGGCTGTCCGACACCATTGCCGGCGTGGCCGAAGGCTCGCCGCCGCCGTGGTGGAAAATTTGTTTCGCCATCAGCGTGACGATGATGACGGTCTGCTTCCTGTGCATTCTGTATCTGATGTCCACGGGCGTGGGGATATGGGGACTGAACCATCCGGTGATGTGGGGTTTTGCGATTATCAATTTCGTCTGGTGGATCGGCATCGGGCATGCGGGGACGCTGATCTCGGCGATCTTGTTTTTGCTGCGGCAGAAGTGGAGGACTTCGATCAACCGCGCGGCGGAAGCGATGACGATTTTTGCGGTGATGTGCGCGGGCATTTTTCCGCTCATTCATATCGGGCGGATTTGGTATGGCTACTGGCTGTTTCCCATCCCCAATTCCTACAATATATGGCCGCAATTCCGCTCGCCCCTGATGTGGGACGTCTTCGCGGTGTCAACCTACTTCACGGTGTCGGTGCTGTTTTGGTACATGGGCTTGATCCCCGATCTGGCGGTCATGCGGGACCGGGCGAAGTCCAAAATGCGCAAGATCGGCTACGGGCTGTTCGCGCTGGGCTGGACGGGCTCCAACCGGCACTGGAGCAATTATGAAAAGGCCTACCTGATTTTGGCCGGGCTGTCCACGCCGCTGGTGCTCTCGGTGCATTCCATCGTGTCGCTGGATTTCTCGGTGTCGCAACTGCCC
>Ga0182027_10009159_pt1 | contig 14283 bp, 11 predicted proteins | sample 712E1DmetaG_FD_121300 | JGI IMG/M metagenome (GOLD analysis project Ga0182027, IMG submission 121300) | Permafrost microbial communities from Stordalen Mire, Sweden - 712E1D metaG (Illumina Assembly) | ecosystem: Environmental > Terrestrial > Soil > Wetlands > Permafrost | place: Sweden...
TCATGGCACGCGTCTTCGACCACGAACATGTTCTGGAACTGGCTAGATGGTCATCGGTGCCGGTCGTGAATGGGTTAAGCGATTTCAGTCATCCCTGCCAGGCGATGGCGGATGCGCTGACCATCCAGGAAAAATTTGGCAAAACCAAAGGTTTAAATGTGGTCTACGTTGGCGACGGAAACAACGTAGCTGTCTCGTTGATGCATGTTTCGACTAAATTGGGCTGGAACTTTACCATTGCCAACCCGGAAGGCTATGACTTGAATCTGCAGGCTGTGGAAATGGCAGAAGAATTGGCCGGTTCTTCTGGCAGCCAGTTGCGTTTCCTGCGCGATCCGCACGAAGCTGTCAAGAAAGCGCAGGTGATCTACACTGATACGTGGACGAGCATGGGCCAGGAGGATGAGACAGCCAAACGAGAACAGGTCTTCCCGCCATACCAAGTAAATGCAAAGTTGGTCTCCCAGGCCGATAAGGATGTAATTGTGATGCATTGTCTGCCAGCGCATCGAAATCATGAATTGACAGACGAGGTAGCAGACGGGCCGCATTCCGTTATCTTTCCACAGGCTCATAACCGCCTGCATGCCCAGAAGGCAATAATGGCACATCTTTTCAGGGTTGCCTGATAAAAAAAACAATCCCGAAATGCGTTCGACTGCGTGGCGCTCGGAAGGATAAATTTTATGTCCCTGACTATCACATCCTTACCTGGTATCCCGATCATTAAACCGGGCGATGACCTGGTAGCCATCATTCTCACCTCGCTCCGACAGGCCGATATCTCTCTGTTGGATGGGGACATCCTGGTACTGGCGCAGAAGATCGTATCCAAGGCTGAAGGCAGGTTGTTAGATTTGGCTCAAGTCACACCATCGGAAGCTGCCCGACAATTGGCGGCTGCGACCGAGAAGGATGCGCGCCTGGTTGAGCTGATACTGCGTGAAAGCTGTCAAGTTTTGCGCTCACGCCCAGGCTCGATCATTGTTGAGCACCGCTTGGGATTTGTAAGCGCCAGCGCTGGAATCGACCACTCGAACATTCAGGCCGAGGGGGAATGGGTGCTTCTCCTACCTGAAAATCCCGATGCTTCGGCGCGGAAAGTCCGCGCCGGGCTGGAAAAGGCCAGCGGCAAGCGTCTGGGGGTGATGATTATCGATTCGCACGGGCGCGCCTGGCGCCTGGGTACAGTGGGCGTTGCCATTGGATTGGATGGAATGCCAGGCCTGGTAGATCTGCGCGGGCAGCCGGATTTATTTGGTTACACCCTGCGGATTACATTAATCGGTGCGGCAGACGAATTGGCAGCCGGTGCATCCCTGGTCATGGACCAGGCCGCTGAGGGAACGCCGGTTGTTCACGTGCGAGGCTTTCCCTACCCGTTGGGAAATGGCTCGCTTCAGGAATTGCTGCGGCCTAAAGAAAGCGACATGTTTCGCTAACCCTTACACATTCAAGGCCTTTTGTAATCTACTGTGTGATCCGGTTATGCTTACCTACTTTTGTCCGGCTTGTTGGTCCGTCATACCTGAAAAGGTGAAAACCTGCCCGCAATGCGGCGCAGATTTGAACCAATATGACCATTTATCGATTGAACAAAAATATCTGCTTGCGTTACATCATCCGGTTTCTGAAAACCGCATCATCGCGGCGCGGTTTTTAGGTGAGCTTGGAAGCCGCGCGGCTCTCCCAGAATTTGAACGCATGTTGCAGGAAGAAAAGGAGTATTACGTGCTGCGAGAGGTCGTTTTCGCCCTCACACGAATCCACGACCCCCAGTCCAGAAAGTTGCTCATCGTTGCGCTGGATCACCCACAATACTTGATCAGCATTTTGGCTAAAAGATATCTCGCTTCGAATACGGAAAAATAAGATGCAACCTCAGAATTTCCAGGAAAACCGACTCCGCCAGTATACGCTCGCCAAACAGCAGGTTGGAGAGCTGCTTCACACCGGGCTGCAATTCTTCAAGGATGCCAAAGATGAGTTAACTGCAGAGCAGTGCCAATCGTTGTTGGTAAAACTGGCTGAAGACCGCTTCAACCTTGTGGTGGTTGGGCAATTCAAGCGGGGAAAAAGTTCCCTGATGAATGCCATCATAGGTCGGAATCTGCTGCCCACTGGCTTGTTGCCGCTCACTTCCGCGATCACAGCGCTGTGTTATGGCCCCCAGGAAAAGGTGATCCTTAAGCGATCCGGATGGTCGTTTGCCGATGAGATCACTCTCCCCGAACTTGCCGATTACGTTACAGAACAAGGTAATCCCGGCAACGTCAAAGGGGTGATCGAAGCGCGGATCGAACTCCCGCTCCCCTTCCTGCGTCGTGGATTATATTTTGTTGATACTCCCGGGATTGGTTCTGTTCGAGCCGAAAACACAGCCACTACCTATTCTTTCCTGCCCGAAGCTGATGCAGTCATTTTTGTCACCAGCGTGGAGGCCCCCTTGAGCGAGGCGGAGGAGGCTTTCTTGCAGGATGTTCGCCAGTACGCCAGGCGCATGTTCATCGTGGTCAATAAAGTCGACCTGCTTGCGCCTAATGAAGCCAGCCAGGTAATGGATTACATCCGGGCCTGCTTAACCAAAATTCTTGATGAAAAGGCGGTGCGCCTTTTTCCACTCTCCGCCCGACTCGCGCTGGATGCGAAGCTGCGTGGAAACGAGCATGGCGACATGATTGGATTGGATATTCTGGAGATAGCCCTTGAGAAATTTCTTGCCGAAGAAAAAAGCCGGTTATTCCTGGTGGCAATTTTGGACAGAATGGTAAAGATATTTTCTGCCGCCGAATTTAGATTAAATACTGGTCAAAATTCCCCGACAGACAGTTTGACTCGCCTCATTGCTTGGCACTCACAAGCCGATTCAATCCGAAACGATATTTTTGGCAATTCCACAGGTTTCCCCGCACAGCCAGAAATCTCAAAGGATACCCTACAAGCGATTGAGTCGAAGGTTATTTCGATTGTATCGCGGCAGCATACCCTCTTAAATACACGTACTTGTCCAATCTGCGCGGCCCAGAGTCAAACCGTATTCGACTTCTTCGCACAGTATCAGGCAAAACTGGCGAACGATGGGGATGTACGCAAAGCATTTGTTGTTTCGAAGGGTTTTTGCCAGGTTCACACCTGGCAGTTTGAGCGTCTTTCGTCGTCTCAAGGGCTCAGCGAAGGGTATGTAACATTTTTAGAAACGGTTGCATACGAACTGCGTAGAGCAGCTCCCCTGACTGGACCACAAACCACAAAGGTTATTGACCAATTCCTCTCGGACGGCGAAACCTGTCTGGCTTGCCGATTGTTGCGCGACGATGAAGTAATACAACGCGAACGTTTCCTGGCACAAGTCGCAACAACCGACGGCCAGAAATTCTATCAGCAGTCACTAGGGTTGTGCCTGCCCCATTTACAGGCAGTCTTACTAGACAAGCCACCCAGGAAGATCAAGGAATTCCTGCTACTTGAGCAGGCCAGGCATTTTGAAGATCTGGCGGATGACATGCATAACTATACTTTGAAGCGGGATGCCATACGCAGTTGGTTGTCGAATTCCGAAGAAGAGAATGCCGGGAAGCGCGCTTTAGTCCAATTGGTTGGAGAGCGAACTGCTCATAGAGAGCGAAACCTGGATCGGAGTTTATCTCCAAGTACGAAAATTCATATCTGAGTTCCAGGATTAAAAAACAACCGGAATTTTCTCCTTGGTTTCCAATTATTAAGCACAAATTGAACTATGCAATTCTGATTTCGAGAGTTAGTACTCCCCGATCGGTCACTTCCGCATACGCATAATGTCCTTGTGACAGGGAACCTGGATTGATTACAAATGTTCGTCCGAGTCGATCGATCCCTTCCCCCTCATGGATGTGGCCGGTGAAGCAGATCAGCGGTTGGCAACGCTCGATGAATTTGCGAACAGCCTGGCTGCCCACATGCTCTTTTCCCTGGGCCAGGTCGTTTAGGGTGTTATAAGGAGGCTGGTGGCAGACCAGAACAACCGGCGTTTCCGGGTCGAGGCCGGATATCGCTTCCTGGAAGAAGCGCTCGAAATCTGCCTCGGTCGCCTCGTTAGGGGTCTTGACGATGCCGGGCAGGGCGGCGCCTATGCCGATAAACGCCAGATGATTAATTAGTCTGTGCCTGCGATTGAGATTGATTCTCTTTTGAGATAGGTAGCGTTCGATTTCCGGTCTATCCCAATTCCCGGGGATTGCCAGGATGGCTGGGTTGAACCTTTGGACGACTTGAACGAGACGATCTGCATCTGATGACGGGCCCCCATTGGTGAGATCGCCGACCAGCAGGATTAAATCGACCTTGGAGAGCGCCTGTCCGATAATGGGAATGTCGATTATATTATCGTGCAGATCTGGCAGGGCAATGATCTTCATGTTGTTAATTATCAAAAGGAAAAAAAGAACGAGGCGGCCACTTTAATTCCTCAACATTATAATTCAGGAGCTAACATGTTTTTGGAAGGTCTCTCTTTGGCATTAACTTTTTCCTGGCGATGGAGGCCCGCTAACAATGCCCGCAGGCCTAATGCATTTATTCTCGCATTTGGACCAAGCCGGCCTTTCAGCACTTCCAAAACTTGACGCTCATCAATTAAAGACTTACAATCATGGTTAAGCGATGAGGCTCGCTTGCCGCAAGGCGAACTACCTTAATGGTTGACAGCCCCTACCAGAAACATTTTCTGGTAGGGGCTGTTTTATTTGAAAAGTTAAAATCGAAGTATCCAGTGCTCCTTCTTGCGCGCCACCGGCGTCAACGAAGAAGATGTGTTATTTGCCCAAACTTATGAAACGGAAAAGGAATTTTTATGGCTACTCAAACTAAGGACACTGCAGGTATCGAAAATTTATACCAAGAAACTGGTTTAAATGACGCCGATCTTCAAACCAAACGAAAGCAATATGGTTACAACGAAATTCCGGAAAAGAAAGCCGGGCCGGTCGCAGGAATATTAAAACGCATGTGGGGTCCAATTCCCTGGCTTCTTGAAGCAGCCATGCTCTTTGAATTGTTTTTAGGAAAGGGTTTCCAGGCAGCGGTTGTTTTCCTGTTGCTTGTTTTTTCCGCAGTGATCGGGCAAATCCAAGAGAATCGTGCCAAGAAGGCAATTGGCTACTTGCATCAGCAATTACAGATCAGCGCTCGTACGTTGAGAAATGGCATGTGGCGTACGATACCGGCGCGCGAGCTCGTCCCCGGCGATATCGTACACGCACGAATTGGGGATATTGTGCCGGCAGATATTGAAATTCTCTACGGAAACGCCAGCGTTAATCAGTCTGCACTAACCGGTGAATCGATTGATATAACAAAAGAAGCCGGTGAAACCATTTTTTCCGCTTCTACAATTAGCCATGGGGAGGTTATTGCCAGTGTATCAGCAATTGGAACAAAGAGTTCATTTGGTAAAACAGCAGAGTTGGTACGAACCGCTGAGGCTCCGGGTCGGCTTCAGGTACTATTGTTCAACATCGTCCGTTATCTGGCTTACCTGGATGTATTTCTCGCAGTCATTCTGGTAATTGCGGCGTTCATCCATGGAACACCCTGGCAGGATTTATTGCCATTCCTGGTTATTTTATTTATTGCGACGATTCCAATCTCAATGCCATCCAGCTTCATTGTAGCCAATTCATTGGAGGCAAAAAATTTAGCGAAAGAACACGTGCTCGTTACCGGGCTAACCGGGATTCAGGAAGCTGCAAGCATGAACATCCTGCTTGTCGATAAAACGGGAACTTTAACGAATAATCGGCCCGAAATTGCCAAACTGGTCCCGTTCGACCAGCTGGTAGATACAGAATTGCTAAGATTAGCAGCGACGGCCAGTGATAATACATCCAATGACAGTATCAGCACCGCCATCCTTGGGGCTCTTAAGGAACTAAAATTGGCGATGCCCGAGAGAACGTCTTTTACTGCCTTTGATCCCGTCCACAAAGTATCCAGGGCTCAGATCAATCAAAACATGAGCCGATTGAATGTGGTAATGGGTTCTCCCGCAGTCATTGCGGAGATGGCAACAGCCCCAGGTGATTTTTGGGATCAAGTTAATTCGCTGAGTTCGAAGGGTTCGCGTATTCTGGCAGTGGCCTCCGGAGAGAGCGAGGAACTGGTTTGTCAGGGACTGATTGCCCTGGCGGATTTGCCACGAGATGATGCCAGGGAATCAGTGGCAAAAATCCAGGCGTTGGGTATCCGCATAATCATGCTAACGGGTGATACGACCGGCACTGCCAAGGCGATTGCAGAGCAGGTGGGGATTGGCAATCGGATTGGGACATTGAAGGATGCGCTGTCTAACCCGTTGGATTTCGACGGATTTGCAAAAGTTTACCCCGAAGATAAGTACAAGATCGTCAAGATCTTACAGAATTTAGGCATGGTGGTTGGAATGACCGGGGATGGCATTAACGATGCGCCGGCGCTGAAACAGGCAGATGTGGGCATAGCGGTCAGCACTGCCACAGACGTGGCAAAATCGGCTGCCAGGGTCGTTTTAACCGAGGCCAAATTATCTGACATCACCAAAGTGATTGATGCCGGCCACCGTGTTTATCGGCGGATGATGACGTGGACGATTACCAAATTGGCCCGTACCGCCGAATTGGCGGCGCTTCTGACTTTTGGATTTATCTTTACCGGTTTCTTCCCGGTTTCATTAAGTTTGATTGTGTTCATCGTGGTCATGAATGATATGGTTACGCTAACGTTAGGAACCGACAAAGCCTGGCCAACAACCGTCCCCGAAAAATGGAATATGCCACAACTGGTCAAGATCTCCGCTATCTTTACCATCGGTTGGTTGGCTCTTGGTATGGGGCTCCTCGCGTTCTACCTTAAAGTTCAAAAATTAAGTGCCGTCCAAATTAGTTCCTTAATGTTCCTGTACTTAATCTATTCGGCCATGGAAACCATCCTGATGACGCGGACCCGCGATCCATTCTGGTCATTCGCGCCCAGCCAATGGGTTATCGGCATGGTAGCTATCAATATCGTTATTGCTACACTCATGGCTGCCTTTGGCTTGGTGATGACCGCAGTTCCCTTCCAATTTATTATCACATTATTGATCATCACGCTCCTTGCCATGTTGATCTTAGACAGTTTAAAAATGAGGTATTACAAAGTGACGGGTATTTTAGGAACGGAACGGCTCTCCTAGTGAATACTCAGGGAAATTTTTAGGGATGGCAAGATGAGGTTCGATCGAGCAACCCAGGGCAATGTTTCTATGCGAAAAAATGTTTGAAGCGCAGTGTGGTCGGCATTATGGACCGCGTTCAATCCGGTCGTGGGTTTTGCTTAGGCCATTGTCCTTTTCATTGCCGGAGCGGTTAGAATTTTCCGAGTTAGATAGCTGGAGGAAAGCCATGAGTGACCTGCTCAATCCGCAACAACTCCAATCGGTGGTGATTACCCTGCGAATGTTCGAAGAGAACCTGCGCCTGATGGCAACCTGGCTGAATGGCGAAGAAGAAAATGGGATCCTATACCAGCGTAAGTTGACTTTCCCAGCCGGGCGGCGTAAGGCAGCTCAACAACGAATGGACGCTGCCTTGGAACAAATTGTTCTCTTGGCGCGAACACTTGAATTGCCAGTTGACGAGAAAGATGCTGCTGGAATGATTCGCAGTCGTCTGGCCGAGAGTTGGGCCAATCTGATCGACAGCCAATCGAGCAAGTTGAACCGATATGGGGATGTGGATTCCCGGGTCGAGGAAATTCTCGACCCGGTCATTCAAAGATTGGTGCAAATTGCCAAAGAACTCGAATCTCTTTTTGAAGGTTGACACATAACGCGAGAAATTCTTAACCTGTGTGACGATTATATTTTGAGCAAACAGAAAAATATTGAACCCTTGTGCACCGGCGGGATAGGATAGTTGTTTTGCGAGGCAACCTCAGCATGGGTGCAAAAATCATCCTGGATGGATGTGCATATCCCATGCCTGTCGAACACGCATATAGGTATCAGTCAGGCTTTCTGGGATCATACGGGTTTCACCTGCAGTAGTAAGAAAATTAGTATCCCCATGCCATCGAGGAATGACATGTATGTGAATATGCTCCGCGATACCCGCTCCAGCAGCCTCACCGATATTTATCCCCACATTAAAACCTTCCGGATGGTACACCGTTTTGAGGATTTTCACGGCTTGTGTGGTTTGTTCCATGAGGTCAAACCGCACTTCAGTAGAAATTTCATCCAAGCTTGCACGATGTTCAAGGGGTAACACCATCAAATGTCCGCTAGTATAAGGGTAAAGGTTGATGGTAACGAATGCAAACCTGCTGCGCGTGATGATGAGGTTCTCAGGTCCATCTTCTTCTTTCAAGGCGTCACAGAATACACATCCGGTTTTTTTCTCGGTCTTCGTCATGTATTTTAACCTCCAAGGCGACCAAATATGTTTCATTTACAATCCTCCAGGCAAAAAGTTTCGCTAGCTGGGCTACAGATGGGGTTTCTTATTGATTCTTTTACCATTAGTCAGAAGAAGAAATTCAATCGCCTGTTTCGAATACCTTCTTATACAGATCTTTGCCATAACTGGTTTGCAATGGTTCGCCTTCAACAACTTTAAAAGTTCGTCCTCCATCGGCTTTCCTTTCCGCTCGCAGGAAAGTGGCGCTTTCCATTCTTTTGTCATAAAAGCTATGTGCAAATTCGTATTGATGCGTCACAAAGAAAACCTTGACACGCTTATCCAGTAATGCGCAAGTGATCTGCCTGGCAATCTCCGAGCCTTCTCTTTCGTTAGTCGCGGCAAATGATTCATTAAACAGCATCAAGGAATTTGGGGTTATATTATCCGCAATATCACTCATTCGGCTGAGTTCTTCATCAAGTTTGCCGCTTTTCATGCTGGCATCTTCTTTCCGTTTATAGTGCGTGAAAAGGCCCTCGCAGATATTGGCGCAGAAAGACTCGGCCGGTACAAACATCCCGCATTGCATCATCAATTGCGCCAGACCGATGCTTCGCAAAAAAGTGGATTTGCCGCCTTGGTTGGCTCCTGTGATGATAACGAGTTCTTTGTTGTCAGCGTTCACATCGTTGCCCACTACTTTTTGCTTCATGGTTAAGGCCAGGCAAACATCGTATAATCCTTCAAATGAATGTCTGCGTTCGTCGACAGCCGCCGGCATGGGAAAAGATACTGGCTTTCCCATTTGGGTAAGTTGTTCAGATAAATTCAAACAACCGATATAAAAAGCCAATTCGGTCCGCAGCATATTAAAGAAACTATCAATATGATCGGTAGACTGGGCAAGTGCATTGGCCACAAGGTTGATACCCTTGTCATTTATTTCCGACAGAGCCCTGGCACCATGGTCATCGCGGGGATGAATAGAAAAGCTGTAATATTGAGATTTTTGGGCAAAAACCCTCTTCATCCAACTCTGATTTGTGCCTTGTGGTTTGCGAAGTATGTAATTCGTACCTGCATTGCCCTTCCCCAATTCAACGCTTATTAAAACCCCGTTCTTGAATCGTAGCTCCTTTATGTGGTTTTCCACGGTGACAAAATATTCATCGTCAAGCTCTTTCTCTATCATTGCGAAGAACGCGGTAAAGCCATCAGACTCAAATTTATCGGCATGTTCATCAGCGATATTCTTTAGTTTTTTTAGCAAACCTACAAACATCTGCATCATTTCGAGCGAGCTGCTCAACACCCCACTTGGGTTATGGGTGAAAATACCCAGCCATCCTTTATGTTTGTTTTCAATCGATTCGATCGGGATCTGGTAGATAGCCCTGACAATGGATGGGTTCTTCAGGCAATCCTTAAGGATATCCTGGCGATACCGGATGGCATCAAGATCGCTCAAGCCGGATAAAACAGCCTTCATTGCCACTTCAAATAAAAATTTGTCACCGTTTGCCATGGCAATGAACAGCGTGTCCAATTCTAGGTCTTGTGTCAGTGTTTGTTCATTCGCTGGTAATGGCCGCTGCAGATAAAAATCCTGCCCTTTATACATGAGGAAGGCCTTCATGATTTTATACGCTCCTTTAAAGAATCGTACGTTAGCCGGTACTTTTCGGCAATGGATATCGCGTAAGCGAGGCCATCAGCAGGCCTTCGGATTATTTTATAGGTTCGCAGCGCCGGATTTTCAGGAACGATCGTACTGACCATGCTGACGGTCTTCTCGCTTAGGGAAGCCAATTCGTCCATGAATGTTACGCAAATGCACAGCAAATCCAGTCGGAGTATTATTTCCATTACTTTTTTACTCAGAAAAATACCATCTCTGATCGTTGTGGAGGTGAAGATCTCGTTCATGATGATGATGCTGTTGGGTGTAGCCTGGTTCAAAGCGTCATGAATTCTGACCAGATCATCCTGCAGTTTGCCGCGCAGATTTTTGATGTTTTCTTCCTTTTCAAAATGTGTAAAGAGCCGATCGAATAAAAAGAGTTTGGCTTTTAGGCCCGGAACGGGACAGCCCAGGCTGGCCAGATGATGCAATTGCCCGAACATACGTGCAAAGGTTGTTTTTCCGCCCTGGTTCGGGCCGGAGACTACGAATATGCGCTCCCTGCCTTTCAGATAAAAATCATTGCATACGGTGGGAGAATTTTCAGCAATAAGCTTATTGGCTAATGCTAAATCAAAGCCTTCATAATCATAAACATCCTTATCCAGGCTGGAGATCTGCGGATAACAAAATTTCAAACCCGCCTGTTTGAATTGTGCGACAAACTCCAGGTAAGCAACGTAGAATTGTATTTCCCGATCAAAAATGCTGATGGTTCTGTCCAGAAAACTGCTGTGTTTCTCACAATACTGGTCAAGCTTTGAAAATATATCGGGATATAGTTTGGCCACACAAACCAGTATTTGCGCTTCAATATGGTTCATGTCAGCAGACCCGGAAGTTAGTTTTACCTTGTAATCTTTGACCGCGCCCTGTTTAAATTTTTCGAATGTTTTCTCCACCTCGATGCTATAATCCGTTTCTTCTTCATATTTTCGAACCCTGACGGTCAGGTTCTTTGCAATCATACAATATTTTACGGTTGACAAATCATCCTTAATCTTTTTTGTTTCCGCCATAAGGAATGTAAAATCGTCCGAGTTGACATAGGTTGTTAGATATTCACGGAAGGCTAAGAGGCCGCGCGCTTTTATATCCAACAGGGATAAATCATGCGCCAGGCAACTGACGGCTTCGCAATAAACATCCACCGTCTCCAAAAGCCAGCCTTCTTTATGATATTTGAAGTTAAGCTTATCGATCATGACAAGATACCGGTGTATTTCGCTCATTTTCAGAGCAAATGATTTTATATTTTCCAACAGAATTTCATTTTCAAGACCCTGCATGATTTCATGACGATAGTGGATGTTCTCAACTTCGCTCAAGGGGGTATAAAAAAACGGGGCTAGATCATACTCCGCCCGGCCTTTCGTGATGGCACTGATCACCTGATCCAAATTCAAATCAGTGAAATAGGCCGGCTGTTCCAGCGATTCTTTATGGAGACTGGCTTTATCGAAAAGAATACTTTGGAATGTCATTACTGGATTTCCTTTTCTGATCGTCGGAGTTGTTCCAAGGCACTGGTAGCGGCGTTTGCTACGCTCGGGCGCGGACTCGTCGTCGCTTGTTCCAGCGCTTGCCGGGCTTCTTCTCCTCCGATACGCCCAACCGCCTCCGCCGCGGCAATACGGCCGACGAACGGTTTGTTCTCATCAAGCAACAGTTCTGCCAACACCGGCACGGCTTGTGGGTCGCCCAGCCGGCCCAGCCCGCGTGCCGCCAGCACGAGGGGGTAGGGGTCATCTTTTCTGTCGAGCAGCATGATCAGCGGGACGATGGCGCGCGGCTCGTGCAGCCACTTGGTCAGCACATCCACCGCCATGCCAACGCGACCCATCTCATTGGATAATATCGTCTCCAATAGCATCTCTACGTATTTTTGAGCCGAGCTGTCGCAAACAATGCCGCAGTTTGGGCAAATTTCTTGGGTGGGTGCAGCACGGCGGCAAGAGGGGCAGAAGAAAAGATTCATGCAAACAGCACCACTGCCATACAGCGCCGCGCCGCTTCAAAGCAGTTGCGGAAGGCGCTCTCGACCGGATAGGGGAAGGACAAAACAGCCCATCTGGGAGTCCCCTTATCGAAATAATTCACAACAACAAATGATTCCAGTATGGAGCCCGAGAACTCCAGTGTAGTTATCTGTGCAAGCGGCACATCCAGTGAGATTTCAGGCAGGGTGAACAAGCGACGCTCTGTTACAACGAGCACCTGAGCGGTTTTCCTGGGCGTGAACCATTCCGGGATAAGCGCCCAGGCACGCGCCTGTTCGCCGGGGGCGAGGGCAGCGGCCAGAGCGGCGGAAAAACGTTCGTTGATAGGAATCAGGGTTTGGGGATCGTTAGTAGCGATATCACGCAAGGGAGGAAAAGGTTCCGGCGGGGCGGGGGGAGTCGCTCGCCGCAGAATGCAAGCAGAAGGGTCATCCACCTGAAATTCCCGTATAAACACCAGTAGCTCTTCCAAGGCTGAACGAGCATAGGCCGGGACTTCCCACTCGATGATCTTTTTGCCATCTCTGGCAGACCACTCGCTGCACAGGAGCAAGCTTTCTTTGTCAATATCTTGCAAGGTTGCGCCTGCAAAACGTTCGAGAACTCCAACCTCGGTGCGATAGCCGTATCGGATGTTGGCGTTGTCGGGCGGGATGAGTTCGGCCATGTGAATCAGGCGCTGGCTGGTGAGGATGAGCACGCCTGCCTGTAAGTGCTCGCGTTCCAACCAGGTACGTTTCTTATAAGACCGCATGGCGGGACGTGGCGCTGCATACAGGATGCGCTCGTCTGGAGCGAGATATTCACTGACATATTGTTGAAAGTGGTATGGGAGTTCTTGGAAGGTGTACTCGGCGGCAGTATACCGTTCGGTTGCATCGAAACCGGGCGAAAGGCGTTTAATGTGTACGGGTTTCCAGGCAGGTTCGACATTAGGGCGGTTGCTTGATTCCTTCGCCTGGCGATAACGTAAAGCGGCGGAATGCAAGTGCGGTTCGGTTTCGGGGATACTCAACCAGCGCCATTTGCCGGGGCGGCTTTCGTTGAGAACGCGCAGAATATCCTCGCGTAAATCAGAGGAAAGGTTCTCAATAGTTAGAGCTTCGAGGCGCTCGTCAGCAGTGGGAGCGGCGAGCAGGATAGGAAAGCCGTCCCGCTGCAACGCACCCAGTAATCTGGCCTCGATTTGGGTGTTTATGGGATGTGAGAGACTGCCCAGTACAAGCACGGTCAGCGGGTCGCCGAATGGCGTGAGCGAGGCGGCGAGGGTGCCTACGTCAAATGGCAAGTACTCTTCAGGGTAAACGACTTGTTCAAGTTGCAGTGTGTCGTAATCCATGGGGCGGTATAGCCCGGTAATGCGTCCAGGCTGGACAATTTTGACAATGATAAAGTGCTCAGACATGTTTGCCCTTGCTATTAGTTTGAAAACCTGTGTTGGCTCGCCAATTTAAAACCAAGGTGAGTCTGTTTCTGTTCGATCTCGATCAACACGAAAGGCATAATTTAATAAAAAATGGCTTCTACTGAAATTTTCCAGTAGAAGCCATCAGTCCTTAGACAGTTTCGGCGAGCTTCATCGCCGTTTAAATGTATTTTATCACGATTTAAAAATACAATTGCCCAGGCAAATACCTCACCCCAGTGTCATGGCGCGGAGTAGCATGTGCCGGTCAACCAGCCCAAGTGGTTGGTTATGTTCATCCACTACTACCAGCCATTTTCGCTTTGGCGACATCATCATTTTAACTGCCTCTACCAGAGGCGTTTCAGGCCTGGCGGTCAGGACACCCGGGGACATCAATTTTCCCGCGGTCACATTGCTGGAAGGCGCTTTTCCTTTACCCCGCAAGGCAGCCAGCATGTCGGGTTGCTCCTCAGGCTGTATACGTGCCACCACGTCTGAATCGCTGATCAGGCCAACCGCGTGCCCCTTGCCGTTAACAACGATCACGCGGTGCGATCCACCCTCCAACATGGTATCAACAATGGTCGCCAGATCATCCTTCTCCTGAACAATCGGAATACTGGGAGACATCACGTCCCGCACACTGGTTGCTGCCCCAAGGGGGGCGGTCAGCTTTTTTGCTTCCTTTTCGGTCACCAACCGCAGCACATCCACCCGTGAGAGAACTCCTGCCAGCTTGCCGTTTTCGCCCACCACCGGCAGGCGCTTGATACCTTCTTTCGCCATGCGGGCGGCTGCCAA
>Ga0182027_10009160_pt1 | contig 14283 bp, 11 predicted proteins | sample 712E1DmetaG_FD_121300 | JGI IMG/M metagenome (GOLD analysis project Ga0182027, IMG submission 121300) | Permafrost microbial communities from Stordalen Mire, Sweden - 712E1D metaG (Illumina Assembly) | ecosystem: Environmental > Terrestrial > Soil > Wetlands > Permafrost | place: Sweden...
CTCAGCCGTGTCGTCGCTGACACGCGCCAAGTAGATCTCGACGCACGTGCCCTTGTCCGGTTCGCTTCGCACCCGGATCTTTCCGCCGCTCTGTTTGACGATGCCGTACACCACGGCCAAGCCAAGGCCGCTCCCGCGGCTCGTGTCCTTGGTCGTGAAGAAGGGCTCGAATGCCTGGGCGAGCACCTCGGGCGACATGCCACAACCGGAATCGGAAACCCGCAGAAGCGCGTACTCTCCCGCGGCGATGGTGTCGAAGGCACCCGTCTCGGCAGCGGCCAGACGCGCGATGCAGGTTTCAATCGTCAAGTTGCCACCCTCCGCCATCGCATCGCGTGCGTTTAGCGCAAGATTGATGATGACTTGCTCGATCTGCGACGGATCTGTCTTGACCTTTCCCACGTCGGGCGCAAGCCGGGACGACAACGCAATTTGCTCGCCGATCAATGGGCGCAGCATGGTTTCGACGCTGCTCACGATGGCGTTCAACTCGACGACCTGCGGTTGCAACACCTGGCGCCGCGAGAATGCGAGCAGACGCCTCGTGATGCCGGCGGCGCGCTCCGCGGCGGTTCGGATCTCGCCGATATCGGAGCGCAGGAGCTCGTTGTCGCCAGCGCCCTGCAGCGCCAGATCGGCAAAGGCTATGATGGCGTTCAGCGCGTTGTTCATGTCGTGAGCAACGCCGCCTGCCAGGCGCCCCACCGCATCCAGCTTCTGCGTCTGCCGCAGTTGTTCTTCGCTGGAATGCAAGGCCGTCTCCATTTCCTTGCGGCTCGAGATGTCGCTGACCACGGCGATGGCCCCGATGACACGCCCGTCGGAATTGCGGTACGGGGCAAGCGTGGCGATGGCCCACACGGAATTGCCCGAGCTCGAACGATTCACCGGCATGTCGGGCGACAGCACGACTCCCCCAGCCAGGACGCGGCCGAGAGCCTGCTCGAAACTGTCCGCACCCAAGTCGGGGAAAAACTCCGCGAGTCGGCGCCCCTGAACATCGAGGCCGACCACTCCCAAGAAGCGTTCCATGTAGGGATTGCACTGCACCACGCGCCCATCCCTGTCCATCACCACGATGCCAGAGCCCACGTTTTCAAGCACCTCACGATGGAGCTGCAACGCCTCGCTCAGATTCTCGGCGGCGCGCTTGCGTTCCTTCAGGTTCGACAACCATGTCACCAGGGTTGCCTCCGAGCGCCAGCTACCGGAGATCTCGGCCTGCGGAGTGAAATAGAAATTGTGCATGGCTTCGGTGCCCAGCACCGCGACCGGATGGGCCAGCAACACATCGAGAAGGGCCTCGGGCGGGAACTTGCCGCGATGGTACTGGCACAAGCCAAGCGCGGCGCAGTCGCGAAAGAAGGCACCCATTCTGCCCTCGTGTTCGAGCAAACGCTCGGTTCCCTGCGTCTGGCGCAATGTCCAGGTCATCTCGCTGGTCACTCGCAGCGCTGTCCATCCGTCGGCCAGCGCCATGGCCGTCATCGCGTGCAATTGATCGAGCGCACGTTCGGCGGAAAAGCCCCCGCCCTTGCCGTACATTTGCTTGGCGGACAGAAACACCATCTGGCCTCGGCCGTCGGCGCGATCGATATCCACGCCCCCGTCGCGAAGCACCGCCATGGCGTTCTCGGGCGACTGGGAGTCGTAGATGTAGAGCACGCGCTGCCGCTGTTCCAAACCCGCCGTCACGAAAGGAACCACAACCGCCTTGTGCTCGTTCCCGTCGCTGTAAATGAAGCAGGCGTTGTCTCCCGTGCGCAGATCCTCCACGGTCCGCAACCGGCGCGAACCGCTTCCTCTCGGGTTTCCTATTGGCGAACGTGTCTTGGAGACCGACATTTTGTTTCTCCCACCAGCTGGTGCCGGAGGCGCGGCGGATCGCGCATCCGCGCTGCTCTCACTGCGGGCTCCGAGGACGCGAGTCCGGTCCATTCAGGGCAAGGAATTCCTCCATGCCAGCGATAATCTGTTGCTCGCGAGCATACGAGTAGCTTCCGCAGACGATGGGCGTGGCCAGCCAGCTATCGCCTACGCGAAGCTCGGATTGGATCACGGCGGCCGATGTCGCAGGGCCGAGCCTGACCACCAGGTGCTCACGCAGATCGGAGACGCCCGTCTCCGTCCGGAAAGCAACCATCTCCGACCTCGCGGGATCTCTGCGCTCGATTCGCCATCCATCCTTGGCCAGGCTAGTTTGAAGGTACGCCCAGCGCTGCTGCGCTGGAATACGCGAGGACAGAGACAGCATCTCCAGACTCTTGGTTCGCGGCTGAACCGCGCCACAGGCGGAAAGCATGAGCGCGAATCCAAGTACAATCGTCCTGCCTGGTCGGGGATCCATGGTGGCCTCCGCAAGGACAGAACAGCAAGACCGGGGCCGGCTATTTTGGCCCCAAAATCAGCGATTTCGCATGCGCACCGTCGGATTCCCAACAGGCTTCAAGACGACGACCGCCTGTTTATTGACGTATTAATGGTAATTAAGATTACTATTATATTTAAGACTATAAATCCGCCAGACCTCCGTCGGTCTTCCGCGATGGCGCCACAAGGCTCGCGACGGAAAAGCGACACACCAACAGCCATCGCCAAACCCGGTGCCGCAAGATCATACGAGAATTTCCCACGATCCAAGCTCAGTCCGTTCGGGCACGAACCTTGCCTTGTTCCACGACATGCTGGCGAATTCTGTCCCGTTGTCTGCGGCGAACGACACACCGGCATCGGAAGCGCGAACCGCGCCGACAGGGTCGCGCGTGCTGGTGGCGGAGGACGATCAGCTTCAACTGCGGGCCTACGTGCGCGCCCTTCGTGCCGTCGGCTTCGAGGTGGATCGCGCTGACAACGGCGAGGACGCCGTCAACTTGCTGCTCGCCAACACGTACGATGCGGTCATCTCGGACATCACGCTACCCAAGGTGGATGGCGTCGGCGTGCTGCAAGCCGCCCACAAGCGCGATCCCGACATGCCGGTGGTTCTCATCACCGGAACGCCGAGACTCGACACGGCCGTAGCTGCGGTCGAGCACGCGGCCTTTCGCTATCTGCTCAAGCCGCTTTCGCCGGCGCAGTTGCAGGAAGCTGCCATCTATTCGGCCCAAACGCACAGGTTGTCCGTGCTTCGTCGCATGGCCATTGCTTCGGCGGGTGAAGCTTGGAGCCCGGCCGAAGACCGCATGGGCCTCAAGCAGGTCTTCGAACGAGCCTTGCAATCGATCTGGATGGCCTACCAGCCGGTGGTGTCTTGGAAACGCAAGCAGATCTTCGCCTACGAGGCCCTCTTGCGCAATGACGAGCCGACTCTTGCCAATCCTTGCGTGCTGCTGTCCGCTGCCGAACGCCTGGACCGTGTGGCCGAGGTGGGCCGAATCGTGCGCGATCGTATCGCCACGCAGGTCCCCGACGCCCCAAGCCGCTTCGTGTTCGTCAACCTACACAGCCACGACCTTCTCGACGAACATCTCTACAACCCCGAATCGCCGCTGTCGAAGGTCGCCGACCGCGTGGTTCTGGAGGTGACCGAACGGGCATCCCTGGCGCTGGTCTCCGAGATAGAGGAACGGGTGGACCGGCTGCGCGGCCTCGGATTCCGCATTGCGCTCGACGATCTGGGCGCCGGGTATTCCGGGCTTTCGAGTTTCACCACCCTGCAACCTGAGGTGGTCAAATACGACATGTCCCTGGTCCGCGGCGTCGACAGCTCGCCCACGCGACGAAAGGTCATCTCGTCCATGACCGCGCTTTTCGCCGAGATGGAAATGCAGGTGGTGGCCGAGGGCGTGGAAACTCCAGCTGAGCGCGACGCTCTCATCGCACTTGGGGTCGATCTCTTGCAAGGCTATCTCTTCGCCAAACCAGCCAGGGGCTTCGTCAAGGTCGACTTCTGACATCGGCAACAGCCCGCGTCGCCACCAGGTCGGCGGCGTGTGCCCGCGCTGCCGCAGTTGCAAGCTTGCGCATGACCCCTACCTTTGCGTGCGCTCAACCTATAGACTGCACGTGATGGACGACGCGAAAGATCTAGAGGCCCTGGTCGTCGACCTTATCAAGCGTGACGGCGTCAATATTCCGCCCTACCCCGCGGTGGCCATGCGGCTGCAGCGTTTGGTGGGAGAGGAGGACTATGGCGTAGACGACATCCAGCGCGTGATCGGCGGAGACCCGGTGCTGGCGGCTACGATCCTGCGCTACGCGAACTCGGCGGCCTTTCGTGGAATCACGCCCGCCTCGACGCTAGAAAGTGCCATTGCGCGCATTGGTACCAACGAGGTGTGCAAGATCGCCCTGGCCACCAGCGTCGGCGCCCACGCCATCGTGACTGGGTGCCTGTCGTCGCTGCGCCGCCGCTACTGGAGGGTCGCGATGACCGGCGCGATGCTGTGCCGATCGCTCGCCTATTGGCGCAAGGGCAATCCCGAGGAAGCCTTCATTTGCGGGCTGCTGCACGACTTCGGCCAGGTCGTGGCCACGGCCTGTTTCGAGGAAGTCATCGCGCGCACACGCGACTCCCGGGTTCTGCCCGAGTCGGTGTGGGCGTCCTGCGTGGATCGCTTCCACGTCGAGCTTGGACTGGTCATCTCCGCTCGTTGGAACTTGCCTCCGCTTATCTGCGGCGTGATTTCTTCACACCACACCCCCGAATCCAATCGCGAGCAGCGGGGCATGATCGACCTCGTCAACACCTGTGACGCCCTCGCCGCCCACCTGGACAATGAGCCGAGCCCCACCAACGACACGGTCTCCGCCCTCGGTATCCTGCGCGCGGGCGAGCCCGAGTACATGATGACCGTGATCCCGAAAATCGCGACCGCGGTTGCGTCCCTCGACGAGACCACGCCGGGCAAGGACACCGGTCTGTTTCGCATCGGCAGCCGCGTGCTGGCCCCGACCTCGGTCCTGGCCGGACCGACCAAATCGATTGCGCTCAAGATGCAGATCATGCGATCGACCGGAAATACCGACTACGAAACTCTCTATTTTGGCAAAGACGGCATCGGTTTCACCGGCGCGAACAAACTGCGTGAGAACAGCATGGTGCGCATCCGCGTGGACACGCCGAGAGGTCCCATCGAGGTTTGGAGTGTCATTGCCCTGTGCACCGCCGAGGGCAACGCGCAGCGCATGGAGGCGAAGCTTTTTGCCGCAGAGCCGCAGACCTTGCAGGCTTGGCTTGGCTTCTATTCGTCGCTGGTTTGACGTTCCACGAAGCTGGCGCTGCTTGAGGACCGTCCATTCGGGAACGCACATCCCGATACCGCGGAACCCGTCGACACATGGTACCGTTAGTTGATCGGACATCGACGCGGATCAGCTTACCGGCGTTGAGCTAGTCGAGAGACAACGTGTTTTCGTACCTCGCCCAATACGCAGAACAGTACACCCAGGTTGGACCGGAGTCCTTCAGACGGCTTCATCCCTGGGCCTTCCTGGTGGCGCTGGGCATGGCCGGCGACCTCGACGACAGCCAGTCTTCGGGGACGAGCATCATCAACCTGGCGGACAGCGTGCTCGAACGCGGTCGCATCGCGGGACGGGTGTTCCCTCTGGTCAAGGCCCGCTACTCGCCCCGCGGTCCGATTTCCGTCGGTCGTACCTCCGAGAACGACATCGTCATTCCCGAGTATTCCGTATCGCGCAAACACTGCATCATCGCCCTCGTCAACGAGGTCTATCGCATCACCGACTTGGGCTCGGCCAACGGCACGCTGGTGGACGGAATCGCGATTGGAAAGCTGGCGCCGCACAAGCTCGCCGGGGGAGAAATCCTGACCATGGGCCGGCTCATGCTGTATTTCCTGCCCCCGCGAGAATTCGTCGAGCACGTTCGCGGTGTCGCGCCGCCCGACGAGTTCGGCTCCGGTCGGTAGATCAAGCTTTCGGCGCGGGCGCCGCGGCTGCCGCAGCCTCGTGCTTGGCGATCATCTTGCCCACGCGCGGAATGGCCGCCTCGGTGTGCTTTTTGGCCATGGGCCGCAGCCTTTCGTAGGCGGTCTTCACGCCCTGGTTCTTGGCCCGCTGGGCGCGCTGGTCGGTGAGCCCAAGCAATGCCTCGGCGGCCTCGCCGGCATGCGCGTTGAAATACGCCGTGACCGGCTCGTTCTTGGCCTTGGCGGCCTGATACAGGGGATCCAGACGATCGGCAAAATCGTCGAGCAATCCGTCGATGACCTCGGGAATGAATCCGGGCTTGATGGCCTTGACCACCGCGTGGGCGGCCTTGATGGGGATTCCCGTCAGGCCCTTCGAGGAAACCTCCTCGTCGATGATCTGCTCGCAATCGCGAATCACCTGGGGACGCGCGCCGGGACGTGACAGTATTTCTTTCAATGTGCTCATGGTTCGGACTTTACCCTGACCGGCGCTTTCATGGTACCCATGACAACCTTGCGCTCGCCGCCTGACGATTCGCTGCGGAGCCGACCCGCGGCGGCGCTGTCGGTGCTGACGGGGCTCAACGCGCTCAACTACCTCGACCGTTTTCTGGTCGCGCCGCTGCTGCCGCTCATCATCGTCGGCCTGGGTTTGAGCGATCGGCAAGCCGGCTCGCTGCAATCGGTCTTCATCTTTGTCTATGCTCTGGTTTGTCCGTGGGCCGGCTGGCTCGGCGACCGAGTTTCCCGCCTGCGCATCGCCGCCGCCGGCGTCGCAGTCTGGAGCATCGCAACCTTTGCCTCGGGCCTGGCCTCCACGTTTCTGTGGCTGCTTTTCGCGCGCGCCCTGGTCGGCATCGGAGAGGCGACCTACACGGTGGTCACGCCGTCGCTGCTGTCGGATCACTATCCATCCGAGCGGCGCGGCCGCGCACTTTCTATCTTCTACGCGGCCATGCCTTTCGGCATCGCAGTCGGTTACACCATGGGCGGCCAAATCGGCGCGCGCTACGGTTGGCGTCCCGCCTTTTTCGTGGCCGGCGGCCCGGGACTTTTGTGCGCCTGCCTGTTGCTGGTTCTGCGCGAGCCGCCCCGTGGCCGGTTCGATGGTCGTCCACCGTCGACGGAATCGCTGTCTTTCCCGGCGTTCTTGCGCACCCTGGGCCAGCGTCCAAGCTTCTTCGTGAACGTGGCGGCACAGACGATTTGGTCGTTCACCATGGGCGGCCTCGGCGCATGGATGCCGACCTATCTGGTGCGAGAACGACACCTCGGTGTGGCCGAGGCCGGTACGATCTTCGGCGCGCTCTTGCTCGGCGCTGGATTCGTGGGCACGCTTCTCGGCGGACAGATTAGCGACCGCCTGGCGGGGAAGCTCAAAGGTGCCCACTTCACATTCTCGGGAATCACACTGCTCGCGGCCATTCCGTTCACCCTGCTCGCGGTGCTCTCGCCCAACCCAAGCACCTACTGGCCGGCGGTGGCCGGTACGCTGTTTTGCCTGTTTCTCAACAACGGTCCACTCAACGCCGCGCTGGTCAACGTACTGCCCGCCAACGTGCGAGCGCGCGGCGTGGGGCTGCACACCACCACCATTCACCTCCTCGGCGATGCGTGCTCTCCCATCCTGATCGGCGCCGCCTCGGACGCCGTCGGCCTGCGCATTCCGGTCCTGGTCACCGGGCTCCTTGCCAGCCTGGCCGGCGTGCTGCTGCTGCTCGGACGCCGCATGTTGGTGTCCGACCTGGAATCCGCCGAAAGAAATCGAGGCTAGCTGGCCCCGCCAAGAATTAGCCCTGCCATGTTTCCGTCGCGTGTCACATGCCCCGAACCCGCGGCCAAGTAGGAATTGGGAATCGGCCTTAATCCCGCGATAGCCGCACAGGGTCGTGGCCGTAGACGTGGCCATGGCCGGAGTGATCACCATCGGCCACGACGACGACCAGGACCACGTCCACGACCACAACCCAAGAGTCCCACGGCCGACGGCCAGCCGGGATACTCGGGAACCGCGCGCGGCTACGTGAGATCGGGTTGGTTCGGCGGCAGCTCGCTGAACGCCGCCTCTGAAGCTGGCATTGCCATCGCCGACGCTATCGCGATCGGCAAGGCCGAGTAGCGTTGGTCGCGTTCCAGCAGCACCGAGAGGGGCGACCCGATCCAACAGTCTGATCGCCGCTCTCGACCAGACAACCTGAAGACTGAGGCCTTGGGTTGCGGGCGAGGCCCGCGCTGTGTATCACGTCGCCGAGGCCCGACGCACCAGGAAGGCAACGGGCGCGGACATGGATGCGGCTTCGAGTTTGATGGCCGGGTGCGAAGTCTTCCAGACGCGGAAGACTTCGTCGGCGAAGCCCTGGCCGATCTCGTCGACACCAGAGAAGTCCAGCACCACGCTGCTGAACTTTTCCAGGTTGGCCAGTACGCGCCGGGCCTCGGAGCGCGAGATAAAGCGCGCTCCAATGGTGAACAATTTGACCACGATGCGGGTCTTGGTGAATGCGAAGTCCTCGGTGTACTCGGCGAACAGTTTGGCCAGCGTCCGGTGCGGTTTGTGGGCGACCTCGACGCGGACGACAGTTCCCCGCCGTACGGGGGACGAACCCACGGCGGTGTCGCCGACGACGTTGTCGACAATCCACCGGAGTCCATGGCTCGACATCTCGAAAATGCGGGCCGCTTTGGAGGTAAAGAAAATTCCCTCGCCGGTGTGCCCGGCGGGCAAGGTCGTGAGTTTGCCCTTGGAAAGCTCTTGCAGAGCCACCAGGTCGGATTCCAGGTGCAGCATCTTGCGCAGATTCGCGAACACGCCCACGCCGTCGTCCGCGATGATGAAGGCAAGACCGTCCGGCGCGTTCTCGAACCGCACCTCGATCTCGTGCCCCCCCGAGTGCTCGATGGCGTTGTTCAGGATTTCAGTGAATGCGTACTGCAGGATCGAACGCGCGGGTTTGGCCAGCGCCCCCACTGCGCGGCACGCGCTGGATACATCGGTCCAGACGCGATCTTCTGCGATGACCGCGCGTGGGTAGCGCCGCACGAAGGGCAGGCCGCCGCTGTCGTGGTAGCTGACAGAGCGTCCCGCTCCGCTTCGGACCAGGATGCCCTCATCGACCAGCCGGGACAGGATCCGGTGCGCCATTTGTCGGGAAACCAGCAGGCTGCGCCCAACCATCCCCGCGGACATGGGCTTGCCTTCGGCCGCAAGGGCCAGGATCTGTGCGCGGCGGTCGGGTCCAGGGGGCTGAGAAATCGTAAACCTCCAGTCCGTAAAAGTAAACCCCAGGCCTGGAATCGTCAACCCTGGAATCCGCCGAATAGCTGGCTCCGCCAAGAATTCGCCCTGCTATGTTTCCGTCGTATGTCGCCAACCGCCGATCTTTTCCACGATCTTTCCCGCGAGCTTTCCCGCGAGCTCGAAACCGCGCGTGCCGTGGCGCTCGAAGCGGCGGCGCTTGTCGCCAGCTTTACCGGCCGTCCGCTCGGCGTGGAGCACAAGAGCGGCGGCGAGCCGGTGACCCAGGCGGATCTCCAATCGAGCGAGCTCATCGTGCGACGCCTGCGCCAGGCGTTTCCCGCCGACGCGGTCCTGTCCGAGGAAATGCCCGACGACGGCGAACGACTCGTCAATCCACGCGTGTGGATGATCGATCCCATCGACGGCACGCGCGATTTCGTGCGCGGCGAGGCCGGCTACGTCGTCATGCTCGGCCTCTGCATTGCGGGACGGCCGTTGGTGGGTGCCGTGGTTCAGCCCGCCACTCGGCAAGTGTGGATGGGCGCGGTCGGCATGGGCGCCTGGAAGGAGTCGCCCGGAGGCGAACGCACGCCGTTGCGTGTGTCGGCGATTCACAAATCCTCCGACATTCGTCTGGTCTCATCCAAATCCCATCGCAGCGAATACTACCAACGATTTCGACGGGCGCTCGGTGTCGAGGACGAGCTTGCTTTGGGTAGCGTCGGGCTCAAGGTTGCCCTCATCGCGGAAGGCTCGCGCGACCTTTACGTCTATCCCGGTAGTCAGACCAAGATATGGGACAGTTGCGGTCCGGAAGCGATTCTGACCGCAGCGGGCGGCAGAATTACTGACTGCAGCGGCGGCGCCCTCGGCTACACCAACCCGACTTTGCAAAATCCCAACGGCCTCGTGGCATCCAACGGATGCGTGCACGACGTCGCCATCCAAGTCGTCGCCGACCTGCGCGCGGGCCGAATCTAACCAAGGACGCGCGCGAACGCCTGCGCCTTGTCCCAAGTCTCGGCCAGCTCTTCGCCGGGCACAGAGTCCGCGACGATGCCTCCGCCCACCCACAAGGTCAGCGCACTTTCTCGAATCGTCGCGGTGCGGATGGCAACCGCGAGATCCAAATCCCCGGCCGCGCCCAACCAACCCGTCGCGCCGGTGTAGGGACCGCGCCGGGCCGGCTCCAGCTCTTCGATGATCTCCATGGCGCGAATCTTCGGCGCACCGGTTACCGAACCGCCTGGAAACGTCGCACGAAGCAGGCCGGCCAAATCAACCTCGGGCCGCAACTGCCCGCTGACCTTGGTCACCAGGTGGTGCACCGTCGGCAAGGTGAGCACGCGGCACAGATCCTCGACCTTCACGCTACCGGTCTGACAAACCCGGCCGAGGTCGCTGCGTTCGAGGTCCACGATCATGACATGCTCGGCGCGATCCTTTGCGCTGGCGACGAGCACATCCGCGTTTCGGTTCGACGCATCGGAAGCAAGTCGCGGGCGGGTTCCCTTGATCGGCCAGGTTTCGATGCGGCCATTTGTCGACTGACGCAGAAAACACTCGGGCGAGTTGCCGACCAGCGCCGTTCCTGCTTCTCCGTCCGCGAACCAGATGGAATGAGGCGCCGGCGCTTCGCTTTCGAGACGGGCGAAAAGCGCGAGCCCAGGTGCCTGGCCCGGCGGCGAGGGCAACGAACAGCCCAGCCTGCGCGCAAGATTCACCTGGTAGATGTCGCCAGCATGAATGTAGTCGAGCGCGCGCGACACCGCCTCAAGGTGCCGAGCCGACGCGTCCAACTCCGCCAGAGGCGCGAATTTCGCCGGCGGATTTTCTTCGTCGAGTACTTCCGATGCGCCAAGAATATCGGCGGCAAGGCCGCGCGCCGCACTTTCACCGGACGCCCAAATTTCAGCCCATCCCGATTCGGCGTCGCCGACGACCACGGCGTCGAAAAATCGGAATTCCATATCGGGCCAATCCGAGGGCAAAAGCCGCGTTCCTCGAATGCGTTCGAAGCGCCGGCCCAAATCGTAGCTGAGAAATCCAATACCAATGGGGACCCCGGAAACATGAATGTCGGCGTTCCAGGCCGCGCGCGCCTCGGCCCAGGCCTGGGCGAGCTCGTCGAGGCTCGATCCGCGCACAACGCGAACCGGGTTGCAGGCCACGACCATGCGCCGACCCGGCCCGGCGCCGGCCAGGGTCATGCAACAGGGCAGCTTGTGTCGGCTAGCGGCCTTGGCCGCACGAATGAGCCCGCAAGGTAGGTCGACCGGGCGAACGATCACGCTGGCGGCGGTGCCTCGCGCTTGGCCGCCCCCAGCGTGCGAAAGAAGCCGAGCACGTAGTCGAGCCCGGAGACCAGCGACACCGCGAGGGAAATGTAGAGCACGACCAAGCCCGCGGTGTTGTAGTCGACATTGATGCCGAGGCCGAGCAAGGGGTAACGAAAATGAACGAGCAGCATGGTCAGCGCCACGAGCTGAAGCGCCGTCTTGATCTTGCCGCCTCGGCTGGCAGCGATCACGATGCCTTCACTGGACGCGATACTACGCAGGCCAGTGATGGCCAAATCGCGCGCGATCAGCGCCACAACCAGCCAGGCTGGAACCCGGCCGAGCGCCACCATGAAAACCAGCACAGCCGTCACCATCAGTTTGTCTGCCACGGGATCGAGAAATTTTCCAAGCACGCTGACCTGGCCGCGACTACGCGCCAAATAGCCGTCGATCCCGTCGCCCGCCGATGCCACAAGGTACAAGATGGCGGCGATGAGGCTGCGCACCGGGCTGTAGTTGTCCATGTAGTACAACACGCCCGGAACAAAGAGCACCCGCCCCATGGTTACGAGGTTCGGGAGGTTGGTGAGTTGGCTACCGATGTCCGCCATGCTTGGATAGCAATAGCACTCCTTCGCCTTCACAAGTAACCTGGTGAAGTCCGGCTGCTGGGGGGGCCGCGCCAACCGCAGGGTTGCCCTGCACGACCACACGTCCGAGCCAACCCGCCAGGCGCGCGCTGGGCACGGCAAAACGATCTCCCTCGGCAATGCGCACCGCAACCAATTCGTTGGCGCCAGCCAGAATCACGACGCGCCCCGTGCCGCGAAACTGCAGCAGTGCAAGGTGACTGCCCGGGACGGAGCCCGACTCCCAAACCACGTCGTCGCCCCACGCCACGACCCGATCCTCCTGGACATAAAACACGTCACGATCAAGCGCCATCACCACCAAACCGCGCTTGCGTTCGGGCGAGGAGAGAAGCAGCTCGCCACAACCTTCGACACGCAGAAATCGCTCACCGTCCGCAGCGAGGCTCTCGCCGCTCAGGTGGCCGCGGGTTCGCCGACGAGCCAGCGACAAGCCCGGCCCTCCCAAGGCAACCAAAAGAGCGGATTCGCGCACGTGCGTGTCGGCGGTGGCGGAGAACCGCACCACGCCCTGCCCCAGCGAGGATGCCGGTGAGGCGGATGCGGGCAACGACAGCAGTCGCGCCGTCGTGAAATCGGTCAGGGTCGTCATTTCATCAGACATCATTGCGAACGTGCCGGCGGACATCCCGACGGACATCCCGACGGACATGCCCGAGGAAGTACCCGCGTCCACACCGGGCCCGAGCAAAGGGACCGGCGTGTCGTCGGAGCGCAAGAGCGGCCGCGGCGTCGCCTCACCCTGCGCTGCCGCCTGCGATGGATCTAGCCCGGTGAATACAGCGGAACGCTCGACCACGGCGCTGCCAGCCGGCTGGGAAGGCGGGACAGCGGTGCGCTCCATTTCGGCGGCCAGCTCGTGTTGGCCCGCGCGACGAAAGGCGGTTGCGGCGTGGGCATGCTGACGATTGCGGGCATAGGCGTAGCCGAGGTAGCTCCACGCTCGGCGGTCGTCGGGTTGCAAGCGGACCGCGGCTTCAAGCTCCAGAGCCGCTTCGTCGAAGGATTCCAGCTTGAGTGCGATGAGCCCCAGATTGAGCCGAATCGTGGGATCGTCCACCGCGACCTCGGCCGCCTGCCGGTAAACCTGGCGCGCTTCGCCTATCCGCCCGAGCTTGAAACGAACCAAGGCCAGCAGCTTGAGAACGCGCAGGTCGCTCGGCGCAACGTTTTGCGCGGCGAGAAGCTCGACCTCGGCTTCAGGTAACCGCTGGGTCGAAACGAGCTCGCTCGTCCGGCGAAGCCGCGCAGTCATCGCCTCCTCGTCGGACGGAGTCGCGGCCAACGCAGGCGCCCCGCTCGGCACAGGCCCCCTATCGGTCCCCGCATTGGGGCTTGTGTGTGTATCGCCTTCGACCACGTCGATTTATCGAGATGAAACCTGAACCGCTTCGGACCATTCCGAAAGCGTTGCTTCTCGTCTTCTATACTCTTCGTAGCGCTGGAGTACAGCGGTCACATAGCTTCGGGTCGTTTCATAGGGCGGCATGCCGGCGTATTTGTCAACCGCGCCGGGTCCGGCGTGGTAGCCGGCCAGGACCTTGACCTGCTCGTCCAGCGAACAGACGAACCCCGTGGTTTCGTCCCGAGAGCTCCCCATTGCCGGCGTGTGGCAGTAGCGCTTGGCCAAAAGTTGGAGATAGCGCGCGCCGCCCATGATGTTCTGTCGTGGATCCCACACGTCCATCACGCCCATGCCGCGTGCCGTGGCCGGCATCAATTGCATCAGCCCCTGCGCCCCGGCGCTGGAAACGACGTGGGGATCGAAGTCCGATTCGGTGCGGATGACGGCGCGAACGAGCGCCTGGGGAATCCCGTAGTAGGCCTGCTGATCGCGGATGGAATCATCGTAGCGCGTGTAGCGTGCGGCGGAGGTATCGCGCGCGGGGACCAGGTCGGATGCGCCGCGGATCGCGGATGCCTTGCCTGGCCCGAGCCGAAACAGTACCTTCCAGCGCCTTCCCACCGGCTGGAGGTTCGTGAACTCTACGACGCCGTCGTCGCGCTCGCGCGTCCAGACGACGCTGCTGCCCCGCGTTCGTGGCGAATAGGATGAAGGCGACACGGAAGGCCCGCTTTCCGCGTCTGGAGCCGCTGGCGCTGGCCGCCGGGATTCAGCGACCGAGCTCCACCCTTTGCCGGAGCGCGGGTTGCTTGCGAATTCCACGGTTCCATCCGCACGCGTGTGCTTCCACACCGCCGCGTGCCCCGCGGGCGCCAGCAGCGACACCACGACA
>Ga0182027_10009161_pt1 | contig 14282 bp, 36 predicted proteins | sample 712E1DmetaG_FD_121300 | JGI IMG/M metagenome (GOLD analysis project Ga0182027, IMG submission 121300) | Permafrost microbial communities from Stordalen Mire, Sweden - 712E1D metaG (Illumina Assembly) | ecosystem: Environmental > Terrestrial > Soil > Wetlands > Permafrost | place: Sweden...
ATATAAGCGTAGTGATACTGGTGGTATTGGTATTACTATATATATTCATACTATATCTGAAGTATTAATACTCTTTATATTAGTAATAATCTATATAGAAATCGTAGTAAAATATATAGTCTTTATAGTATTATTTTTAGTCTTAGTACCCTACTAATATAGCGCTGAGGTCACAATAAAACACTCACAATAAAACACTCACAATAAAACACTCACATAAAACACTCACATAAAACACTCACATAAAACACTCACATAAAACACTCATAGGTTTTGGTTTGATTTTGGGTTAAGGTTTTTTGGAAAGGTTTAAATAACTCTTAATACTACTCATATTTTTTGAGGCTATTAGAAATTGGAAAAGATTAAAGAAGAATTTAATATAGTTTGTTCTCATTGTAAATATAAATGGTTTACTAAATCTAAATTAAATTGGGTAACGTGTCCTAATTGTAGGCATTTAATTAAAAATTCTAATGGAAAAATTATATAAGTTAGTGTTTAATATGGAAAAAGAAAAATCTCAATTAAATAAGATTTTAAATACTGAAAGACATAAACTTTATTTAGAAACATGTAGAGAAATATTAGATATTTTAGATTCTAAAAAAATGTCTACTTTTGAAGTTTTTGGAATATTAGAAACATTAAAAAATATAATAAATAAACAAGTAATGGATTTGGAGAAATAATTATGCCTATTAAATTAGATAGTTCTATTTATAAAGGGTTTTTGAGAAACTTAGAGAAAGCTATGCAAGAAAAATATTTTATGACTATACATTTTTTCCGTGACCCTACTATAAGAGGTACTATTATAGAAATTGATAAAGAGGTTTATGTTGCTACAGTAGAAAATGAAAGTGGAGATTGTATTCAATTTAGATTAAATCAGATAACTTCTTTAACATGGAAAAAAAATGGTGAAATAGATTTAACTCCTAAAGGATTAAATAATAAAAGTAGAAAAAAAGCTATAGTAATAGAAAAAACTGAGAGAGATAAATTAGAAGATAGAATTGATAAAGATTCTGTAGAAAATCAAGAATCAGCTACAAATTTTATGAATAGAAGAAATGAAGAAAAGAAAGAAGAAAAAGAAAAAGAGGTAAAAAATAATGAAATGTAATTTATGTGGAAAAGAATTTAAAGATAATATAAGTAATTATGATTTATTGCAACATTTTATAGAAGAGCATAAAAAAGAAGTATGTAAAATTGGAAAAGATATATTTTCAAAAGAAAAGAAAAAAGCAAAAAATATTATCAAGGGAAAAGAAAATATTATAGTAAAGAAATATATTTTAAATTTAGAACTAAAATTATTGAAAAATATGGTTTTAAATAACTTCTTTAATATGGAAAAAAAATGGTGAAATAGATTTAACTTCTAAAGGATTAAATAATAAAAGTAGAAAAAAAACTATAGTAATAGAAAAAACTGAGAGAGATAAATTAGAAGATAAAATTGATAAAAATTCTGTAGAAAATCAAGAATCAGCTACAGATTTTATGAAAATGATAAACCTTTAAATAGTAGATGTATTATGTTAAATGAAGTGAGGTTAGGATAAATGATAGAGATAAAAAAATGTAAGAAATGTGATAAAAAATTAACTAAAAATAATTGTAATATATCAGCTTTTAGAAATGGATTTTGTTCTGAATGTTGGTATAAATATAATCGTGAATTATCAAAAAAAGCATATTTATTATTACCAGAAAATTAATTTTAATAAATTAAAAAGTTTAACAGAAATTGAAAATATAATTAAAGATTTTATTGAGGAGAAAAAACTAAATGAAAAAGAAACAGAATAGTGTAATAAAAATTTTGTTTGTTTCTATAGTTTTTTTTATAGGTTGGTTAATGATGATGGCAGTGATAAGAGTACATGGAAAGACTTATAAGTCTGTCAGTTGTAACGGTAACATAAGCAAACTAAAAGAGAGGTGAAATAAAATGGTGAAGATAAACCAGACAACAAGTGATTATAGTGAACCCGAAAAAGGTGAAATATACCAAATAATTCATGTAGATACAAAAGTGCAAAAAGGATTTAATGGTGTAAATATTGTATTTGTGCCAAAAAAACTTACAGACGAAAATAAGAAAATACAATATTGTGTTACTGCATGGCTTGGACAAAATGATACAGTTGGATCAAGAAGTAAATTAGGTGCTTTTATTAGTGCATTCACAGATTACTTTGAAACTACAGAAGATAGTAAAGGTATGCCTTTAAGTAGTGATGATGCTTTAAAATTAGCGCAAGATACAGATAAATGGGAAAGTCACTTCGTAAAAATTATTGCTTGGGAAAATAAGAATCGAGAAATAAAAGTAGTAAGTTAAATACCTAATTTTTTTTCTTTTTTATTTTTTTAAAAAGAAATTTAAAAATTAAATTGGTGTTAATGATGCCATCACAAAAAGAAGTATTACAATTAGAATATGATAAAAAACAGATGCAATTTGCTTTAGATGGAACATTAATTATTAACCAAAAAATAGTTAATGAAGATACTCCAATTAACGCTTTAATAAATAGCTCTAATTATTGGATTTGTCCTTTTTGCTTAGAAACTTCAAACAAATTTACAATAGAAAGTCACGGTTTAATCAAGTGTAATAATTGTTCTGTAGAAATGAAGGTAAAAACTTTATTATTTGTTAAAGATTGTTCTAACGAAGATTATGCTAAATGGGTTTTTAATTATCGATTATCTGGATTTTTTCATAAAGTTAATTTTGAGAAGTGGACACAAAAAATGAAAGATTTAGGGATAAGTTATGAGTTTTGGGATGAATATAAAAAACTTAAAGGCGAAGAAAAAGAATTTGAGAAAAAAGAAGATTCTTTAAATTTATCTGATTCTGATAGAATAATGTTTATTAACGCTTTAATTAAAAGAATAAATTTAGGATGGAATAAAGAAAGAATCTATCAAGAATTAATGGATGTTGAAATTTCAATGGAAAATATAGATTATTGTTACGGAGAAGCATTATTAAAGGTTAAAAATGGAAGTGTATAAAATATGTCTTTATATGATAAACTTGAGAAGTGGAGAGATGGTTCAATCAGATTTGTAACAAGAGATAATAAAGGTCATTTTATTAAATCTAATGAGAAATTCTATTCAGGACAGAAGGTAGGGGTTTGGAATAGAGAACCTCAACAGAAAATAGTGGAAGAGATAAATCATAAAGATTATGTTAAGGGTGAATATTATCGTGCATCTATTTCTTTAAATGTTCCTTTAAATGGTACTAAAGGTAAGCCTAATTATAAAAATTTTACTTATGTAGTTGTTGATTTAAAAGAAAATATCAATATGAATGATATGTATAAAGAACTTATAGACGAAATTGAAAATAAATTACATTACAAGCAAGTAGATTTTTGGTTTGATTCGAGTTTTTCTGATTGTGATAGGCAATTTCCTAAGAGATATAATGCAAGAACATCAAGTACAACTTTCGAAGGTACGGATTATTAATGTTAAGATTAAATAAAAATGAAGAATTTATTAATCCTTATAATATAAATGAAGAAGTAGAGTTTTTTAATTATCAAGGTAAATGGGTTAAAGGTGTTATTGTAGATTTTAAGATAACTGATTATGTTTATAAAGCTGTTATTAAATGCGAAAATAAAGAATGTAGATTTCACTATGTTTGTATTTGTTCATTTTACTTAAGGAAGTTTAATTAATGTTAAGAGTAAATTGTGATAACCAAAAATTATGCAGAAAAATTATTTTATGTCCTGAATGTCCTTTTAAACTTGATTTTCATGGTAATCATAAGAAAAAATCATGTTATAAAGGTTTATTTAGAGGTAAAAGATAACAATCATAAAAGACATAAAGATAGAATTGTTATGAGGTATTAAAATGAAAAGTTATGATAAAAATGAATTTCCAACTAATGAAGATTATATAATGATTAAAGATAATGATATTCCTAAATATTTTTTGTGGTTTTTAGTTATGTCGCTTTTTTGGAGATATGAATTTGATTAAGTATTACTATAACTCGATAGATTTAGATTATGATGTTCCTAATTTTGAGTTAGGTTTAACTTGCTCGAAAGAGTTAGCGGATAAAATACTTAATAAAATAGTAAAATGCAATTTTTGTGTTGTTGCATCTAAAAGTTTAAGTAATCTTAAAGGGTTTCATATAGAGTTTTATTGCACTAAAAAATGTGATAGATGCCGTTTACAATTTGATGATTTTAGACGTTTTTATATGGATGAGGATAGACCTAAAGATTGTAAAAATTTAATTTGGAATTCAAAAAAAGGATATTGATGTGAATGCGAATACCTACAGAATGGGTATGTGATAATTGTAATACACGTTTTTTAGCTAATCATGGACATAAATATTGCCCTAAATGTAATAGCAAAAAAACACATAAAGATAGATGCAGAAAAGATTTCAGGGATAAAAACAGAATAATTTATTTGCGTTAGAATTAAAAAATAAAAAAAAGAAACAAATTATTGTTTCTTAACTTGGGGTTTTTTGTAACTTATGAAAAGAATTTGAACCTTATTAATTGTTCTACTATTTAGTGTTATGCCTTCAAGTTTTGCTTCTTTAACTGCCTTTGCAATTTGATTTCGTAATGCTGGAAGTGACGCTTCTTTTTCTGATATGGTTAAGGCTTTTGTTGGTGTTTTAACTAAATTTTGCAGAACTGGTATTAAATCTCTCCATTTTCCTTTTGACGCTTTTACTGGTATTTCTGTAACTTCAACAGTTTTTAGTTTAGATATTTCAAATTTCATTTTTTCTTTATTTTCGCTCATTTTATCACGTTCTTTATTAAAAAAGTAATGCTTAAATATATTAATATATGTTGTGGTTAATTATGAATATTAAAGGATCAATTGAAAAAATAGGTATGAAACGAATTAATAATTGGTTGTTTATATTTAGTTTAGGTTTAGCTTTTAATGGTGTTTTTCAATTTTTTTATTTTTGGATAAAAATGAACTGGTTAAAATCAACAATTTATTGGACACATGAAGGTAGTGGTTATGCTTATGTAAATTCTTTTTCAAATTATTTAATATGGTTTACTCAAATTTATTTATGTTTATTTATTCCATTAATAGTTTATTTAGGATTTAGATATAAAAATATTTTTAATGATAAAAAAATAAAAGTTTTTAGTGTTTTTGTTTTTTCTTTTTTGTTTATTTTTCTTGAAATAAGTTTTAATGTAGGTATTTTATATGAATGGATAATTTTATTTATGGTAATTTATTGTATTATGATTTTAAGGTTTAGTGTTGTTTTTTCTTTTTCATTTAGTTTATTATCTTTTCAAGTAGCTAATATGCTTTGGGAAATGGCTGAGATAAATATTCATTCTGTAGGAACGGTTTTTTCTTATATTTTAGTTTATTCTATTTTTATTTTTGTTTTGTATAAATTGAAGGTTAAATTTAATTTGTTTATATTTTTGGGTTTAGTTCCTATGTTTTTTTCATGGATATATTTTTATTCTTTATGGCGTGCATGGAGTACAAATAAAATTATGAATTATATTAATGAAATACATATTTTTGCACCATATTTTAGATTGTTTGTTTTTCCTTTTTTTATAGTAGTTGTTTTAAATATTTATTTAAAATTTAAAAATAATAATAGAGATTAAACCTTAAATACTTGAATGACTATCTGAGCTTAAGGTGTGATTTAAGATAACAAATATTGTTGATCTAATGGTGGATTTTGTCATTCTGATATTCGCCGCAGTTATAGGATTTGCCATATTCTACGCTACTAACACCTCTGGTTGGAACACTACAGTAGTTTCCATTTGGACGTTGCTCCCATTGGTCTTTATTGGCATTGGAATTTTAGCACTGATTATAAAGGTTAAATATATCGGCGCAAGATAATGAAGTGGTTGAATGACAACAACTAAAAATCCCATTTTTTTCAACAAAAAAATAATTTTAACATTATTTTTTATTTTAATGATAATAATTTTACCATGTGCAAGTGCAACAGTAGAATTATATAAATATAATAGTGTAAGTAATTATAATAACGCTGTTTCTAACGGGTATGATCAACGTGTGTCATTTACAAATGGCAACTTAGGTTCTTATGTAGGATGTGATGTCATTGGTAATGGACAATTTTTAAGTTCTGTACAATTTACACTATTAACAAATAATGGATATATAGCTAATAACGGAATTATAACGGTACAGTTATTTAACGGTTCGGGAGCTTCTCCTGATAGTATGGTTTTACTTGATACGTCTATAAGTTCTTATAATTTTAATCAAACAAATTTAGATTCTATTTATTCCACGTATGAATTTAATTTTAATCCTATAGGTGGAATTCCAACTAATGATTCTGATTTTTTAAATGTTAATGCTACATATTTTGTTGATGTTGTGGCTTTAACTCCTTTAGGTTATAATGGTGTAACTGCTTCATCTGCGGCTGACATAGATGTGGCATGTTATAATCCAGAATTAGGTTACTCATATTTTAGTTCAATATCTTATACTGGTAACCTTTTAGATCATAGTTATTTACCTTATTATTTAAGTTGTTTAGTATGTAATATTTATACGGATAATGGGTTAAGTGATTATTCAGGTTGTTTAAATGGTGGGATATTTAATAATTATCAAATCGCTTATGCACCTATACAGATTACTTTACAACAAGGAATAAGTTATTCTTATACTGGGAATATTTATATAAATTCTGTTTTAAATGGAAATGGAAACTTTACAGTTTCAACAAGTGGTCTAAATCCTTCAGATACAATATTTACTAATGGTATTGTTTTAAATCCTTCAATTAATGGCACAATAAATAACGGAGTTTTCCAATTTAATATCGCACCTACTTTATCAACAAAAACAATTTATGAAGTAATGGAAGTTAGTTTTATATTGGATGATCATGTGTCTGGAAACTATATTTACAATTTAGGTTTTTATGCTATAGGTGGTAGTGGTTCTAATGGAGTTGTACCTTATCCAACTCCTCCTTCTGGTAGTGGTAGTGGTGGTAGTGGTGGAGGTAGTGGTAGTGGTGGTAGTGGTGGAGTAAGTTCTATTACTTCTATTTTAACTTCTATATTTGGAAATGTAAAAACTGATATTATATTTATTATCTTTGGTGTGATATGTGCTTTATTAACTTGGAGGTTTGCCATGACTGGTTTAATTGCTGGTGTAGGTATATCTACATTTTTATGTGTTATGGCTGGTATTTTACCTATTTGGGCAGTAGGTTTATGTGTAGTTTTAGATGTAACATTAATAGTTTTAGGTAGCGGATTATTAAATAAAAATGAGAATAAAGGTGTAAGCTAAACGCAAGATATAGATATTCGTTATGGATTTATTTTGTTGCCTTTAGTTTATGCTATTATGCCTTTTTTATTAACTGGAAATTTTTTATTATTAGGTGCTATTAGTGTTTCTATTTTTATTGTCGGTGCAGTATTATTTGCTTTAATTTTTAGTTTAAATATTGGTGGTTCAGGCACTATTCTTGCTTCTGGTGTTAGTGGAAAATTAGGGATAAATACGGAAGGTACTTATATGTTGTTTGTGCTTGTTTTTGGTGGTTTATTTTATGGCATAACCACTTTCATCGATTTATTTTTAAATGATTTAGTAGGTATTTATAATTTTCTTTTTAGTTGGGTTGGATTAAGTATTAACACGCATGGCTCTTCTTTAAGTGTTGGAAATTATGTTATAGTGTCGCCATCAAGTATTTATCCGACAAGTTTGCCTTTTATGGGTATTTCTGTTTTTGGATTTTTAACTGTTATGATGGGTTTAGTTTATATAATAGGTATATACTTCTTAATAGCAAGTAGGGGACATTAAAATGAGTACATCGACTCCGATAGTTAGTAATGGGATAAATAACTTAACTAATTTTTTAGGTGCTTCAAATTCCCAAGTTCAACTTATTTTAGTTGTTGGAATATTTATTATAATAATTATTGGTTTTAGTTTTATATTAAAAAACTTTAGGAAAAGGTAATAATAAATGTCTTTAGTTATAACTGGTAATCCATTAATTTTTAGTTTATTTCTCCTTATTGCTTTAAATGGATTTTTTACTTTTAAGAAAATACCTATTTTAGGTATACCTATAGCTGGAATTTCAGTGGTATTTTTACTTGCTTTTAGTATAGATTATAGTGGATTTATTATAATTTTATTATTATTATTAATTGTTTGTATTATTTCAAATATATTAGTTAATTTATATAGTACAAAATCATAAAGGTGAAAAATATATGGATAAGAGTTTAAAAATAGCTTTAGGATTTTTAATAATAGTTATGCTTATAGGAAGTTTCTTTATTTTTATTAATGGAAACTATTTTCAAGGTTCTCAAGGAATTCAAGGTATTCAAGGAATACAAGGTATTCAAGGTATTCAAGGTTTGGTGGGTTATAATGGTACTCAGGGAATACAAGGTTTAACAGGTTTAACAGGTGCAAATGGTAGTCAAGGAATACAAGGTATTCAAGGTATTCAAGGAATTCAAGGATTAATAGGTTTTAATGGAACTAATGGTTCTAATGGTATCAATGGATTAAACTTTAATTCTACTGGTAATATATTTTTATTTAATGGTACTATTGGTACTAATGGTACTAAATGGTTTAGTGGTTCTACTTCTCCGAATAGTGGTTTAGGTAGTATTGGAGATTGGTATTTAAATACTGCTACTTATGATGTTTCTAACAAAACTGGTATTTCAACATGGACAGTACAACTAAATATTAAAGGTTTAATTGGTGCGACTGGTGCGACTGGTGCGACTGGTGCGACTGGTGCGACTGGTGCGACTGGTGCGACTGGTTCTCAAGGTATTCAAGGTATAAATGGGACAAATGGTACTAATGGTACTAATGGTACTAATGGTACTAATGGTACTAATGGCACAGATTTTAATGGTGTTTATAATGGTATAATTACTGTTTCAGGTTATAATAATACAAATCCATCTGTTACTTCAAGCGGTCATAGTTTAGGTATTACATATCAAAATACTTTTGGCAAGGAGATTATTGTTTATGTTACTTGTTATGTTGCTGGTTCTGCTTCTAATGATGCGAATGATTATAATTGTTATATTGGTTCTGCCTCTGCAAATACAAAGATTATGGTGCAAAGTAATTCACCTGTCTCTATGTATTTAGCGAGTACATTTATGGTTCCTAATGGTTGGTACTATAAAGTTGCAATTGTTGGTATTGTATCTTTAACATTTTGGTATGAATCGCCCTTATAAAATGATAATGGAGATATTGAAATAATATTTATATATTATAACAAATAAGTATTAAGTGAGGTTTAAATAAAAATGTTGTATCTTGCGTTATTCTTAACACCCGACTTAATCGTATTAGGTTCAAAAAAGTTTAAGCCTACTGATAACTTTGTTAATTTCAAAAAAGGAACTTTTAATATCAGATTAGATGCTTATTTATATAAAATAAAAGAAACCACGATTTACGGTTACATTTATCCGACTGATGAACGAGTATTAATTGACGTGGAAATGGAGCCTATTAAAAAGGGTGAAAAAGAATATAAAATCAATAAGGGAAGATTATTAACAATAAAAGAGAAAATTGAACATGGAGATTTAAAATTAATTGTTGGAGAAAATATTATAGGGCAATTAGCGAGACTTGCTGTTATGGGTGTTAAACAAAACTGGATTTTAATATTAATTGTTGCTGTTAGTGTAGGTATTGGTGCTGGTGGGATTGGTTATAGTTTAGGTATTTCTCATATTCCAACTTATTTAAATTCAACATCAATTAATCCTACTCCTTTTACAGTGTCTCCTTATCCTACAGCTACTCCTATTACGGTATATCCTTAAGGTGTATTAAAAATGTATAAACATAATTGTGTTAAATGTTTAGTTAAACATAATTTAAAATGTATGTGGAATATAAGGTTTATTGACAGATTTTTAGGTAATGATGGTGTAAAATTTTGTCCAGAATATATAAAAAATATTGAAGGCTTATAAAAAATGAATTTAAAAACTTTTATATTAATAATTATTGGTATTTCTGTATTTTTAGGTATTTATTTGTTTAATATGATTAGTGCTTTTACTTTGTTAGTTGGGTTTGGTTTGGGTATTTGGCAACATAAATATATTGATGATATTTTCAAAAATTTCCAGAAAGGTATTTATCTTAGTGAAAAAGCAAATATTGTTAATAGGAAAAAAGAATTACAAGATGAATTAGAAAGATTAACTCACGGTGACTAAATTATGAGAAAAAGTAAAAAAATGTATATTTGTGGAGAATCATTTTGTCGTAAAGATTGTGAAGTATGTAAAGAAATATATCATTTAGATTTATGTCATAAAATTATAGGTGTTATTTAATGTCTAATCAAAATAAAGGTATGCAATCGTATTATGATGGATTGCAAGATGATGATTTTAATAAAAAAGAAGCTGAATTAATTGAAACTATAAATAATATTTTGAAGCATGAAAATGATACAAAACTTATTAATCGTAAAACTAAAGTGTCTGATAATTATTCTTTACCAACTTTAGATGTTATTTCTTATAATTTGGAAAGAAAATATTATGATAAAAGTGATAAAAAAGATTTAGCTGGCAATGTTATGTCTGATATAATTAATTTATGGACGAAGGAACATAAAGATATTTCTGTATCTGTTAATGGTTGGTTAATTGTAACGTTTTAGATACTTTCAAGGGATTTGTTGAAATGGTTAAACAAAGAAGTTTTGGAGACAGAATGTTAGGCAAAAATAAAGGTGAAAAAGAATAATGTTAGAAAAAAGAATAAGATTAAGTAAAAGTTGTTATAAATGTTCTTTTGAAGAGCAAGAAAAATGCACAAAAGCATTTTTAAAACTTAATCACGAACATTTTATTCATTGCAACACTTCTAACTGTAAATTACTTAAGGATTTAGGTTTATAGTTATTTCATATTAATCTAAGGTGTAATATAAAAATGAGAAAAACAATAGTTAAAAGTCATTTAAGAAAAACAAAAAGAAAAAATATAATAGTAAAAACCCATGATAGAAATATTAATAGTAAAGATAAAAAAGATATTTGGGATAAAATTTCTTTTCCTAAAGGTAAATCTGATAACAATAATAAATCCCATTTTGGAACTATAAGAAGTTTTAGAACTAAAGAAGAAGCGGAAATACATATTAATGATCTACGAAATACAAAAGGACGAAAAGGTCAAACTTTCAGAATAAAACAAGGTAATGATACAACTTATCCTTATGAGGTTCAATTAAAAAATTATAAAAGTGGATTTGATTAAAAATGAATAATCAACAATATTTTGATTTTTTCAGTAATCAGCCTAAAAATATTATAACCGCTATAGATGGCGATAGGGGAAAAGGTAAGACTTTAGTTATGACTTCTTTTTTAGCGTTAAATCCTAATTTGCCTAAATATATTAATTTTAAAGCTGATTTACCAGAAACTTATCCTTTAGAAGTTAGTGAATTATTAGAGTTACAGTCAGATAAACGTATTATGGTAGGTATAACAGAATCTACCACACTTTTAGATACTATGAAAGTTAATACACATTTAGGTCAATGGTTAAGTTATGTTTCTATGCAGTCAAGAAAAATAGGTAAAAGTGGTATTGATGTTATTATTGATATGCAGGTTTTAAGTACTATTCAATCGAGATTTATGACTCAGGTTAATATGTATATTCATGCTTTAGGTTTAGGTGAAAAAGGGTTTTATTATGTTTTAAGTAGAGAGAATTTGGAACTTAATCCGTTTGCTAAAAGAAGGCTTAAATATTTATCTTTTAATGATGCTTTTAAATTGAAAGATATGTATGATACGATGGAGAGATTTCAACCTGAAAATGTTGAGAATCTTAAGATTAGTGTTATGAGTCAAGATAAAAGAAAAATTTTGGTTGATGATTTAGTTAAAGAAATTTTATCCCATAAGGATAAATATGGGATTAGATTTAAAACTGGTAAAGCTGGAAATACGGTGACTATGAAACAGATTAGTTCTATTTTATTAGATATGGGCAAAAGTGATGATTTAAGTTATTTTTTGCATCCTAAAATTAATATGGAGTTATTGAAAAATAACAAATAAAGTTTTTATATGTACTTATTGTACTTGTTGGTTTAATAAAAAAGAAGATTTATATAGGCATATTGATAAGTTTTGTGAACGCAAAAATAAAGATGTATTTTATTTTGGAGAAAAACTTTAATGTTTATTGATTATAATTTATATGTTAATGATGTTATTTTAGGTTTGTTTGTTGGTATTGGATCAGCTTTAGCTAATTTAATAGTTAATAGGGGTTTGATTAGGCATTTAGAAAAAATAGAATTAAAAGAGGTGAAATAAAAATATGAGAATTAGATTAAGTACACTTGAAAAAAAGTTTTTTAACGAACCTTATTGTTTAAAAGTCGAAGTTCATGGAACTTTAGAAGATTGTAAAAAGGTTCAAAATTTAGTTAATGACATAGTAAATAAATAGTTAAATAATAAAAAACAAAAAAATAGAATTAAAAGAAGGTGAAATAAAAATATGATGGGAAAGAAAAAAATAATTATTTCGATATTGGTTATTGTTTTAGCTATTGCTGTTCCTTTATCTGTCTATGTTGGTGCAAGTTATTTTTTAACAAGTAATCATAAAACTGGCGTTGTAAATACTTTATCTTTAACTTTAACTGCTAATGATACAAACGGTGTAAATAATAATGATATTTTAATGTTAACTGCACAATTGAATGAAAGTAAAAGTGGTGTTTCTGTTCAATTTTATAATGGTACGATTGCCTTATATCCTTCGATAGTTACTGATTCTTCGGGAAAAGCTGTTTCTTATTATAATGTTACCAATTCTAATGCTTATGACTTATATGCAATAGCTACAATAACTTAACTGTATTTTTGTTCTACAGTTAAATTTTTATCTTTTTTATAATAAAGTTTATATTAGTGTTTAGAGTATTGATTTTATTTGATGATAAAAAATGTCACAAAAAACAGATTTTTTAATTGAACTTAAAAGTTTATTTGATTTATTCACGATTGAAGTTTGCGAGAATTTCTTAACTGATATGAAAGAATTTGAGTTAAAATATGAAAGAGAACAATTTACAGATTTATCAAGAGTTAATTTTGAACATTATTTAGATTTACGGAAAGGTATTTAAGATGAGGTCACAAAAATTATCTAAAGAAAATAAGAAAGAACTTAAGACTATGCTTAGTTTTATGAACCATAATATACCATTACCAGAATACGAGAAAAGCTGTAATTGGAATAAAAGATGTAATTTGAACTGTGCTTTTTGTTTGCATCTTATTAGAGGTAATGAAGTTGTGTGATATAATGAATAATAAGAAATTCTTTTTTTATTGTGTTGATATTGTTTGTTTGTTTGGTTTAATTGGGTTTGCTTTTGGTTTTGCTAAATATTTTAATCATTTGGTTTATTTACCTTTAGTTCCTAATATTTTTGATAGTTTGTTTATTGTTTTTTGCGCTGTTTATTTTATGTTAAGGTTATATAAAAAGTTAATCTAAAAATTATTTATTAAATGGTGGTGATTAAAAATGCGATTTGAAAAATTTGAAATATGTTTAATGTCGGATGGTTCTTTTATTATATACAAAGTTTATTTAAGTATTATTCCAATTAGAGTAGAAAATCCTACAGAAATAAAAAGAATTAAATCTTTATTTGGAATAAATCCAACATAAATAAATTAATTCCTACATTATTTTTATGGAAATATTTATATTAATGTTTAGTGTAGTATGTATCAAGGAGTTAAATATAATAGGTCTTGATATTAAATTGGTTAACTATTTTTATAATACTTTAGATTTGGATTGGGAAATTCCAAGAAGGAATGAAGGATTAAGTTGTTCTGACGAGTTAGCAACTAAGATATTAAATAAGGTTGTTAACTGTAAATACTGTGTTGTTGCTTCTAAAAAATCTGGTAATTCAAAGGGATTTCATATTGAGTTTTATTGTACTAAGAAGTGTGACTTATGTAAGCTTCAGTTTGATGATAATAAAAGATATGAGAAAGGTTTAACTCAATTAGATGTATTTAAAGATTTAATTTTTGATGTAAAAATGCATTAAATAATTTAAGTTTTTTATTTTTTTTATTTTTTAAAAATTTATTTAGAAGTTTTTTTAAAAATTTA
>Ga0182027_10009162_pt1 | contig 14282 bp, 11 predicted proteins | sample 712E1DmetaG_FD_121300 | JGI IMG/M metagenome (GOLD analysis project Ga0182027, IMG submission 121300) | Permafrost microbial communities from Stordalen Mire, Sweden - 712E1D metaG (Illumina Assembly) | ecosystem: Environmental > Terrestrial > Soil > Wetlands > Permafrost | place: Sweden...
AGGAAATATGCTGGGCCAGGATGGTCTGCGTTGATTCGGTCGAACGAGCAGAGCACTGGCTGCGCTACTGGGGCGTGTTCCCTCCGGCAGCAGTAACCGATCCGCCCGGCGAAACGGACTCGACACGCCAATGGTGCGAGGAGTGGTCCCAGGTTCTGGGTCGCCGGGTTCCCGACGACGGTGAGGACATGGTTGAGGATCTGCTGGCGAACGGCAGTCAATGCGTCGATCATCCAAGTGCCCGGCCTATTGACGTGATGACGGTGGTGATTCTCGACCTGCGGCTGAGCCGCAATCAGGTGCAGCCGATTTATCACCCTTCCGAACTGCCCAGCCTTCAGTTTCGGAGCCGCTTAAAAGCTCTTAATCAGGACGTTCCAGTCCTTATGTTCACGGCAAGCCGCCAGGCGAACAATGCCCTTGCTGCCCTGCAAAATAGCAATGAATCCGATGGATGGCTGGTCAAAGAGGCCCCCGATGTATTGGTGGATGATGCGAACAGCAGTAGAGCGGCTCTCTATCTTATCGAGCGGCTCCATTCTCTATCCGAGCTTTACTCGTGGTATCGGCCGGAATTGGAATGGTCCAATCAAGAGCGCAGTGCCTATTCACGGCTGCACCTTCATCCCGATCGGGAAACTATCCTGCGGCATGTCTCGGTTCAGTCGACGGAGCTCTTCAACGGAATGGTGGAAGGCCGATTTAAGCGCGTAGGGTTGCCGTTCAAGGAGTTCGTGGCAAAGGAAGCGCCCAAACGTCGCTTGTCAATAGAGCACGTCTTGATCAGCCGCCGGATTGTCGTTGCGGCTGTCCTTTGGACGTGCCGGCCCGATCCCAAGAGTCCGGGGTGGGCGGAGCGGGAAGTAGACGCCTTTTCGGAATTGCTGCCGGGGGCGTACGACAAAAGGCGAATCATAAAAGCCCCTTACAACAGAGTTAATTTCAACACCGTGCTATGGATGCGTTCCCGCGACATTCTACTTCAGTTATTGAAAGAAGAGGTTGAGTGGCTATGGGATTTGCCTTGGCCTGAGTCCCGCCGGGCGCGGATTCACAGCTACCTCGCTCATGCCAACTCGCTGTTTCCGAAACCTCTGCCTCTCGTCGGCGCTATCTGATCAATGATCAATGAGCCGGGTCCCGGAAGAAGCGATCAAGAATTTCGACTCTCGTGGCTTGCACAACTTCATCTGGCGATGATAGCGATGCAAGCACTTGGCGAGCGACAACTCTCTCGGAGGAAATGGGTGCGCAGCAGAGCACGATCCACTTCTTGTGTTCAGGATAGGCGCTGCCTGCATCGAGCTTCTTCCGGATCGCAACGAGAATGTTCTCCGGGGCAGCACAGAAGAACTCCTGAGCCGATCGAGTCCACGCATCAAAGTTATCGATAATCCAGGACCGCAGCTCGGCCTTAAACTCCCCCGTCAAGCCGGAATAATCACCAATTCTCCAGATCAAATGTGACTTCAGCGGCGAGGGAGTGTTTCCGTCCCTCCAGCGTCTTTGCAGCGCATCCTGAACTTCGGGCTGTTGGGCGAACGGCTGAAGACATTGCAAAGCCAAGGCCGCCCGCGGACCGTCTTCACAGCTCACAATGTTCAACAGCGTTTCACAATCGATCCGTTCTCCTTCCTTGGTCCGAAAGGCGGCCAAGCCGTCAGAAGCTAACTGCTGGGCACAGGCATGCTCGTCTTTCCATGGTGCCTCTGCGAACAGCATAAGGCTAAGCTTGTTAATCGGTGACCGGTCAAAACGCGGATATCTTCTTAAGGAGTCTATTAGACGATACTCTGGATCCCAATCCTCTAGATTCTCACGACCATGAAGGTCCTTAGGCCCGAACTGACCCAAGGGATCACATCTTAGCCACGAGCACAACAATCCAAGCAGATCGCGCGTGCGGTCTTCGTCGAATCGCCCTTGAGGTTTGTAGTGAGCCGCACCATTTCGGTGGTTGATAATCTCCTGCCCAATCGTATCGCCTCGTTCCTTGGCCAGGTTAGAAATCATCCTTTTGTAGTCTTCCCCGCCGTTCTCGATTTCGTCAAACCGATGTACAGCCTCGATCACGCGCGCGGAGTGGATGGCGATCCCCCTTAGCCATAAGTCTTTGCTTGGCAGCGATCGTGGTTCTCCCTGATATGCGAACAAATCCTGGCCAAGGTATTCCCGATACAAAGCGCCCGTCTCCGCCAAAATGTCGAGTAGTTTCTCGATGTCCTCTGGTGTTAAGCTGGTCTCTTGCGGGGCAAGCTTCGAGCTGACTCCACGCGCCGCTGCCCTTTCCGTTGCTGGCCATTCCACTGCTTTATTCCAACGTTTCTTGCTGCTCCACCAGCATTGCGTTTGTCTCGACGCAACGCGAAGAACATCCTGCGCCTTTTGAAACCTTAAGAGAAACTGCCAGTCCAAGCCTAACAAAGCACTCAGGAGGCGAATGAGTTCCTTCGCGGGTGTTTCGTTGCTGTACAAAGGAGCGTGTTCGCCGATTCCCTCTTTCATCCAATAAGCATCAGCTCCCAATTTGAAAATATCCTGCAGCATCCTGGCTTTATTCGATGCAGTCAGCAGGAGAATCGGTAGACCTTTGTCCCTCTTGCGGATCTCTTCCAGGAGGAGTGCGCCGCTGGTTTTCGTGGGGGTGTTTGAGGCTTCATCCTTGCCCTCCAGACGGAGATCCAGGATAAGAAGGTTCGGTACAAGGCCAAGGACAGCCTCCGCAAGTTGCGGCAGTTTATCCTTAATCGGAACCCTGCCTGAACCATCCTGCTTTCGAATTGGTTCTACATGAATCGGAGTTACCACTCTAAAACTGCTGCAATCCCCTCCACCATAAAGCAGACTCCTGAAGGCCTGCGCCCATCCATTATCGGCCTCGTCGTCAACGTAGCAAATTGTCGGCGCGCTCTTGCGCACCAAGCTTTGCAGCTCATCCAGTTTCGTCTGACGGACCCTGGCCGGCGTTTTCGGCGTGTGGGCCAGTAAGAGCGCCTGCTTAGTCGCAAGGAGGGAAATGTTCTCGCTGACCGGTGAAGGCACCTTGGCGTTTTTGCCTTCTATCGCTTGGATTAATCGCCAAGCCCCCCACCAGTTCGACATTTCATGCGCAGAGTCGGGCGGCTCGTAGTCCGCGCGCACGGCTGCCCAGAGCCGTCGATCCTTCAGATCCGCTTTCTCATAAGCCAGCCTCCGAAGTTCGTCGCCATTGCTCAAGGTTTCAATCGCTTCGGGAAGTCGTAGAAATGATACCCCTGATGTGAACAAGATCAGATTCCCTGGTTTCCGCTTAATTATCTCCTCCGCTGATTCCCAGGAAACGACAATTACGTGACATTCCCGAAAATCACCCAGCGTTTCTGTCTCAGCCGTTCGCAGGTGTTTCAGTAGTTCAATGCCTTCGCAATCTTGTCTAAATGCATGTGTGGTGAGTCGTGCGTGAGCGTAAATCACCAAGAGATCAATCGGCTGAGCCGAGGGTCTTACGACTCGGCAGCGTGATAACCAGTCGGAGATCGAAGGACACGGACACGGTTCGGCCGCACCGGCGACAGCTTCGAGTGGAGAAATCAGATTGTCCAGTTCGGCTGGGAATCCCATTTGGAGTACGGACATTGTCACAATCCCCAATCTGCGCGTAGTGCCTTTACAGTCCTGAGTCGATCACGGAGTTCGATGGTCACCGCCATCTCCGGTGTCCATTCGAATTCCATCAGTATAATGCCCAGCTCATTCTCGAGTGCCTGCAGACTGTTTTCCTTCTCCACATCAAGATTACGGACGCGATGCCAAGCATCCACAAAGCGCCCGCTGTCACTTCGACCCTCAATACACCCAAGCCAACGCGACACGACCGCCACGAGACGCTGACCGGCAGCCGCGTCAGTGCCTGTCGGGTCCGGGCAGAGAACATGGATGCCTGGGGAAGAGCACTGGGCTGCAATCTCTATAGGGGCGGCGGTGCCCGTATAGCAGAACACCGGAAGTGCAGGGAGCACGTGAGCAAAAAACTGAAGGGCATTTCTCTGGTAATCACCCACATGGAGAAATACAATGTCCCGGTTCTGAGCCAACTCAACCCACGCAGGACACGGAATTGGGGCACCGGGCAGCGCGTCCAGTTGGTCCGTGTGACGCAGCACCTGATGACCATTGGACCTAAGATATTCTTCAAGAACCTCCGCTCGTTCTTCAGTACGTGAATCGACAATAAGACAGTTCATATCCTATTGCTCCTCCTATTTTAGTGTTCTTCAAAGACTCTCCATACAAACGCCAGCGCCACCTTCTGATTACCTGAAGATGGAAAACTGATTTCTGGGATCCCTCCAGGGGGAAGCAGTTCTTTTACGACTGAATCGGATTCGCACGGCAGAATCGTTCGCTCTTCCCCGCAGACCACAACTTCAGCAGCACGGCCGTTCGAAAAAACGAAGACCCTTCCAAAATCCCTTGCGAAGGAGTCCGTCAGCGTCTTCAGAATTTCTGCAGTTGCTATCCTTGACGGGTCAGCGGGCGTGCCTTGACAGACGTATTGCAATAGAATGACCCGCGTCTTCAACGCGATATCAGTCATTTTGTAGAAGCTCCTGTCAGTTGAGAACGGCTGAACGTAGGTGCATGTGTCCCACCAAGTAAGTCTAGCGTCCCTGCACCGGTTATCACTAGCGTTTTTTATAAGAGCTGGCAGGTCCAGAATTAGGTGAAACGGGAAATACATGTTTATGTCGCGATTGAATGAGCCAGTCTCAATCGTCAAAAGCGAAAGTGACGCCAGGTAAACCTGGACTTCTTTCACTGGCCACCGCAGCGTCTTATACTGTGGGATCAGGTCTTCGGCAATATCGCTATTTGTCGCCTTGAACCTCGGCGTCGCAATGAAAGACTGCAGGCTCTCTACCCAGGAAGTGCATTCTCCGATCCAAGTGTCAATAGCGGGGCATCTTGCGCGGACCGGAATGATCGACTCGATTAGGTGGCTCAAGTCATCCCTGAGGAGGGACTTTCTGGATTCAGTATCTTTGCCCCTTACGCTGTCGTTCCACCTTCCGCTGTGCGTACAGGTCTTTGCGGCACCAATGCTAAAGAACGCAGAGGTGATCTCGCTTATGGGTTGCTGCAGTAGGCTACGTTCCAGGTTCCGAAAGCCCCAGCCAACCGGCTCCTCTCCAGTTGCCAAGCGCATGAGTTCAAACACGGTCTTTTCAATCAGAACAGAGGCTTCGATCCGCTCCGTCTTAGCGATGCCATCGCCCAAAGTGCCGTTGAACTTTCTACGGTTGGAGGCATCAGAGAAGTACTTTGCGAGGACTTCTCGAGCGTCTTGCCTTTGATGATCAATGTGTTTGATCATCTGTGGAAGCTGGAATGACATGTGATGGTAATGCTGGTCCACAAGTTGCACGAGGCGGTTGTTGACAATCGTATCGGGAACATGGGCACCAGGAGCGTCTACTGAGGCGCGGCGGCCGTAGTCCGGAAGAAAGCATAGGCCGTCGAGGGGCCTGACGAACGACTTGTGGGGTTTTGTCCGGGTCTTTTCACTTCTCCATTCGGCGCCGAGATCAGGCTCGTCCTTCTTGGCGAATTGCAAATGGCCAATACCTTCCGGCAATGGCGAGTGCTCACGCTGGCCTTGTCTCCAGTCGTAGTAGTTCTTCCAGGAATAAGGACGATATAGTAACTTTCGGGTACTTGCTTCACCCGCCTCTTCCAGTGGAACGAGCAAATGAGCGGTCGAGGCGAGGCTCTTGCGTAGTAGTGGGAGCGGATCCTTCTTGTCCGCGAACTTATCGACCTCGAGTTTGTTATGTTTTAGTTCTCCGTATATTGCCTCTTCCCATCGCGATTGAAAATACGCGATCGAAAGCCGCTCTACTCCCCCCTCGAGATAGCGCTTTACCTGCTGTGTCCAGAACAGTTTATGCTGCTGACTGTGCCAATCGTTCCAGAGGTCCTGCAGGGAATGTTCCGCGGCCGAGGGTTTCCTCGGAACAATCTGAATCTGCAGAAAATGAGTCCGGTCATAGACCTCGATAGGAAAGCTAATGATGTAAGTTGCATTGAAACCCATGGCATTCTGAATGTTGTCATAGAGAAATGCATAGGCCAAATAGGTTTGCTCCGCCAGGGTCTTCTCAGGAGGCCAACCACAATAGGCATCCCCGAAAAAGGCATCCTCTTTGAAGACGACGGGGGGGTCTGGTGCATCGAGATCGCAGCATATGGTCGCGACTTTGGTGTCTCGGAGAGTTTCGAAGTACGTGGAGCGTGTTTGCTGGCTGATTCGCGCCATGTAAAACGGCTGGTGCCACTTGTCTGCACCTGGTGGGGGGAACTGAAGAGTATTGCCAGCCCAGCAGCGGTGCCAACAGCCGAACAGGTCCCAATCTCTTGAAAGCGGCAGCGCTGAGACCAGATCTGCGGCTTGATCCCGAGTAAGTGATGTAGTGGTGCTAAAGTCACCCTGACGAAAGCTGGGGTTCCGGAAGAACTCGCGGACCTTTTCGTCAGTGATGCCGTACTTGTTGCAAGTCAGGTCGCAGTAGTCAAGGAAGAGATGCCAGAAGTCAGGCGCGCAAGGAGGTGGCGGGGAAAACGCGAGATTAATATCTCCGCTACTTCCGCTTCCAGGGCCTCGGTCCATGACGAATTGGTTTGAAGGAACGCTGCCGATGCTTTCAGCTAAGATTTCTCGGACGCCCCCCAGGAGCCGGATGACCTGCCGGCGGAAAAGGGCTCCAATTCTGTTCTGAGGGTCAATATCGCCGTTATGGGCTGGTGGCGAATGCTCTTGCCAGATCTGCCAGCGTTTGTGCTCCAGGTTGAAGAGCACAAGCTCAACGCGCTCGATAGTCCATTCTGCGCTCGGCTGTTCGGGCATAAATCGTCACATATCGGGTCTGATCAGCCCATTCTTCACGAAACGGAGTGCCGCGGTCCTGGGGATTCCATCCGGCCCTAGACCGCACGGTCCAGCCCGCTTCGTTGGCGATTGTATCATAATTCACGGTTCTTGCTGGCCAGCAAAGTTCCCTCATGACTGTGGTGCCATTCCTCCAGATCTGTTCAAGGACTCCTCTTGCCGGGTCGAACCGTGCGACGTGATCCCATGGAATCCCTTTGATTTCGGTCACGTCGCAAAACGATTCCATCAGGAAAGCCGTGCTTGTGAAATCGGCCATCATCAGCGCACCGGGGCCAACGAGTCGCCCCAGTGCCCCAAAGAGGGAAGGGGACATTTCGGGGGAGAACAAGTGCATCAGGTTTGAGTGGAGCACGAGAACATCGAATGGCGGCGCGGCCAGGATAGGACCATCGAGGTTCAGCAGATCGGCACAATACAAAGGCGGAGCATCTCCGCCTTCTACCCTCAACCACTCCGTCTTCGCGTACTCCAGCATTGCCGTGCTTATGTCCAGCCCGGCAACCGTGAAGCCGCGGCGATGCCAATGGGGGAGATGCCATCCCGGACCACACCCCACGTCCAGGAGCCGGGGGCGCGAGTTATGTGGTCCCACGGACCGAACGGTCTGGAGAAGGCCATTCCACTGCCGGACCGTCTCTTCGGCGTCGATCACCTTGTACAGAGCCTCATACGCTGGCGCGAACCACTCGTAGAATTCTGCGTGGCTGTTCATGGGCTAGTCCAGACTGCTTTCAATATCCCGTGCCAACAGATGCAAGCTCGCGAGGGTCACGGTGATCACGATGGCAGTCGATCCCGCGAGCCACCAAGCCGATTGGAAGTAGCTCAACCCTTCCGCCAGCAGACCTCCCCACGTCGGGGCCGGTGCGGGGAGGCTCAATCCCAGGAAGGCCAAGCCTGTCTCCAACGTCAAAACTTCGATCGCCGTATAAGCGGCCAGATTCAGCAGGAGCGGGAGGAGATTGGGGCCAACCTCGGAAAGTAAAATGTCCGACTTCGGGAATCCGAAGGCACGGGCGCGGCGCACGAAATCGGCGGAGCGCAAGCGAAGAACTTCTGCACGAATAATCCGCGTTGCTGCAACCCAGTTGATCCCCGCGATTGTGCAGATCAACGTAAGAATGCTCACGCCCGTGACCGCGACAACGAGCACGACAAATACGACGAAAGGAATGCTCCAGAACAGATCGATTACAAGGAGAACTAGACGATCCAACCATCCGCCGCGAGACGCCGCCAAAGTTCCGAAGACGACTGCCAGCAGCAAGTCCAGGGAGGTCGCGCCGGCCACGATCAAAACAGTCGGTCGGCTTGCCCACAGGAGCCGGGAGAAAATATCGCGGCCCAGTGCGTCGGTGCCGGTGAGATGTGATGCGGTGGGGCCTTGCAGCGTGTGGCCAAGGTCAAGCTGGAGCGGGTCTTCCAGAGGCAGCCAGGGAAGAAGAAGGCAGGCCAGGACCAAAACCGCCAACCAGACCAAACCCAGCGAACGTGAGGCCCCCTTAGGCATGTTGACTCCGAGAACGAGGGTCGGCGAGCCGGAGCCCTATGTCCAGTCCGACTGAGAGGATGCTGACGGCAGTTCCAAAAACCAAGCAGAGCGGAACCAGCAGTGCAACGTCCTTATTACGCACCGCCTCATAAGCGAGACCACCAAGACCAGCAATGCCGAAAACCGATTCCACGAAAAACGTACCCGTCACGAAAAAGGCGATGCCCTGCACAAGGGTGGCCAGTGGAGCGGATAGGGAAACCCGGAGCACTTCATTCCAGAACACGTCGCTATTCGGGAACCCAAGCGCCCGCGCCCTCTGGACGGAAAGCGAGTGGCTGTTCCGCTCAAGCGCGCGATGGAATACCCGTGCCAGGAGAGCGGCCGGATAGATGGATAGCACAAACACCGGAAGCACCCAGCACCCGGGCCGAGTCGCGTCAAAGACGGCAGGAACCCAACCAAGGATTCCCGAAAACAGTCCCACGGCAACCACGCCAAGAACGTACGAAGGTGCAACGGCGAACAAGGTCAAAACTCTGTCCAGTGCTCTGGTCCACCACGGGCTGCCGACAATGGCAAACAGAATGGGAAGTCCGACGGAGAGGAATGCCATAAGAGCAAATGACAGCGCTACCAGTAACACGGTGGTGCCAGCCCGCTCCCGGACCAGCGCCGCGACAGGACGGCGCTGGGCCAACGACTCCCCAAAATCTCCTCTCAATGTGCGGACGAGGAAGTTCCCATACTGGATAGCGAGAGGTGAGTCCAGTCGAGCCGCAAGGCGGAAGGCCTGGACTGTTTGGGTTGAGGCTCTCTGTCCCAGAATCAATCGCGCCGGATCGCCTGGCAGTGTATAAACGCAGAGGAACGAGATCGTCAGGATGGTCCACAGAGTGAGGACAAAGAAGCCGACTCGTTGCAAAATAACCAAAGTTGGAGACGATCGACGCATTCAAGCTGTTCTCTAACGATTAGTTCGGAACATCTCTGGTGGAACTATTGATGTAGCTTCGCGGGCTCTTCCTTTGAAGAGCTGCTTTACCATCGCCGACCGGTTCAAGGACTCCGATACCCTGCGGCGAAGCGCTTCGTCCCGACCGTACGGCGCCTTCTGCATGTTAAACGTAATGAACTTCAGATTGTTTAGCTTCACCTCACGGTAGGAATATTCCGAAGATGGGCGCACCGAGCCATCCGCTTCGAGGAACTCATTGAACAGCGCGAGAGGAATATTCAGGATGTCCAACTCTCCCTGCCGAAAGGCGGCGAACTGCGTGTTTACATCCTTCATGACCCGCAGGGAAAGGGTTCTCGGTAAAGGATGGGACTGTTGAGCCTGAGCCCAGTAGTTCCCGTTTGCGTCGAATCGAGCCTGAACTCCATCCCAGGATTTCAAAACGAAGGGGCCAGTCCCAACAGACTCCTTCGTGAAATCAAACTTATCGGACGTCTCTCGCGGCACTATGTAAGCGGCAGGCGCAAGAAGCCATTCCATCATGGTCGGAAACGGCCTGGACAGCCTGATAGAGAATACCCCCGGCGCAGAGGCAACAAAACCCGAAACTTCCTTGGCCTTCTTTTCTTTGAAGGCCGGTACGCCTTCGACCTGATCAAAGATGTAGGCATAAGGAGAGTTCACTCGAAGCATTCGCTCGAAACTGGACTTGACGTCGGAGGCTGTAAGAGCGTGATTCCATTTTCCCTGGAAGTGAACTCCCGCTCGCAGATGGAAGTCGATCTGATTACCGTCCCGAACAATTCTCCAGTCTGTCGCGAGCATAGGCACGAGTTGGCCATCCGGCGCCAGAGCGATCAACCCCTCATAGGATTGTGTAACGATGTGTTTGCTGGCGAGATCGTAAGCCAAAGCGGGATCGAGGCTTTGTACTTCCACGTCCGTGGCAACTCTTAGATCGGACTTTTGCACCCCCCGATAGTCATAGTACTGATATGCATTGGAAACAAACCCTTCGGTTCCCTTGCGCAAAACAAATAGCTCACTATTGGAGTAAAGCGGAATCCAGGGAAGTTGACGGTCTACGAGCGCTGTGGCCTCGTGGAACCGCTGAAGCTTCTCTTTTTCCGTTTTCGCGAATAGCCCACGCTCGTAGAGATCATCGTACGTGGGGTTGGAATACTTGGCCATTCGGAATCCGGCTTTGGAATAGAAATCCGTGAGGAATCCTTCGGGATCGTCGTAGTCTACGTACCAGAGAGCGAGCGCTGCCTGATAGTCTGCCTTCGCAATGCGGTCATAAAATACGGCGTTGGTAACGGGTTCGAGCGTGACAGAAATACCCTTCTCCTTCAGTTGGGATTGGATGACCTGCGCGGTGACGGTCTTTTCTGTAGCCTGCTCTTCGGTGTTGTACATCAGACTTAGCTGGGGCCCCGTTGAAGGCGGCTGCGTGTTCCGGCTACACCCAACGCTCAGCAAGACCAGGCAAACGAGAAACAGGCGGCGATTGGAAAGAAGTATTGTCATGCGTGAGAAGTCTCCGATGTTCGTAGGAGTTCGAAATCCGCCTTCGTCTTTTGACAAAGCGGGGGCTGAGTCGTCAGCGGCACATTGGATACAAATGAGTTCTCAGCTCCATTCCAGAACCCGAAACAATTTCCCCAGCAAGGCCTGGACATGCAGTCATGCTGCTGCCGTGAGGCTATGATTTGATCGAAGTAACTTCCAGGCCCGATTGCTCGTTCAAACAGCTCGACTATGCTCGATTCGCAAAGGGACCCTGTCGCGAGCCGCCCTGGATTCACATCTTGGAGGAAGTGCATGTGGGCAAGATAAGTGCCGTCATAAAGTATGCGGGCGAGTTTCCAGGCCTGTAAGGGAAACACTTCAGCCTGGAATACAATTCGATTGCCGGCTACCTCCGCTTGGGCCGAAAGCGTCGCGTTGTCGTCCTCGACGATCTCGTTCCAGCCGAAAAACCCGCGCTGTTCGCATTCAAGCAAATACAGTCCAATAAGCTCGACGGAAACCTCAATGCCACACCCACGGAGCCGGGTATCGAGGAGGTTGACAAGATCGTCGATGAATCGAACGATGTAGTCAGCGTGGAGCGGCTGTAAAGAGGAATAAGGCGGCGGCTGGATTGGTTGGATCTGGAAAAGCGAACACCAGGGCGAAGACTTCTCGATCAGATCCAGGATTCCTTGCCGGTTGTCATTGCGAAGGACAGATGGAATCGTAAGATCGATGCCGGGGAATTCGGATCGAATGCGCTTCGCGGCTGAAACAGCCTTTTGCCAGGTTCCGGGCACTCCACGGTACAAGTCGTGTTGAGCCGGATCCGCGGAGTCAATTGAGATGTCGAGATAATCGATACATCCGCGCCCTGCTAGATCTGCGAAGGCGTCCCAGTGACGATCAAAATGCCGCCCGTTCGTGATGACCCCTGTCCTGTATGGGCGGCCGCTGGCCGGGCCACAGTGGTTCAGTAATCCGCAAAGCCTTTTGGGGTTCAGGAAGGGCTCTTTGCCCGCGAATACGACGGTCTGCAGGTTCAATTGCTCGACCGCATCGGCGATCGCTCGTTCAATCAGGCTTTGATCGACTTCTCGGCGATGGATATCGATGGCTGGATTGTAGTAGCACATCTGGGCGCATGTCAGATCGCAAGCTCCGGTTGTGTCCACGGTCAGGTAGTTCAGAACTCGCCGGCCGCGAGCGTATTCCAGAAAACCCCGCCAGCGGCCCGGTGCGCCCTCTGCCAGTTGCACCCACCACCGAAGAAGAGCCGATTGAGGTTGCCCGAAACTAGCGGTTTTGAGAGAAGCGGCCTGATTCAAGTGGTACTCCTGCACTCTCTTAAGCTTGCCAGGAGACCTGATATGGGCGACTCAGGCTTTGGAGTATTCGTGCGGTGAAGTCTTGTCCTGCGCCTTCGGTGAAGGAACCGGAGACTCGAGCTTCCTGACCGGAATGTGGTTAGGCGTCGAGGCGGTCTGCCGCCCTGACTCCCGCAATGGGCCAAACCATCGCAATCCACCTTTTGATCCGAAATTAGGCATACTCTTTCTCCTTGAGAGCACGCCAACTTGCCGAAGTCATGCTCACGACTCCATGGACGAGTATACATCGAGGTGCGTTGCTGCATCAGTTTTCCACCTTTTTCCAGAACCGCTTGAGGCACGCGACGAGGTGCCCATCGACTACCGGATTAAGGGCCGGATCTTCTTGTAAACACATAGCTTCCGCCTCAGAGCACCTCGAGTAAAAGCGGCAGGAGTTCTTGGGGATAGCCAGTGAACTCGGCAATTCCCCCAGGAGTTCAAACGGTTTTCGTTGGGTTACATCTATGGACGGCACCGCCGCCAGGAGTGCGCGGCTATATGGGTGTTGGGGAGCCCGATAAAAGTCTGCCGATTGAGCATACTCAACAATCCTGCCGAGGTACATCACGGCCACTCGATCACAAACCTGAGCCACCGCTCCCAAGTCGTGTGAAATGAATAGGATGGACATCTTGTGGCGCTCGCGAAGTTCGAGCAACAGTCTGATCAGCTGGGCTTGAATCGTTACGTCGAGAGATGCCGTGGGCTCGTCGGCGATCAATAACTTGGGGCGGCAGGATAGAGCCATAGCGACCATCACTCGCTGACACATGCCACCGCTGAGCTCATGGGGATATGACTGGCGGACACGGGCCGGATCGGCGATGTGGACTTCGTGTAACCAGCCAAGTGCCTCTTCCTCAGGTGCGCTGCTTCCATGAAGTTTCAGTACAGATTCAAGCTGCGAACCAATTCGTCGCACCGGGTTCAGGCACGCGGACGGGTTCTGAAATATCATGGCGATAGAACGTCCCCGCTGCTTGCGCATGTCGTCCTCGGATAGCCGCAGCAAATCAACTCCATCAAAAACGACCTTGCCGCGGACGATCATACCGGGAGGATCAATTAGCCGCATGACAGACATCGCCAAGACCGACTTTCCACTTCCGGATTCGCCGACAAGCCCCACGATTTCGCCTGTAGGGATAGAGAGGTCGACGCCATCGACAGCAGTCAGCGTGCGGTTACCCTTGACCGGGAACGCGGTTACCAAGTTCTCGATCCGGAGCAATGGCGAGTTCTCCATATGTAGGCAAGAGTAGCGCCGATCCTTGCGGCCGTCGTTTTTTCGGCTTTTTCAGCCTGCCGCGGCATCGCGCGCGAGACGGAGGAGGATTGCAAAATCCACCACGCGCATAAAATCAAGGAGTTACGGGCGGAAAGGTCGTTTAATACCGGGTTTTTGAGGGAGCTAATCTGCCACGCCGCGGCTTCACCTGATCCCAGGCCGGATCTCCGAAACTCCCCGTCCGGTTAACAGCACGGAGATTGCTGCCCCGTTTCGGTTCTCCAAACGCTCGTTCGGAGCACAGGGTTGCACTTGGGGAGCCAAACTATTTCTCTCCGAACCCAGCCTCCCCTGTTGTTGACGCCATCGGCCTTCCTGCGTTTGCCATAGCCCCTCGCCAGATATCCCCAATTCTGCCATACATTTGCGAACGATCCTGTTCTCTCCATCCGGCCTCGGAGAGTCGTTGTGGTTGGCCCGGTGAGTCCGCTGCGGCACCCCTCCACCTGACTTCTCCGTCTCTCCGGAGAACGCCCACGCGCGGTTAACGCGGCGGGCGTCTCGGTTTACACTTTTCGAACTTTTTGCGTATGTTTACAGCGGAGGGTGATTCGCATTCTCCAGCAGCCACTCGACAGCGGAACGACCGCGAGGCGGACTTTCGTTGTGGTGCCAATCCACAGCGAGGTGAATCGTCTTGGGCATTCCGACTGAAGATCTACGATCCATCGCCAGTATCCTCGCCGCCGGCTTCCTCCGGCATCGCGACCAACTCCGGCGAAAACCTC
>Ga0182027_10009165_pt1 | contig 14281 bp, 9 predicted proteins | sample 712E1DmetaG_FD_121300 | JGI IMG/M metagenome (GOLD analysis project Ga0182027, IMG submission 121300) | Permafrost microbial communities from Stordalen Mire, Sweden - 712E1D metaG (Illumina Assembly) | ecosystem: Environmental > Terrestrial > Soil > Wetlands > Permafrost | place: Sweden...
AGTGGCCCAGGACCAGTCGCACGCCGAGAAGACAACGTTAGAAAACCATTACGATTTTCTCGATGAGTTTCCTTCCGTGCCTCCGATTCCTTCCCCAGAACCCAGCGAGGGCACCCCAGAGGCCTGGGCTATTGATTTTCCCAATCACATCGAGAACGGCGATCTGGTGGTTCCTCCCGGGCAGTACTTCATGATGGGCGATCACCGGCACAACAGCCTCGACTCGCGCTACTGGGGCTTTGTGCCCCGGGAGAACATCGTGGGCCGGCCATTGTTCAACTATTGGTCGTTTGTAACTCCAGAAGACCAGTATGAAAAACCCGGGATCGGTAATGCCGTGGCCTGGATGAGCCACGTGGCGCTGCACTTCTTTACCGAAACGCGCTGGAGCCGGACGCTGAACATGGTGCGATAACAGAGATCAGTTGTCAGTAGTCAGTTGTCAGTTAAAAACCCGGACGACTAAAAACTGAGAACTGACAACAGATTACTGACCGCCGAAAAAACCATGACAGAAGACGCGCAAGGCCGGTTACAAAAGCGAAGATGGCTTTGGCTGGCCCTGGCTGCGCTGGCGGCCATCCTGGCGATGGCGATTGTGCCCCCACTGGTGAGCCTCAGCCGATACAAGAGCCAGATTACGCATCTGATCTCCGCCTCCCTGGGCAGGCCGGCGCGCCTCTCGTCGGTAGAGATGCGCCTGCTTCCCAGGCCGGGGTTTGTGCTGACCGACCTGACAGTAGAAGAAGACCCGGTCTACGGCGCCGAGCCGATTCTCCACGCCAACTCCGTTGTCGCATCCATCCGGCTGCTCTCGTTATGGCGAGGGCGACTGGAGATCGGGCGTATCAGCGTGGACGAGGCCAGCCTGAACCTGGTGCGTACGCCGTCGGGCCAATGGAATCTAGATTCGCTCTTTTCCTCGGCAGCCACACAGGCGCTGCCAGCGGGGGACGGCACAGGAGCGCGCCGTGCGGCTCCGCTACCTTATATGGTGGCTACCAACTCCCGCATCAACATCAAGAACGGCGCGGAGAAGCTGCCGTTTTCGCTGATCAACGCCGACCTTTCTTTCTGGCAGGAGGTGCCCGGCGACTGGCGCGTCCGTCTGCGCGGCCAACCGGCCCGCACCGACCTGAGCCTGGATATGGCCGACACCGGGGTGGTGCTGCTGGAGGCTAGCGCGCGCCGTGCGCAGGATCTGCGGCAGATGCCTATGCGCATCGATCTGGAGTGGCGAGAGGCGCAGCTGGGCCAGCTCACCCGGCTGGTTATCGGTTTCGATCCCGGCTGGCGCGGCGACCTGACCGGCGAATTGCATATGGACGGCACCGCCGATTCGGCCCAGATCACGACCCGTCTGCGCGCTACAGGCGTCCACCGCGCTGAGTTTGCCCCGGCAGCGCCCCTGGATTTTGACGCCAGATGCGGCTTTATCTACCACTATTCCGGTCATACCATCAAGAATCTGACTTGCGACTCTCCCCTCGGCGATGGCCGTATCCATTTCGCCGGGGAGCTGCCAGGAGATGGTAAAGAACCGCACTTCTCAGTTGAGCTGGACCGGATCCCAGTTGCTGCAGGCCTGGATGCCCTGCGTACCGTTCGCAACGGCTTTGGTCCCGGCCTGGAGGCCGCAGGCTCGATCAGCGGCAAGATTACTTACGCCGAGGGCGCTTCAGAGGCAAGCGATCGGGAAGTGTCAGCAGGTCTGGAAAATCCCGGCAAAGCTCACGCCGCCAAGCCCCGCGGGTCCGCGCCAGGGCCGCTCTCCGGCAGCTTTATCGTGGTCGGTTTACGACTGAGCGGGGACGGGCTGAGCCAGCCCATCCAGATTCCCCGGCTGACACTGGAACCGGTGGCGTCTGCACCTGGCCAGCAATCGGGCCACTCCCAATTTCCGGCGCTCGGGACCACCGTGGCCCTCCCCGCTGGCGGGGCCAGCCCGCTAACAATCACTACGCGGCTGGCTATCTCCGGTTACCGGATGACGGTGCGTGGCCAGGCGGCTATTACGCGAGCCAAGGAACTGGCACACATGGCCGGGCTAGCTGAGGCTACGGGTCTGGACGCGCTGGCTGGGGATCCTGCCACGGTGGACCTGAGCGCCGAAGGGCCGTGGTTACCGGAGCAGACGATTCCGTTCAGCAGCATTCCGCAGGTCGGCTCCGTGACGCAACCGGCTGCCGCAGATGCCGTAATAGACCGACTGAGCGGGACCATGACTTTGCATAACGCCAACTGGAAGGCCGGCTATCTGGCCAACCACATTGAGATTGCCCAAGCCACGCTTCACTTTGATAACGGCACAATGCGCTGGGACCCGGTGGTCTTCTCTTACGGTCCAGTGAAAGGAACGGCGAGCCTTGAATTGCCAGGCCGCTGCGAGGCGCCCCAGCCCTGCATCCCCCGGTTTCAGGCACAGTTCGGAGCGCTGGATGCAAGCACTGTCCAGTCGGCGTTCCTGGGAGCGCGCGAGCCTGGCACAATGCTCTCCACGCTGATCGCCCGTCTTCGTTCCTCGAATCGAACATCTACGGCGGCCTGGCCACAACTGGAGGGCACAGTAAAGGCCGACTCCCTCACCCTGGGGCCGGTTTCACTTCGAGATGCTTCGGCCACGCTGCGCATACTGCAGGACGGAGCCGAAATCACGAACCTCGATGCAGGCCTGCTGGGCGGCCGCGTACATGGATCAGGCACGCTGCACACAGCGGAGACCGATCAAGGCAAGCCCGCCTATACGCTGGAGGGCCGGTTCGAGAAGCTCAGCCCCCTCGCCGTGGGCCAGTTGCTGGGGTTGCGGTGGTGGGGCGGAGCGTTCGATGCAAACGGCAAGATCGATTTGGCCGGCTTGACCGACAATGACCTGGCCGCCTCAGCCAAAGGCACTCTGCACTTCGAGTGGCGGCATGGGGCAATCAGCGCTCAGGGGAGCGGCTCACCCGCAGGCCCGACCGTTCCACCGGCTCTGCTCCACTTCGACCGCTGGACGGGCGACGCCGAGATCGGCAACGGCGCAATTACATTAAAAGAAAATCAGGTAATTCAGGACGGGCGCAAACGAGCGGTGGAGGCCATCGTCACCCTTGGCAATACGCCCAAGGCCGTCTTCGCAACGCACAAAGAGACCCCAGCGAAGCAGGCCAAAAACCTGCCTTGAGCGCCATCAAAGGGACGGGGCACAAAGGCCGAAGACTCTCTATAAAAGTGTTCTAATCCATCTGTCCCGTTTCTGGACTATAATCTGAGCCAATTCCAATCCCGGAAACTGCTTGTTTCGCACGGCGTATTCCATTGGATTCCGTTCATGTCCCCCTCAGAGGATGAAGGAGAGGGGAGTCCGGAGTCGGATTCTGGACGCGTGTGGATATGAGCGCCTTTCAGAGGATTTACGGTGAGCCTGCCCCGAGCGGCAAGGCCGATAGCACTGTTTCTGCAATACACAAGGGTGGGCGAGGCGCCGGATGGCTGGCCTGGCCGACCGGCGCGTTGGCTCTTGCGGTCGTATTGGTTGTGGCGGCCCTGCCGGCCGAGGCGCAGAATGCAGCCGCCGAATATGTGGTGAAGGCATCGCCGCAACGGGTGAATTTGCCTCCACGGGTAACGCAAGCGCAGCGGTTCCTTGCCCAGCGAGGCCTGGCAGGCAGCCAGACCGGGCGCAGGACGATGGTTCAGCGCCTCAACTGGCGGACAAGCACGGCAATACCGCAGGCCTCAACGCCTGCAACAGCGACCTGGCAGTCCATTGGTCCTGCCGCCGTAGTGACGCCGGAGTTCGGCCTGGTTACGGGCCGCATTTCGGCGCTGGCGCTGGACCCCTCGGACTCCACCGGAGACCGTCTTTATCTGGGAACGACCGGGGGCGGCGTCTGGGAGGCGCAGAACGCGGGCGTCTCCGATCCTTCCCTGGTGGTTTTCACTCCGCTTACAGACGCCGTGGGGGCTTTGAGCGGCGCAACGGATGCCTCGATCAGCATCGGTGCGCTGACGGTGCAGCCGGGCGGGACGGGTGTGATTCTGGCCGGAACAGGTGATCCCAACGATGCGCTCGACTCCTACTATGGGGCGGGAATCCTGCGCTCTACCGACGGCGGAAACACATGGAGCCTGATCCACGCAACCGCGGACCAGAAGTGGAGCTTTGCCGGGGAGGGATTTGCCGGCTTTGCCTGGAGCACGGCGAATCCGCAACTGGTTGTTGCCGCGGTCTCGCAGGCTTATGAAGGCACTCTTGTGAATGCGCCCCAGCCTGGCCGAAGTTACCAGGGCCTGTATTACTCATCCGACGGAGGCGCCACATGGAATCTAGCCACCATCACGGACGGCAACAGCGCGGACGTGCAGGGACCGAACGACACCTTTGCGGGTGTAGATGGTAATGCAGCTACTTCAGTGGTGTGGAATCCGGTGCGGCAGTTGTTTGTGGCCGCGGTGCGCTATCACGGCTACTACCAATCGGCGGACGGCATTACCTGGACGCGGATGGCCGCGCAACCCGGCTCCGGACTGACGGCCACGTTTTGCCCCACGAACGTGGGCTCCATCGGCTCGATCGATTGCCCAATCTTCAGGGGAACTCTGGCGGTGAATCCGCTGACAGGCGATACCTTTGCCTGGACGGTGAATGCGTACTACCAGGATCAGGGACTGTGGCAAGATCAGTGCGCGAAGAGCGGGAACGCCTGCGCCAGCCAGACCATTGCCTTTGCCAGGCGATGGAGTACGACGGCGCTGGAGACGAGCACCATCGACGGTGCGGCTACTATTGAGAACGGCGACTACAACCTGAGTTTGGCGGCTGTCCCATCGGGACAGGATACGTTGCTGCTGGCCGGTGCGAACGACCTGTGGAAGTGCAGCCTGGCCATGGGCTGCGCGTGGCGTAACACCACCAACTCGACCGTCGGCTTCTGCGCGCAGGTGGCTCCGTATCAGCATGCGCTTGCCTGGAATGCCGCCAATCCGCTGGAGATATTTATAGGCAACGACAGCGGGTTGTGGCGCTCAATTGACGCCATCGGCGAGACCGGGCAGGTATGCGCCTCCACCGACTCCACACACTTCCAGAACCTGAACGGGAGCCTGGGATCGCTGGCGGAGGTCGTTAGCGTCTCTCCGGCCGGAAACACTCCCTACACGATGATGACCGGGTTGGGGGTGAACGGAACCGCGGGGGTGAAGAGCGTAACGGGCACGACGGCGGAGTGGCCGCAGATTCTGGGTGGCGAGGGCGGGCCAGTAGCGATCGACCCCCAAACTCCTACGAACTGGTATGTGAACAACCAAGAGGGAGTTTCCATTCACCTATGCGCGCAGTCGGGCTCCTGCACTCCGACCGCGTTTGGCGCCACTCCCGTTGTCAGCGATGCAAATGTGGGCGGGGACGGGCTGAACATGACCGCGCCGGCGCCCTTTCTGGTAGACCCGCAGAACCCGACGCAGTTGCTGATCGGGACGTGCCGGGTTTGGCGGGGGCCGGCCAACGGCATCGGTTGGAATGGGAGCAATGCAATCAGCCCTATTCTTGATAACCCGACGGCCAGCGGCCCCTGTAGCGGCGATGCGCTCATTCGTACGATAGCCGCCATAGCGCTTCCCGTTTCGACGGCACTTCCCAGTGGAGGCGAAGTGGTGTTTGTGGGCATGTACGGCGCTGCGGACGGAGGCGCGAATCTAGCCGGCCATGTGCTGACCGCGACTTTCAATGCTTCCAGTGGTGCTTGGTCCACATGGCACGATCTGACGTTAAATCCGGTCTCCAACGACACGCACACCCTGAATGCATACGGGTACGACGTCTCCAGCATCTTCATCGACTCCCACGACACGACCGGGAAGACGGTCTACGTGACGGTCGAGGGAATTGAAACCACGATCAAACCGGTCAGGGCTGTATATCGCTCGACGGACGGAGGCGCGCACTGGGCGGATTTGACATCCAACCTGCCCATCGCTCCGGCCAGCAGCCTGGCGGTAGATCCGCAGGATGCAAACACGGTATACCTGGCCACGGATGTTGGGGTCTATTTCACGACACAGGTTACTTCCTGTACGAATTCACCCGCCACCTGCTGGTCCGCCTTCGGAACCGGGCTTCCGAAGGCTCCAGTGGTTCAACTCAGCACCTCCCCCTTAACGGCGCCCACGCATCTGCTGATTGCGGCGACCTATGGCCGCGGCGTGTGGCAAACCCCGTTGTGGACCTCGCAAACCGGCCTGACAACCGCAATCGCCAGCCCTTCCCCATTGGCCTTCGCCAATTCGGTTCCCGTGAACACCAGCAGTATGCTGACAATCACCCTATTGAACACGGGCAGCCTCGCTCTGGCTCTGACATCGACTGGAACCGCCATCAGCGGGGTGAACAGCGGCGACTTCAATGTGACGACCGGTTCGAATACCCAACCCGTCGACTGCCACGGCGCAACCGTGCAACCGGGCAGCAGTTGCACGATTCAGGTGACCTTTGCGCCCACCGCGACAGGCAGCCGGGCAGCCGAGCTGACCATCTATGCCAACGTCTATGGCGGGCAACTGCCCGTCGTCGAGTTGAGCGGGACGGCAAGCCCAGCGCCGGCAGTGACGCTGACTCCGCCTACCCTCAGTTTTGGCCAGCCGCCCGGCCAGGTCACTGCAACAGGCCCGGTGGTGCTGAATACCACCTCAGCCCCACAGCAGGTGGAGGCCGGCAACAGCAGCAGCTTGGCGGTTACCATCGCCAGCGTCAACGTCTCCACACCCTTCACAATCGCCAGCAACTCATGCGGCACGAGTACCCTGCAGCCGCAGCACGATTGCCAGGTGATGGTGGCCTTCGCGCCCACGCAGCGGGGAGCGGTGGCGGGAACGCTGACCTTTACCGATGGGGCCGGAACACAGACGGTCGCGCTGAGCGGCTGGGGATCGGCGCCGCCTACCGATATTCTCAACCCCATATCGCTGACATTTCCCGGCACAATCATCGGTCAGCCTTCGACTGCGCAGACCGTCAGCCTGGCCAACACCGGGGATCTGCCTTTGACCGGAATCACATTCACTGTGAGCGGCCCGTTCACGGAATTTGACAACTGCAACGGCCAACTGGCGGCCAGCTCCTCCTGCTCGATCAATGTGCAATTCATACCTACCGCGGCGGGAACGCAGACCGGCTGGCTGATCGTCACCGATGCGCTGCAAACGCAGACGGTGGCTTTGTCAGGCACGGGCTTGCTTCTGCCGGTATTCAGCGTCAGCCCGGCCAGTTTGAACTTTGGGGCGCAGCCGCCGGGCGTGGCCAGTCCACCATTGAAGCTGACGATGACCAACAACGGTGGGGCGCCGATGGCCAATGTAGGTTTCCAGATTACCGGCGCTGCCGCAAGCAGCTTTGCCTGGAGCGCATCAACCTGCGGGACGACCCTGAACAACGGGAGCGGTTGCACGGTACAGGTGATCTTTACACCGGCAACGTCGGCCAGCAGCTCGGCTACACTGACGGTCTCCTCTTCGACGCGGGGCGTTGCGCCAGTGCTGGTACCTCTGAACGGCAACGGGGCAGCCACGACCGTGCTTAGCGTCAGCCCGTCGCAGTTGACCTATGCAGCCACGGTTACCGGCCAATCAAGCGCGGCGCAAACGGTGACGGTAACCAACGCGGGCAGTTTTGCCGCCATTTCGCTGACGCTCACTGTCGTCGCACCGTTCAGCCTGACACAAGATACCTGCAGCGGCTACAGCTTGGCCGCCGGCGCCAGTTGCACGGCCGGAGTCATTTTTACGCCGACCACTAGCGGAACGGCGCCTGGCACATTGACCGTTGGCTCAACGTCGGCAATCGCCCCGACCACCGTGACGCTCAGCGGTACAGGAGTTGTTCCGGTCGACTTCACGGTCACGATCTCCGGCTCGAACAGCCAAACCGTCGCCAACGGCCATACCGCCTATTTCCCCCTTGTGATAACTCCGGCGAAGGGTTTATCGGGAACGTTCACACTTCAGAGCGGCACGCTTCCGGCGAATACGCTTTGCCTCTTCAACCCCGGTAGCGTCATACAGATCAGCGCCGGGGCCGCTGGGAACGTGACGGCGCAGATCTCCACAGGGAAATCCGGGTCTGCTGTTCGCTCTGAAGGGCCGGCCAAATGGCGCGTGCTTCCACTGGCCTGTGGATTGGTGCTCCTGCCTCTGGCATGGCGGCGGCGACGGAAGTTTCTGCTGATGGCCGCGCTCTTGGCGGTTATTGCGGGGGGCGTCTCCAGTTGCACCAGTTCGGGAGGAGGTTCAAGCGGAGGCTCGGGCTCGCAGGGCGGTTCCGGCTCAACCCCTGCGGGAACTTATCTGATTCCACTGACCGTAGTTTCCGGCACAATTCAACATTCGGTAACCGTAACGCTGACCGTGGACTGAGGCCCCGAGGCGCTCAGAGAGCGAAAACCGAAACGGGCTATACTCTATTTTCGGGCTGACCCGCGGGATGTGCGCAACGAATGCCGTGGGGAACCGGGAACGGGGAAATCAGGGAATGGCCGCAAAAGTTACCGTCGAAGACGTGGAGCGCGTGGCCGAGTTGGCCCATCTGAAGCTCAAGCCGGAGGAGACTCCGCGCATGTTGCACGACCTGAACGCCATTCTCGACTATGTGGCCGAGTTGAACGAGCTGAACACGGCCGGAGTGGCGCCGCTTGCGCAGGTCAACGAGCTAGAAAGCGCGGCTGCGGTTAACGTGCTGCGCGCCGACGTGCCGCAGCCCTCGCTGGATCGCGCCGCGGTAATGCCCCAGGCGCCGGAGACCGACCAGCTCTTTTTCAAGGTGCCCAAGGTGATAGTGCGGTAGAGCCGCCGAAGAAAAATCACAGCCGCTCATCCGCAAGAGACTACAGAAGAGGTCAAAGAAAGGAAAGCCCGATTGCCCAGCGATGTAAAATCAGCTGAAAACTTCGTTCAGAAGCCAAAGACTCTGACTGAGTTGCGCGGGGGGATTGTTAGTGGCAGCACTAAAGCCACGGAGCTTGCCGCCAGCTACTATGACCGCATTGAGGCGGTCAATCCGCGGCTGAATGTCTATCTGAGCCTGACCAAAGAGCGTGCGCTGGCTCAGGCCGCAAAGATTGACGTGTTTGCTAAGAAGGGCGATCCGCTTGGCCCGCTGGCGGGCATACCGATGGGCATCAAGGACGTGCTGGTAATGATGGGCGCTCCAGCCACGGCGGGCTCGAAGATTCTGAAGGGCTACCGGCCTCCTTACGACGCCACGGCGGTGGCCAAACTGGAGGCGGCGGGCGCGGTGCTGCTGGGCAAGCTGAACTGCGACGAGTTTGCCATGGGTTCGTCGAATGAGAACTCGGCCTACGGGCCAGTGCGCAACCCGGTGGACACGGAGCGGGTTCCAGGCGGCTCCAGTGGCGGCCCGGCGGCGGCGGTGGCGGCTAATATGGCGGTGGCCACTCTGGCCTCCGACACCGGCGGCTCGATTCGCCAGCCGGCCAGCTTTTGCGGTGTCGTGGGCGTTCTGCCCACCTACGGACGCGTCTCGCGCTATGGGCTGATCGCCTTTGCCTCGTCATTAGATCGCGTGGGGCCGTTTGCGGCCAATGTGCGCGACGCCGCCACCCTGCTGGGCGTAATTGCCGGCCACGATACGAAGGACGCCACCAGCTCGACGGCACCGGTTCCGGATTACGCAGCCGAGAGCGACAAACCGGCCGAGGGGCTTCGGATTGGTGTTCCCGCCGAGTACTTTGGAGAAGGCCTGGACCCGGAGGTGCGCGCGGCTATCGAGAAAGGCATTGCCGCGCTGAAAGCGGCCGGATGTAAAGTCAAGCCGGTTTCACTGTCGCATACCAAGTATGCGGTTCCGACGTATTACCTGATCGCCACGGCGGAGGCGAGCGCCAACCTGGCGCGCTTTGACGGCGTGCGTTACGGCTATCGCTCGCCGGCATCCGAAACACTGTCCGACATGTACCGGCACTCCCGCGATGAGGGTTTCGGCACGGAGGTGAAGCGCCGCATTTTACTGGGGACGTATGCACTGAGTGCGGGCTACTACGATGCGTACTATCTCAAGGCGCAACAGGTGCGGCGGCTCCTGGCCGAGGAGTTTCTGCGCGCATTTGCCGAGGTGGATGCGATTGTCACGCCCACCTCTCCCATGCCGGCCTTCAAGCTGGGCGAGAAGTCCAGCGATCCGCTGGCCATGTATCTGGCCGACATCTACACGGTAACGGCGAGCCTGGCGGGGATCTGCGGGGTGACGGTACCCTGCGGCGCGACGAAAACGGGCTTGCCGGTGGGGATGCAGGTGCTGGCCGCGCACTTGAACGAAGGCACGGCGTTCCGCGTGGCGCGGGCGGTAGAGGCGGCTGGGCTGTAGAGTTGCACCGAAAGCTTGAAGGAGACCTAGATTGATTTGCCAGCAGCAACGATTCGGTTCGATGGGAACGATTGGCATTTCGGCAGCCCTATTTGTTCTGCTTCTTTTGGGTTGTGGCGGAAGCGATCTGCGTGGCAAGTGGTCGAAATCCAGGGATGGCAATACCTACCTCGTCGTCGATCATGTTGCGGGTTTCGGAGACTGTGAGAGGATTTGGGTTGACAGTAGAGTTTGGCCCTATCGTGAGGCTGAAGTTGGCAGAGTTCGTCCTGGAAATCACACCATCGCGTGTAACGGAGAGAGCAGGGCTGATATTAGTTTTTCCGTTCCCGCGGGTGTGATCTACCACTTCAACTATTGGGGGCCATGAGGATTCGGTTGATACTGACTTCATAGACAAGGTACAAGCCGGGTGCCCCATCCTCGCGTTCTTTGCGAAGGGTGGGATACCACGAACCCCAACCGAAACCCGTTTATCGGGAGCAGATTTCGTGAGAAGAAAATCGTGGTTTGCAATTATGGCGTTTTCGGCGCTGCTTGCCGCAGCGCCAGCTACCCAGGCGGCTCCGCGCAAGGGGCATACCGTGGTTCTGGGCGCGGTGAGAAAAGTCTCGTATTCCAAGGCAGGCGACCCGGCGGGCGCGGTTGCCGGCGAGAACGAGTTGAAGATTCGCGCGCTGTTGGTGGATGGCGTAGTGAAGGAGTGGACCACCGGCGAGGCCCACGACGTGACCGACCGCAGCTTCGCGGTGCGGCGGGTGATACGGCTGAACGATACCTTGCCAAGCGATAAACCCGTCGCGGTGGGCGAGAAGCTGGGCCACTGGGTGTGGCAGCGGGGCCCTTGGCTGCTGGTGGACCGCGTGACGGGTCGCGTGACCGCCCTCAAGCTACCGGAGTACTACCCCGGCGTGAGCCAGGCGAGCTGGTTCCGCGACTATGCCGCTTATTGCGGGGTGACGGCAAGCGGCAAGAGCCTGTATGCCGTGGTTGCCCAGGTGGCGGCGCGCAAACCGATTCTGGCGAAAAAACTGTCTGCCTTCGATACGGAGAACCATCCGGACCCGGCGTGCGGAGCGCCGGAGTGGCAGCGCGAGCCGCTGCGCATCACGTTTCATCCCACCGGCAAGGATGCGGTGAGCTTCGATATTGTTCCCGGCTCTGCGGTGCTGGTGGAGGACGCGGGCGACGATTCGGAGACGCCTGAGCCGGCCACGGAAGCCAAGCCGAAGTAGCGAGTCAGCAAGTTAGCGAAATCAACCGAGGGTTTGGATTTGAGGTATCCCATGTCTCATCCGCCGCGGCGGACGAGACACGGGATACCTCAGGCCAGTGGTCACAGTTCAATGATCGTGGACCAGAAAAACACTGGGTATATAAGAGTACAAATCAAGGGTATTTGTCGTACTGAAAGGCTATAAAAAGAGGGAGCGAAGGGAAGTTTGCGAAATCGTCCGCCTAAAGGGGTACAGAAGAGTGTGAAATGCCCGGCTGCAGGCGGGCCAAAAGTTGAAAATAAGCCTCAAATAGGCCGTTTTAACGCGTTTTTAGCGTCATTTTGGTGTCATTTTGAGCGAAATTAGAGGCTATTCGTGCGGGGTTCGAGGTTTCCCAACCGCAGGTCCTTCGACTCGTCTGCCTTGCCACCCCAGCGACGAAGACCTGTCGCTTCACCCCAGTGAGCATCCGCCGCGGCGGACGCTCACCGGGGACCCCGAATCGCTGGGGGCCCCGGTCGGCGGACTCACTCAGGATGACAAATCTAAAAGGGCGCTCAGGATGACACGTCTTTTGGGAGAAGAATGGAATCTTTCGACGAGCTTTTGAAAAAAGCCGAGGCGGCGCATGGGCACCTGTGCGCGGGGCAGATTCTGGGGGTGCGCATGGCCCTGCTGGGCCTGAAACGGCTGGGAATTGCCGACCCTCTCGGCATGGATCGTAAGCGGCTGGTTACTTACGTCGAGATCGACCGCTGCGCCACGGATGCGATTGGCCTGGTGACGGGCTGCCGGCTGGGCAAGCGGGCGCTCAAGTTCCGCGACTGGGGCAAGATGGCCGCTACTTTTGTCGATCTGGCTACGGGCCGTGGAGTGCGGATTGTGGCGCGGGACGATTCCCGAGAACTGGCGAGCCAACTCTATCCGCACATCGAGAGCAAGAGCCGCCAGCAGATGCTGGCCTACCGCGAACTCACCGACGAGCAACTCTTCCGCGAAGAGTGGGTGAGGGTAAACCTGGAGGCTGCCGAGATGCCCGGAACGAAAGGCGAGCGTTTTATCTGTCCGCAGTGCGGGGAGGGCGTGAACTTTGGCCGTTTTGTCGAGGTGGAGGGCCAGCGTCTCTGCCTGAGTTGCGCGCGCCCGGAGTTGCGGTATTGGGAGCCGGAGGACAGGGAATAAGGAGTAGGGAATAGGGAATAGTAGTCGAGATGCGGAGGAACCAGCCGTCTTGGCTGTAGACACCTGAAAACTGACAACTAATGCGGCTTTCGCTTCTCATCCTGATGAAAGTTCCAAAGCACCCACAGCAAGAACATCACGGAAAGAGCAACCGGTACGAGCAGGAGATATCCGGCATTGATGGAAACCATGGACGCAGCCCTCATGCCGCCTTCCATGCTGCGGCCCGGGATCTATACAGGCGCGCAGAGAGAGAAGCGGTACTCTCTTAGCAGAAAGCGCCGCCCGTAAGAATGGAGAACGCAAACCGTAAAGGCTTTGTAAGGGAGGAAGCCATCGGGGAGCCGAAACCGGCCTCCAGGCCGGGCCAAACCGGGCCTGATGCCTTGACACGCAACCGGCTGCACATTTCTTATCTATTCAGGCACTCTTTTGGAATCTGGACGGAACGGTCACTGGCAGAACCGTGTGGCTACGGGCCGGATTTCCGGGGAGAGCCGTGTCGAACAGGAAGCAGACGGCAGTTGGGCGCAGGTAGGTATGCGGGTGCGGGATTGGAGTCCAGTCCTCGTTATGCGGCTACCGGGTCCTCCTTCCAAAGCCTGGGCCGGGCTTAACCGGCTGCCAGGACCATTCCCGGAGACAAATGTACTTACAGGCTCACGGCTCAAGGCCGGGTGTGCCTGTGTCCTGAGCGGTTCGCCGCGGCGAACGGCCCAGGGCGAGTAAAGGATGAGTGTGGCTACGAACTTCGCATTATTCGCGGGTGGGACTGCAGGAGCTGGCGGAAGCAGTCTGCCGATGCTACTGCCCCTGCTATTGATTCCGGTGCTGTACTTCCTGATGATCCGTCCGCAGCAGCGGCGACAGAAGCAGTGGCAGGAGATGCTGGGCAGCATCAAGACCGGCGACCGGGTGACCACCGCGGGCGGCATCCGCGGAACCATCCTATCCATCAAGGACGATGTCATCGTGATCCGCGTTGCACCGGACAACCTCAAGCTGGAAGTGGCCAAGAGCGCGATTGCCTCGGTCACCACGCAGGAAGATTCCAAGTAAGCTCCCCTCGGGGGGCGTTTTTTTTGACCGGGTTTACCCTTTAGGACTAGAGAAACGAAACGATGAAGAAGAATCTCAAAGGTAAAATTGCCCTGATTGTTGCGGTCCTGGTGATTTGTGTCTGGGGCATCTTCGGGGCCTCTTCGGGCATTACAGGCAAAGACCTGACGGAAGGCCTGACGAAGCGCATTCACCTTGGCCTGGACCTGCGCGGCGGCGCACACCTGATCTTGCAGGTCAAGGTCGAGGAGGCGGTTACCGCCGAGACCAACAACACAGCGGCGCTGATCCAACAGGATATGAAGAAGGCCAACCTGGCCTATACCCAGGTGATCGTGCCCGATCCGGCCAAGCCGCAGACGATCCGCGTGGATGGTACCGCACCGGCCAGCTCGAACGCCGTTCGAACGCTTCTGGATTCGACCAAATACTCCAACGAGTACAACCTGGACAGCGTCGGGGACAATGC
>Ga0182027_10009166_pt1 | contig 14278 bp, 11 predicted proteins | sample 712E1DmetaG_FD_121300 | JGI IMG/M metagenome (GOLD analysis project Ga0182027, IMG submission 121300) | Permafrost microbial communities from Stordalen Mire, Sweden - 712E1D metaG (Illumina Assembly) | ecosystem: Environmental > Terrestrial > Soil > Wetlands > Permafrost | place: Sweden...
AGGGCGGTATATTCTCTGTGGCACTATCCGTCGCGGCGGCTTGAACCGCCGCGCCCCGGCTTGAGCAGAAGCGCCTCCGGTCGGCGGCCTTGCGGCCAACCGGGCCGGCGCGTCAACGTATCTTGCCGGGAATCCTGCCCAAAGGTGTCCGGACTTTCCTCTCCGAACCGCCTGCAAGGCCCGGGTTGCCCCGGAATGCAGGCGCACTGGGCGCGGAGTTACCCGCGCCGTCGGGATGTTTCCAAAGAACGGAGCGACGATCTGGCCCCAAGACCAAGCTGATGAGATTGAAGACGGAAAAAGAAAGAAGCAAGACGTCGCTTTTCCGGGCCGCGCCATGGTCTTTTGTTTTGGCTGCGAAGTTAAGGAATTGGCCGGGCGTTGCGTCCGGCCAATTCCTACGACTCCCAATATACGATGCGGCCACATTGGTCGCACGTCACCACCTTGTCAGCCTTGCGTGATTCACTCTCGACGTTGGAGGAAATCTTGAGGTGGCATCCGTCGCATTTGCCGTCGCGGATGGCCACAACAACGGGTAGGCCGGGCTTGACGGCAAGCCGCTCGTAGAGCCGCTGCACCGATTCATCGATCCCTTCCCGCGCCGCCGCGACCAGCGCCTGCACCGACTGGAACTCGGATTGCAGGCCGGTCTCGCGCTCGCGCAAGAGGCGAATGCGCGCCTCGTGCCCGCTGACGTTATGCTTCAGCTCCTCCCCGGCGGCGGCCAGCTTCCTCCTGGCCTCATCGATCGCATACATCACTTCTAGTTCCTGCTCCTCCAGAGCGCCGATGGCGGATTGTGCATGCTCGATTTCAACGCCCAGCGCCTGGTATTCGTCGTTCTTCCGCACCTGAAGCTGCTGGCTCCGGTAACGGCCCATCTGTTCGGCCGCGGCGCCGATCTCGTTCTCCAGCGCCTTCTTCTTCAGCTCCAGTTGCTGCAATTCGCCCCGGGCGGCTTCCAGCGCCGTCTGTTCTCCGGCGATCTTTTGTTCGATCGCAGCAATGTCGCGCGGGATTGCCCGCAGCAAACTCTCGTGCGCCAGCCGCTTCTGGTCGCGATCCTGCAGAATGAGAAGCTTCTCAACCGTGGGTGTCGGCATCAGCGTCCCACTGTGCCGCCACGTTGGGTCCGGTCAAATAGGATTCTCGCAGCGCGAGAATCTCAGATATAATACATCTCGCCGGGCCCGCGCGGAACCAGCATCTCGAGCGTGTAGCTCCGGTACCTGGCTTCCAGCGTGGCGCGGATCTCACGCCAGACCTGCTGTACTCGTTTTCCGGACTGGCCGTTAGCATTCCCGCCGAGTTCCAAGTGGTCGCCCTCGATGAGCTTTACGATGTCGTAAAGAGTGATTTTGTCCGGGGCCCGGGCCAGGGCATAGCCGCCCTGCTTTCCGCGTCGACTCGTGATCAGGCCGCCATTGCGAAGCTCGCTTAAAATCTGCACCAGATAGTTCGCCGGAACGGCCTCAATCTCAGCCAGTTCCTCGATATGAGCAAGGCGCCCTTCGCCATGGTGACGCGCGAGTTGGGCCAATACCCGACAGGCATAATCGACCTTTACTGAAAGTTTCAATATGCCAGCCACTTACACCATTATCATTAGCTGGCAACTCAAAATTAGGGTTCAGTCCGAAAGTGGAAAGAAAAACGTTGTCGGAAGACGCATTTTCCAAGACAATTTTAACTTCATTCCCGACGACCAATTTCCCTCGCATGCCCGATCAAGAAGACCCGGAAAACCTGAGCAGAATTCAAGCTGGAGCCGCCGATTACGACGCTTCAAAAATCCAGAAGCTCGAAGGTCTCGAGGGTGTGCGGAAGCGCCCGGACATGTACATCGGAGACACGATGGAGCGGGGTCTGCACCACTGCGTCTTCGAGGTCGTGGACAATTCGGTTGACGAGGCGCTCGCTGGCTTTGCCTCGCAGATCACGGTGACCATCCACCTCGACGGCTCCTGTTCGATCGAGGATAACGGGCGCGGCATCCCCGTCGACCTGCATCCGGTCTACAAGATCCCGGCTCTCGAGCTCGTGCTGACCAATCTTCATGCCGGCGGGAAATTTGGCAAGGGCGCCTACCAGGTGTCCGGCGGCCTGCATGGGGTCGGCGCGAAATGCGTCAATGCCGTCTCCGAATGGTTCGAGGCCGAAGTGCGCAGGAATGGCCGGGTCTACCACATGCGTTTTGAGCAGGGCAAGACCGTGCAGAAGATGACGGTGCTCGGTGAAACCAAGAAGACGGGGACGAAGATCACCTTCAAGCCCGACCCGGAGATCTTTCTCCTCACGCGGGAGTTCAAATACGAGATCCTCGCCAACCGGCTCCGAGAGCTGGCGTTCCTCAACCCCGGCGTCTCCATCGACCTGAACGATGAGCGCGCCCAGAAGCACGAGCGCTTCCTGTTCAAGGACGGCATCACCGAATTCGTCCGGTTTCTCAACCGCAACAAGATCGTCCTGCACGACAAACCCATCACGTTTACCGACACCGTGCCCAACGAGGATCCGGCCAAGGCCGGCACCGTGGTCGATGTGGCAATGCAGTACAACGACTCGTACAACGACCAGATTTTTGCCTACGCCAACTCGATCTTCAATCTGGAGGGCGGCACGCACCTGTCGGGCTTTCGCACGGCCCTGACTCGGGTCATCAACAACTTTGCCAAGGCCAATAACCTGATCAAGGAGAAGGATCCCGGGATCACTGGCGACGACGTGCGCGAAGGGCTGGTCGCGGTGGTATCTGTGAAATTGTCGGAGCCCCGGTTCGAAGGCCAGACCAAGACGAAGCTCTCGAACTCCGAGATTGATGGCATCGTCCAGAAGATTGTGGGCGAGAAGCTGAAGTTTTTGTTCGAGAAGGAAACATCGATCGCCCGGCGCGTCATCGACAAATGCCTCAACGCCGCGCGCGCCCGCGAGGCGGCCCGCAAGGCGCGCGAGACGATCCGCAAGGGCGCGCTTTCGGGCGGGGGGTTGCCCGGCAAGCTCGCGGACTGCTCCGAGCGCGATGCCAGCCTCACGGAGCTCTACATCGTTGAGGGCGACTCCGCCGGCGGCTCGGCCAAGCAGGGCCGCGACCGTCGTTACCAGGCCATCCTTCCGCTCCGCGGCAAGCTGATCAACAGCGAGAAGGCCCAGCTCGACAAGGTCCTCAACAACGAGGAAATCCGCACCCTTATCACTGCGATCGGCACCGGCATCGGCGCCGGCGAGGACGAGTCCGCCTTCGACGGCGAGAAGGCCCGGTACCACAAGATTATCATCATGACCGACGCCGACGTCGACGGCTCGCACATCCGCACCCTGCTCCTGACGTTCCTTTACCGCCAGATGCGCGGCCTCCTCGACCGCGGCTACGTCTACATCGCCCAGCCGCCGCTCTACAAGATCAAGCGCAAGAAACGCGAACAATACATCGACAACGACGAACAACTCAACCGCATCCTCCTGGAACTGGGTTCCGAGGACGTCACGCTGACCCGCCACCGCGACCAGACCAGTTTTGCCTCGACGCAAATCGACAAGATCGTCGAATCCCTGGCCGCCCTGGAGAAACTGGGCGCCGGCGTTACCCGCTACGGCGCCTCCCTGGCCGAGTACCTTGACCTGCACCTTCCGCAGACGCACGAACTGCCGCGCTACATCGCGCGCATCCGCGAAGGCAACAAGGAGTCGCATGAGTTTCTCCGGCATGACGAGGCGCGCGCGGAGTTTAACCAGCGCATGGGACTGGACGCCGATGTCTCTGATCAACACGAGGGCGCAGCCAAGCCGGCCGAGAACGCCAGCGTCAGTCCGTTCGGGTCGCGCCGCATCACCATTCATGAGATCTTCGAGTCCACCGAGATGACCAAGCTGCTCCGCGCCATGGCCGCGGGCGGACTCGACATCTCGCGCTTCTCCTCCACCGAGGAGCCGCGCTACGGTCTGGTCGAGAATCTCGGCCAGAAGAACGAGGCGCGGACCGAGCTGCACGCACCGTTCGAAATCCTCCACCACATCCGCAATCTCGGCCGGCGCGGGCTGTCCATTCAACGCTACAAGGGCCTGGGTGAAATGAACCCCAAGCAGCTGTTCGAGACCACGATGGACCCGGAGAAACGACGGCTCCTCCGGGTCTCGATCGATGACGCCGCGAAGGCCGACCACCTGTTCACCCTCCTCATGGGCGATGAGGTCCCGCCGCGACGCCAGTTCATCGAGGACAACGCGCTCAACGTGCAATACCTGGATGTGTGAACACGAGTGGCGAGGAGTGAGTGGCGCGTAGCGGGCCTATCGAACCCCCGATCGGCCGCCCGCGCTCATTCTCCCCTCCTCACTACCCGCTACCCGCTGCTTTCCCGAAATGTACACTGCGAACGAAAAACTCTCGACGGCGAATATCACCGACATCATGCAGACGGCCTACATCGATTATTCGATGTCGGTGATCATCTCGCGCGCCCTGCCCGATGCGCGGGACGGCCTTAAGCCGGTCCAGCGGCGCATCCTTTACGCGATGCTGCGCATCGGTCTGCTCCACAACCGGCCCTATAACAAGTGCGCCAAGGTCGTCGGCGAAGTGCTCGGAAACTACCATCCGCACGGCGACGCCTCTGTCTACGACACGCTGGTGCGGCTCGCGCAGTCGTGGGTGGTCCGCTACCCGCTCATCAATCCGCAGGGCAATTTCGGTTCCGTCGACGGAGACCCGCCGGCCGCCTACCGCTACACCGAGTGCCGACTCGCCGAGGCCGCCGAAGAGCTGCTCCGCGACCTCGATGAGGACACCGTTGATTTCGCCCCTAATTATAACGAAGAGACCACCGAACCGACCGTCCTGCCCGCGGCGTTGCCCGGGCTGCTGATGAACGGCTCGACCGGCATCGCGGTCGGCATGGCGACCAACATTCCGCCGCACAACCTGGACGAACTGATCACCGCGATCTGCGCCGTCATCGACCGCCCCCACATCTCCCTCGACGAGGTCGTCGACCTGATTCCGGGACCCGATTTTCCCACGGGAGGCGTGATCGCCGGCCGCGAAGGCATCATTTCCTACCTTAAAACCGGCAAAGGCATCGTCCGAGTGCGCGGCAAGGCCCACATCGAGGAACTCAAGGGCGGCGGTGAACAGATCGTCATCACTGAGATCCCCTATTACGTCAATCGCTCCACCCTCGTCACGCGTATTGCCGACCTGGTGTCGGACAAGCTGATCGACGGCATCCGCGACCTGCGCGATGAATCCGACGAGAACACGCGCATTGTCATCGAGCTGAAGCGCGGCGAGCAGGCCAAGGTCGTCATCAACCAGCTCTTTCAAAAGACCGCCCTCGAATCTTCCTTTGGCGTTATCCTGCTCGCCCTCGACAAGAAGCGGCCGAAGCAGATGAACATCAAGGAGCTCATCGAATGCTACATCGAGCACCGCCGCGATGTCATCACGCGCCGCACCCGGTTCCGCCTCCGGCAGGCCGAGGATCGGGCGCACATTCTTGAGGGCTACAAGATCGCGCTCGACAACCTCGACGACTTCGTCCGCATCATCCGCTCGGCCAAGGACCGGGAGGAGGCCAAGGGCAAATTGATGGCCCGGTACCCGCTATCCGAGCGACAGACCAACGCCATCCTCGAACTGCGTTTGTACCAGCTCACCGGTCTCGAGCGGGACAAAATCGAGGCCGAGTACCTCGAGCTCATTAAACTCATCGAGGAGCTGCGCAGCATCCTCGAGTCGGAGGCCAAACTGCTGGGCGTCATCAAGGAAGAGTTGCTGGCCCTGAAGGAAAAGTACTCCCAACCCCGGCGCACCGAGATCATCGGCGCCCTTGGCGAATTCCGCATGGAGGATGTGATCCCAAACGAGGGGTGCGTCATGACCGTCTCCCATCTGGGCTTCATCAAACGCACGCCCGTAGCCGACTACCGTTCCCAGCGCCGCGGCGGCAAAGGCGTCATCGGCACCGAGACCTACGAAGAGGACTTCGTCGAGGATCTCTTCACCGCCTCGACCCATGACTTCATCCTCTTCCTGACTACCACCGGACAGTGCCACGTGAAGAAGGTCTACGACGTGCCCGAGGGCACCCGCGCCTCGAAGGGCAAGTCCGGGTCGAGCTTTCTCCGCCTTGCGGAAGGCGAGAAGATCGCCGCCGTGATCTGCGTGAAGGATTTCGCGGAGACGCGCTACGTCGTCATGGCGACGCGCCTCGGGGTCGTGAAGAAGACCCTACTTTCCGAATACGAAAGCGCCGACCGCGAGGGCGGCATTCGCGGGATCCGGCTCAACGAGGACGATACGCTGGTCGGTTGCGTCCTGACGACCGGATCGGACGAGATCATCCTGGTCTCCCACCTGGGGCAGGCGGTTCGGTTCGGCGAGGGACCGATCGGAGGTCCGGCGGACGAACCGGCTGACGTTCCGGACGCCGCCCCGGAAGCAGAGGCCGAAACGGGCGAACGGCGGGAAGGGCTGCGTTCGATGGGCCGCACCGCCGCCGGGGTCACCGGCATGCGTTTTAAGAAGGCGGGCGATTATCTGGAGGCCATCGAAGTCTGCGACCCGGTCGCACGCCTGCTCATCGCCCGCGAAGACGGCATCGGCAAACGAACCCCCTTCAAAGATTACCGCCTGATTCGCCGTGGCGGCACGGGTGTCATCGCGATCGATCTGCCCGAAGACGGATCGGTGAGCGTGGCCGGCGCGCTGAGCGTGCACGACACCGATGAGGTCATGCTCCTCACCACTAAAGGTCAGAGCGTGCGCACCCGCGTCAACGAAATCCGCGAGACCGGTCGCGGTGCGAAGGGGGTCAAGCTCGTCGACTTGGCGGCAGGGGACAAACTGCTCTCCATCGCCCGGGTGGTCGAAATCGACTCCGACGAGGAGACCGTGGGCCCACCTCCCGCGCCCGCAGCGCCCTGAACCTTTTTCATGCGGCAGCCTGGCGCCGTCGGGATTGCCAGCGCAGCGGCGCCGGCCCGCCGCCCGCCTCGTGGCTGGGCGAGTCAATGGGATGCCGTCGCTCAACGGTGTCCCGCACACCCGGGGCAATCTGACCGACTACTTGATCCCCAGCAGGCGTATGATTTCTTTTCCGCTGGACGGACGTTGGGCCGGATCCCTCGCCAGACAAGCGGCCACACCCTTCTTCCACGCCAGAGAAATCGGCTCAATTGCCATCCCGGACTCAGCACGGCGCGCCGCCCGCGCCTCCGATTCCTGAAGGCGCATTTGCGCAGCCACGTTGACAAGCGAGGATGGCGGCTTGCCCAAGAGTAACTCATAGAGCACTGCACCGAACGAGTAAATGTCGTCCGCGGGACTGGGCGGATCGCCGTTCGCTTGCTGCGGGCTCAGATAAAGTCTTGCTTCGGGAATAGGGTCCGCACCTTTCATCAACCGGAAACGCGCCTCGGCCAAGCTGCACGCAATGCCGAAATCAGTGATCTTGGCGACACCTTGCGGCGTCACCAGGATGTTCGTCGGTTTCATACCACCATGCACCATCATCGCCGACTGGTGCGCGTAATCGAAAGCCGAACACAGCTGCCCGATCAGCGGCGTCAACGCCGTCGCGGAGAAGACCTGCCCCGGCTGCTCCAGCCGCTTTTGTTCCAACGTCGCAGACTCCACATATTCCATCGAAACGGTGGCCAAGGCATCGTCCCGCATGAAATCGTTCACCCGAACGATGTGCGGATCATCCAGCATTCGGGCGCGGGCCGTCTTCTGTCGAAGGTCGTCCACGGCCACCGCATCCTGCGCCACAACCTTCGGGATAAATTTCAGTGCCACCGCCTCGTCCAACAACTCGTCGTGGGCCCGCCAGACCACGCTCATCCCGCCGCGGCCCAACCGGGTCTCTAGCGTATATCGGCCAAACACCTTCCAGCCAGCGACTCGCAAATGGGCCGCCTGCCTCAGCTCCTCTTCAGTTGTGTTGGCTGTGGACTCGCGCCACGTCGTATCTTTGCCGGTCATAAAAAAGATATCAAACGATGACCCCTAACGCAACTCAATGCAAATATTTTGTATTAACATCCAACAAAGAGTGGGTTTTGCCCCGAATGTCTCACGGTTTCAGCCGCAGCTACGACGTTAATTATTTATCAAAAGCGATTTATGAATGAATCGTTAGAGATAGTGGCCCAGACTTTTAGGGACGCAGAATTCGCCTATCCGCCGACACCCACCGCCGCACGAGGCGGTGCATTTTTGTCAGCCAATTCTGCGTCGTTCCCGACACTGCCGGGTCCGCCACCAACCCCAAAACAGCAGTGATGTTATCCCGACCGGACGCTTGTTTAGCGAGGCCGACAAGTCGTTGGACCGCGGGCCGGACATCGGCCATGGTGCGAACTTCGGCCAGAATCTCCGCGATCTCCCGGTCCCACAATCCATCGCTCAAGCCGTCAGAGCAGACCAGATAGACGTCGCCCGGCTGGATGCTTTCGATCCCGGCATCTGGCCGAAACTGATTACTCGGTTCCCCAAGGCTCTGGTCGATTTGGTTGCGGAGCGGATGGCAGCGGGCGTCCGCTTCGCTGATCTTGCCCTCCTGGCGCAGCCGGCCCACCGGTGACTGGTCGCGACTGATCTGACGCAGCTGTCCTTGGCGGCAGACGTAGATGCGGCTGTCGCCCAACTGACCCCAGCATACTTCCCTTGCGCCTGCGAAACAGAGCAGCGAAAGCGTGGCGCCCATGCCATCGAATTCCGGCGACGCCGCCTGGGCGATGATAGCGGTGTTGGCCGCCTGGAGGGCCGCGCGAATCGCCTGGCGGGCCGTCTGCGCATCCGCGAGGGCCGCCGGGGCACGGAAGAGTTCGCGGGAAACCGAGTTGACCGCCATCTGACTCGCCACCTCACCGGCATTGGCGCCGCCGACACCATCGCTGACAAGGAGGAGCGCGGGCGCACCGCCCGAGCCAAGGAGAACGTGCAGTGGCGCCAGTCCAGGCTCCATAAAGCAATGCCTTCCTCCCAGTTCACCGATCCACCAAGCGTCCTCGTTGTTCAGCCGGCGCAAACCGACGTCAGTGAGCCCGTCAAAAAAAAGGTAGAGCTTTGATTCCATCGTCGGCGTCGCATCAAAGGTGACCGGTCGGAGCCGACCGTTCAACTCCGTTTCCACCCCGGAGCGGCCGGCAGCGGGGCCGGCCCGCCCAAAAGGCTCATCCAATATCTCGCGTCCAAAACTCATCGCACGCTCGAAGCAGGCAGCGTTCGCTTACTCCGGCCTTGCCTTGCCTACGTCCTCAGCGTCTCCTTGCGCCGATTCCCTGGGATCCACGCTCATGGCCGGCATCCTCGCCCCACTGCTAGTTTCCGCGCGCATTAATCTGGAGGTGCAAAGCACCCAATGCGCCGACGCGCTTTACGAGGTCGCGCACCTGCTTGACGGGCATCCCGACGTAACGGATTTCCCAGGTTTCTACAGTGAACTGCTGGCGCGGGAACGCCTTGATCCGACTTGCCTGGACAACGAGATCGCGCTCCCTCACGCGCGCACCGAACACGTGACCAGGATCGTCATGGCCATCGGCCGCAGCCCTCGCGGCGTGCATTATGAGAACAGCGACCAAACCGTGCGTCTCATTTTAGTCCTGGGCATTCCGAAGTCGAACGATGGTGGTTATCTTCAGGTGGTCGGCGCCCTCTGCCGGATCATCAAGGACTCCGCGAACCGCGCTGCGCTCCTCCAGGCGCCTACGCCGGCGGACTTCATCCAGACTCTTCTGCGGCTTGAGGCACGCGTGCTGGGGCCTGGGCCAGCACCCCAAGTCCGGTAAACCGGGGGGCCGCCGGAATCGAAACCAAACCCAGGCCCGTCGCCGGCGCCCGGCGCACCCCTGGAGGAGAAAACGTCGGTAGGTTATGCGGAACCCGCCCATTTGTCGGTGGTCTTCCCCATGGAGATGGACCAGCGGGCCTTGCCTCCCCCTGACCTGCCAGTCCGCACCAGATGCTGCCCGAAACCCCTTTCTTCTTATGCCAACCGAGGTCACCCGACAGCGTCGTTTGAACACGTCGTGGGCAAACGTGGCTTTCGGGTGCGCTCTTCTATGGAACTTGTCTTGCCGCGCCGAAGACCCGCATCCCCCGCAGACACCCATGCGGGCCCAGGCAATCGCAGGCTTTGGCTACAACTCCCCGCCAGATGCCAATCGTGACCGGACGGACGGGATCCCGCTGTTGGTGCAAGACCAGAATTCGACTGACTCGAACGTCGTCGTCATGGAACCGATGATCGTCCGGGCAGACCGTGGCCTTGGTCCGCAGCAGTTTCGCGCGCTGGATTCATCCTTTCACCAACAGGAAAAGTCGGCTTCAGAACAGAAGTGGTCGATCGTGAAAGTGCATGACGTCAAACTCAGCCGGAAGTTCCATTTCGGATATGTCACCCTTTTTGGCGTGCCGGTCGTCGCTGGTTTTTCGTGGTGACAGTGATCCCGTCAAGCGGTCGGTGCAGGAAGCCTGCTTGCCCGTTCGACTGGCTCAGGGCCCCGAGGCGGGCGACCACGTGGTCAAGATTGATGGAAAACCTCTCGATGGAATGAGGCTGCTCAAGAACTTCTTGCCCTTCTTCATTTCGAAACTCGATCCCCCGATGAAGAAGAAGGTTCCGCAGTCGGTGTATTCGTTCCTCGTAGCCGCGAGCGCCAGCGAGTGGATCTCGTCCGCAGCGTATCGCTTGATCCACTCGCTGGCGCTCGCGGCTACCCCAAACCCCGCTGCATCACTGCGCGTTACTTTATCTTCGCCGCCTCGGCTTCGAGCTGCGTCACCAGTTCCTCCATCTGGTCCACCACCGCCTGCACGGTCGCCTGCTGGGTGAGGTCGACGCCCGCCGTCTTCAGCAACGCCATCGGATAGTCGCTGCCGCCGCTCTTCAACAGGTTGAGGTAGCGCGCCGTCACGGCGGCCCGCTCCGCCTCCGGGCCGGTATTCAGCGCCTTGAAGAGTTGCGCGGACGAGGCAAAGCAGGTCGCGTACTGGTAAACATAATACGGAGAGTTGTAGAAGTGCGGGATCCGCGTCCAGGTGTAGCGGTAGAGCTCGTCGGAGGCGACCGCCTCGCCGTAATAGTCGCGCAGCAATCGTCCATAGATCTCCTTTAAGACGTCGACCGTGATCGGTTGTCCCTGCTCGGCGAGCCGGTGCGCCTCCAGTTCGAAGTCGGCAAAGAGCACCTGCGTATAGAAGGTGCCCACGATGTTGTCGACGGCATGCTGCACGAGGACAAAACGCTCCTTCGGATCCGTGATCGTCTCCAGCAGTTTCCGCAGCAGCAGTCGCTCGTTCATCGTGGAAGCGACCTCGGCCACGAAGATCGTGTAGTTGGCGGTGACGAACGGCTGGGTCTCAAACGCGAGAATCGTATGCATGGAATGCCCCGCCTCGTGGGCCAAGGTGAAGACGGCATCCAGTGTATCGTTGTAATTCAGCAGCATGTAGGGGCCGACTCCGTAGACCCCCGCGCTGTACGCGCCGCTGCGCTTGCCGTCATTCTCGTAGACGTCCAGGCAGCCGCCCGCGAAGAGCTTCCTCATTTTCGCCTGGTAGTCCGGTCCCAGCGGCGCCACCGATTCGATCACCGTCTGCCGAGCCGCGTCATACGGATATTCCTTCGCGATCTGGTAGATGGGAATGCCGCTGTCGTAGAGGTGATAGGTCTCCAGCCCGAGCAGGCGCTTGCGCAAGCGCAGGTAGCGCTGCAAGGGCGCCGTCCCGCGGCGCGTCGTCGTGACCAACGTCTCCACGACCGCCGTCGGAATGTTGTTGCCGTCCAGGGCCGCATCGAGCGTGGCCGGGTAGTTCCGCGCCTGCGCGAGGAACCAATCGCGCTGCAGCACCCCGTTATAGAGCGCGCCATAGGTGTTGGCCGTCGCCGCATAGGTCTTCAGGTAGGCCTCAAAGGACTTCGCCCGGTCGGCCTGGTTGTAGTCGGTGGCGAGAATCGCCTGGTAGGCGCCCGGCGTGAGCGTGACTTCCTTGCCGTCCGCCAGCGTCACTTTGGGGTACTTGATGTCCGAGGTCGACAGTTCCTGAAAAGCGCTGCGGGGGGTCCCGTTGGACCGGCTGCTGAAGGACAGCAGGCGCTCGCCCTTTTCGTCGAGGACATGCTTCTGCACCCGGTAATTGTCGAGGATGGTGAAGCGATAGATGCCCAGATCGGCCGTCTGCACAATCCACTGTTCCATGGTGGCCTGCGGCACCGTGAGCAACTCAGGTGTGAACCACGCGGTCGCCGTGCCGAATTTTGCGAAGAGCGCCTGCACGCGCTGGAACCGGCCGCCGACTTCCTGATTTCGGGTGTCGAGGTCGCGCTGGAGCGCCGGATAATTGTAAATCCGGTCCTGCAGCATGCCGATTTCGTCGTACAATCGATAAGCGTGCAGCACCGCCTGCGGCCCCTGGGTCAGGGTTCCCTTGAGCGCCGCAAACGCGGTCATCTTGCCGTCAATCTCCTTCATGCCTTCCTCCCAGGCCGGCCAGCCCGCAAAGATCGGCGCGAGGTCCCATTTGTACTGGCTGGGAATCTCGGCGCGATTGTGGCTGGTGGGCCGGGCAGTGACAACAAGGGCGGACATCAGGGTGGTCATGGCAAGCATCAGGCCGCGGAGGCCGGTGGTGGAGAACCGTTCGTGCATGGTTTCAAAATGGAGGATATCTGCGTCCGCGTCGAGTCCGGGGCGGCGATTCCCCCACGTAGCTTGACTGCGCCGGCCTTTGTCTGGCTTGTAGGGCGCGTGATTCGCGCGCTGATTTTCGATTTCGACGGACTCGTCATCGACACGGAAACTCCGCTCATCGATGCCTGGACGGCCATTCACGAGCGGACCGGCCATGCTTACTCGCGCGCCGGCGCTCTCGGCCTCGTCGGTCACGTCGATGTCGACTTCGACCCCTGGACCGCGTTCGGTTCCGCCGCCGACCGAGCCGCGCTTGACGCCGAGCATCGGCGCCTGACGCGGGAGCTGACAGCGCGCCAACCCATCCTGCCCGGCGTGCTCGGCTACCTGGAGGAGGGCCGCCGGCGCGGATTGAAGCTGGCGGTGGCCTCAAACTCCGGCCACCACCACGTCGAACGCCATCTCACCCGGCTGGGCCTGCGCCCTTTTTTCGACTTCCTTGCCTGCCGCGAAGATGTCGCGACCGGCAAGCCGGCGCCTGAGATCTATCAACTGGTTGTGCGCAAGCTTGGCCTGGCGCAGCACGAGGCGGTCGCCTTCGAGGACTCGCGGGCCGGCACGATCGCCGCCCGGACTGCCGGCCTCTGGACCGTGGCCGTGCCCAATCCGTCAACCCACCACCACGATTTCTCCGCCGCCCATCTCGCGGTACCATCCCTCGCCGACCAGCCCCTGAAAGATCTGCTCGACCGTTTCTCCACCGGAGCGAGCGGCAGTTACTGAGATTTGCGTAAGGTCAGAACAGTTTGCTCTGCTGCAGCGCGGCACGTTTCTCCGGATCGAGGGTGCTCATAGCCAGCAGCCAACCCAGCGACTTGTCGGCCGACGCCGGCTCGGCCGCCAACCGGACCAGCAGACAGGCCCCGGCCAGCGCATCGTAGAGGGCCGCGTGGTAGCGCCGCCGCTCGGGAGGGCAATGCACCGCCGCCAATGCGTCGAGCCCGGCCTGCAATCCGCAATCGGCGATCAGATTCTCCAGCCGGCCGGAGCGGAGCTGCGGAAAGAACTGCGCGGAGAGGCGGGCAGTATCGAGCCACGGCCCCCACTCCGCCACCTGTTCCCCGGGCCGGGCGAAATCGGGCGACATGCGCGGATACGGCCACACCGACTTGAGCAGGGAGTTCTCCACGCCCGCGTAGTGCGCCGCGAGCGGGCCGCGCTCGCGCAGGCTGGCGAAATACTCCCATTCGCTGGCAAACGGGGCGCACGCCGCGAGATCGTCCTCCCGCAACCCGTGCACGGCGGAATCCTCCGGCCGCACGCGGCCCGTCGCCCGGCACAGGCGCGTCTGGGCCGCGACGATCCGGGCGCCCAACACCGTCACAACCCCGTACTCGAGGATGCCGGAGGCGAGACTGCCTTCGAAATCGAGAACATGAATTGGCTGTTCTGTCCAAACCCGGGACACGAGTCACCACGAAATACACGAACCACACGAAAGCACGGAAAAAAGCCGGCAGTGGCCTTGGGCGCCTCTCCGTGTTGTCAGTCTTCCAGGGTAGCATGGGCATACTCGCCCTGTCCGGGTCTTTCTACGACGGTCCGACGCCCGAGCCACGTTCCCACAGCAGGAGCTGCG
>Ga0182027_10009167_pt1 | contig 14277 bp, 15 predicted proteins | sample 712E1DmetaG_FD_121300 | JGI IMG/M metagenome (GOLD analysis project Ga0182027, IMG submission 121300) | Permafrost microbial communities from Stordalen Mire, Sweden - 712E1D metaG (Illumina Assembly) | ecosystem: Environmental > Terrestrial > Soil > Wetlands > Permafrost | place: Sweden...
GAAGAACAATTGCAATTGTATACTATTCTTAGTGGTTTGTCTGCAAGCGTTTCCGATAAGGATGATTTAGGAATGCTTGTCGGATACTCTGTTGTAAAAGGTCTAATCAATTTTCAAACAACTGTAGGATCAAAAATAAAAAATCAGAAAAGAGGTAAAAAAACTTTTCATTCTGGAGTTATAGAACAAATTCATTTTGAAGAAGTCAAAAGCACTTATTTATCTCTGCAAGAAACTAAAGAATCTGTATTATCTTCAGATGTGTCATCATGTTTATCAGACATAATATCTATTGTAGATCCAAAAATAAATTCTCTGCTTAATACTGGAAAGTATGATAAAGTTCAGAGTGTACTTATGAAAAATATATTGGCAGGTTGGAGCTATTCTCCTAGAAATTATAAAGATAGCTTAAGAAGAAACGGTTTACATTTGACTGAAGATGTACACCAAAGAAGATTTTTTGCTAGACCCTATGATTTTTTAACACACGATTACGAATCAATACAGAAATGTTTTATTGACAAAATAGTATACAAATTATGGGTTAGATAAGTTATGACTATAAAAGAGATGATGTTATATTGAGTAAAACTACGACTTCAGATAAAGAAATATATCACGATATATTTGTACCTCTTCTAGATGTATATGATGAGGGTGGACCTTTAGCGTTCACGGAATTTGACAGGGGACTAAAAGACAGTGAGGGTGAGGAGCGTAATCTGATTGTTGTACCAATAAGTTATATTGATGCATTGGATGTTATTAAGAAAAAAAATGGAAGCTGGGGAGCTTCTGACTCTTTGAAATTTATTAATAATTCAAAATCTAAAATATTACCTACTTCTCCAAAGGAAGGTTTTAATGTTTACAGACTCACTCAAGGCTTAGATCTTTGCGTTGTAGATGCAGATGCTTTTAGTCGGGAGAATTTTAATATGATGGATTTAGAAAAACAAGTAATGGAATTTTCCCAATTTTCAAATGTTTCCAGAAGGGTAGATGATCCCCAAAAAGTTAAAATTATTACTGATGATGACCGTTATGATATAAAATATTCTCTAAAAGGTCATACTGTTAGGAAACCGGAATTTTTAATGGCTAATGAAGATTTAGTTAATGAAGGCATCATTACTGCAAATGATGATTTGACTGCGGCATTATATAGTGCAAAAAATAAATCTTTACCGATTGCTGATGCAATAGATGCATTGGGTGGACGCAGATTGTATATGAATCAGTTCGTTAAATTTACCGGCGCCACCACTCAAACAGATTATGCTAAAGTTATAGGTAATTTAGTATGGAATGCAGATCATACCAGAGTAGTTGATGCGGATAATGTTTATCTCAAAATTTTAGAGGAATCTAAAAAATTACATATTAAAGATTCACGTTTTGAATCGCTGCTTGGTATTTCTCCACAAGATATGGAGCAGTATTTGGTTATGCAATATCTTTTGTTAAATAATGATGTGTCTTTAAGTTTTATTGCAGGCGGCCACGGTTCTGGTAAAACAGTATTAGCTTGGGCTCATGCATTGGATTCTGCTTTGATATATGATTCTGATGAGAGACGTCAAAGAGGTTTGACCTCAGATAAACAAGGATTTGTTGAAAAAGTAATATTGATGAAGGCTATTAAGGTTTTAGGTGATGATGTAGGATATTTACCAGGTAATCTATATAATAAATTAAAACCACATTTAAGACCCTTTACTGGAGCTCATCGCTTAACATCATTGAATAACATTGCTTTTGAAGAATTGTTCAGGCACCCAGATTTTGATAACGACTGGGGCGGTCCTAGAGCCAAAACCATCGGATGTGTCAATAAAAATGCGCATTTGCCTCCTAGAAACGAGTTAGTAGAATTAGTATATTCTGGTTTTGTCGGAGGAGCTTCAGAACCAAATATTGCTTTTGTTGTAGATGAAGCACAAGATTTTACTCCTTATGAGATGATGGTTATACTTCAAAGAGTGGGATTGGGCAGTCGCATGACAATTACCGGTGATCCTTGGCAATGCAGAAATCCTAAATGTACTTTGAAAAAAAATGGTTTCACATTTGCATTGAAGCATTATCTGCCAAAACAATATACCGGACTTGTAAAATTAACTAAAAATTATAGACATCAAATATCTGAAGATGCAACCGATATGAATGCATATCCGACTTAAATTCTTTTGTATAATATTTTTTCTAGAATTTTTTTATTTCTTTAGCAAAACCCATTAAGAATCTATTCTTCCTTCTTCGCTACTTTCAACTTCTCTTTTACTGCCTTATCGGAAATTATCGAGCTGTTTCCTGTCGGGTCTTCTATTATTAGTTTCTGTTTTTCTTGACCCCATACTACTCTGTGCAACTTCTTAATCATATTTTTTGCTTTTTTACGCGATTCTTCTTCCTCTTCCTCATTATCACGTATTATCTCTAATTGTTTAACCATTCTGTTTAATATGCCTTCTACATTTGTTACATAACCATTGCTGCTTGGTCCGGACAGTATATCTCCAACGTGAGGAATCCTTACATTCGCACAGCTGCTCTTTACAACGCGAATTTTCATATCTTCTTCTGATGTCAACTCAATTGTATACTTGCACGGTTCTTGTGGTTTTTCTGCCTCTATGTCCGCTTTATGATATCCGCATCCTGAACAATCCATTGAGAATATGAATGCTAATCCGAAGAATGGAATCTCTTTTTTCATGTCCATCAACACTAATTTTTTTTCATGACAGAATGGACACATTTCTCCGCCTAATACTTCTGCTTCCTCACTTTCTTGTTTTTCCTGTGTTTTCTTAGTCGGCATTTTATTTCAGTTATTTTTATTAATTTTTAATACACACTGTTATTTATATATATTGTTGTTTTAGAAAATATAGCTTATCAAATGAAAATATGTTTGTAATCAAGTATTAAAAACTTTAATCAAATTCTCACTCAATCGAAAAATAAATAATTTGTAGAAAAATAACTCTAGAAAAAAGTATTAAGAAAAAAATAAAAATTTATTCTTCGTCGCCTTCTACTGCTGATTTTATCTCTGCAGTTGCGCCCTTTGAACGATAGATTTGTGCAAATCCTGGAGTTATTACAATATAATCATCGCTGAAACCAGCTATGTCTCCTTCTATTGCGTCTGTTGTCTTCTTCAACTTGTTAATTGCACGCTTTAACTCTATCAAGTCCTTTTCTTTTAATGGTCTGATATTGACTAGACATATTGTATTGCCTTCCCTTAACGAATCCAATATTGGCTTGATATCTGTGAAGTCGTCCAGTACGAACGGTTTTACTATTATTTTTTGTCCGCTTTCTGAACTCTTAGAAGTATCCAATTCAACATATTCATCGCCCTGCTCTACAGCATCTTCTTCCTCAAAATCTTTACCTTTAAACGAACTCTTAATTTTGGAAAAAAACCCTGCCATTTCAATCTCCTCCTACACACGATATTTTTGTGTTATAAGTAATATACTATTTTTCAGTTGTAATATATAAATATTTCTATTTAATAGAATGCAAGGTATATAAACTTTACGTTTTAAGTTTTGAGGGCGTTTAACGCTCCATAGAGTCCAACATCTGGATCTACAAGCACAATTATCGGAATGCGCTCAAGTATTTTACGCATATTCTCCACGTCATGTTCTACAAATTCATCTACAAACACATCTTGTAATGCTGAAATTATCTTTGGCGCAATTCCGCCCGCCAATATTAATTCAGAACATATTGTTGTTAATGCAAAGTTTCTAGCAATTCTGGCATAATATTTTATGAATAATTCCAGCGTAAGTATGCACAATGCATCTTTATCCTCTAGCGCATATTTTGTTATGTATGCTGGCTTCTCCTCATCGGATTTTTTGCTGATGTCGGATTTTATTTTTGGATTATGTTTTACTTTTTGTGTTAATAAAAACTTGTATATGTTTACTATTCCTCTTCCAGAAACTATATCCTCAGCATCTTTGTATAATTTTTTCTTTAGTAGAAATGTTTGTAACTGTATATCCATTTTATCTATAGTAATAATCGGCAAATCACAGTGTCCTCCTTCTGAAGAGATTGGTATGCGCCTTCCATTGCTTAATGGAAGTATGCACATTCCTAATCCTGTGCCTGCACCAATTATCGCTGTTGTTCCGCTGCTATTTCTTCCTAGATTTGTCAATTCTAAATAATTTTCAGACTTTAATGTATCAATGCCATATCCTATTGCTTCAAAATCATTTAGAAGCATGACTTTATGTAACGGGGTTCTGACTAAAATATTATTTGTATCGATTGTCCATGTAACATTTGTCAGCCTTGCATAATTCTTTTCAGGATTTATCGGACCAGCTACAGCTATGCATGCTTCTTGTATATTATATGATTTACATTCAGGCAAATGCAGAAACTCTAATAGTGTATCCGTGAATTGTTTTATTTCAGAGCTGTGATAAATTTTTTTGAACAATAAATTATGTTTTTCATCCATTATTGCAATTGCGGTTTTAGTGCCTCCGACATCTGCAACCAGAAAGTACTTTTTCTTCTTGAAAAACATTTACTCACCTCAAACAGTCTTTTCTAAATAAATCAAACCATGAACTAAATTAAACCATGATTTTTTTCTAAATATATGGCCCCATTTCTTTCTTAAATTTTTCGATTACATCCACAGGACTTGGATCAGTGGCATAATTTATTGCTAAATAATACGAAACCAAGTCGCCAATATATATTGTTGTGAACATTTTAGTTAATATACTGTCTCCGCGTATTGTAATCTCTGTGAATTTTACACCATCATTTGTAATTTCCTTAACTATCTTTCTTGTGGTTTCCATACGCTTTATGATTCTTCTATGGTCGTCTTCATTCTGTAATATCACTACATGCATCGGAATGTTTATCTTATGAAAATTTACATAACCGTTTAGCTCATTATGATTTAATTCTGGGAATTTGTGGCAGAATGCTGGTATCTTCGTATTCTCATTTATTTCACATTTCCATCTATATGCTACAGCATAGAAGTTTGATGAAGCATATATTATCGGCAGTTTTCCGAATAGTTTTAGTGCAATATCATATCCTATTCTGTCAAAGCTTGACTGATTTTTCTTTAGGCTATCAATAAGATTCTTTACATCCTCGCTATTATCAGCCATTATCCCAGCATTTTCCAATATCTTTAACATTGGGAAAAATAGATATGCAACCGCATTTCTTGGCTGATATCCTTTCGGAATTACAACGCATGGCAGCCTGTTTATTCTGGAATATTCTTCTAACTTTCCTCCTGTTGTTATGATTATAATATTCAAATTTTTCTTTAATGCTTCTCTATAGCACGATATGCTTTCTTCAGTATTTCCAGAATATGATATTATGAATATTAATGAATTTTTATCAGTATAATCCGGTAGAGAATAATCCTGTATAGTATATACTGGAATCTTTATTCTAAGCATCCTGAAATATGATTCGAGAAGTTGTCCGCTTATGCTCGAGCCTCCCATTCCACAGACGAATATCTGAGTTGGAGTGCCTTTTAATTGTATATTCCTACCTAGAGAATAAGCTTCCTTAATCTGCTCAGGCAGACTATTAATCACCCCAAGCATGTTCTCCTTATCATAGGGTCCAGGCATAATACAATATTAGAGTTGGTAATATATAAATGTTATTATGAATTGATTGTTATCAGATTTGTTATATTATCAGAATATTAAAGCGTTAAATATTTATAATGTGTATTAATTCCTTAAATTATGGATTTTACAAAGCTTTTTTTAGATGGGATGGAAGGTTGTAAAGAATTTGACGAAGCATTATCTATCGTCAGAATGAATTCTCTCGGAAATGTTTGGCTTATAGGTGGATCAGTATATAGAACAATTGCAAGTCAACTTTATGGAATCCAAAAACCAGATGTGGACTTTGATTTTATTATTGAGAAGCCAACATCAGTTAAAGATTTTAACCTGCCGGAAAAGTGGACTGTTAGCGCCAACCGCTTCGGTAATCCGAAACTTATTGGTCCAACTCAAAATATAGATTTTGTTCCTTTGAAAAATATTTATTCCATTAAACACAGAAATCTAGAGTCTTCTATTGATGTTTATCTCACAGGAGTGCCGCTAACAATTCAATCAATAGCCTATGACGTTACCAAAAATAAAGTTATAGGTAATATCGGAATGCTTGCTTTGAGAAATAAAGTTGTAGAAGTGAATGACTTGTATTATGCGCAGTATTGTGTGTTAAAGAAAGGAAAATCTCTCAATGAATATATTCATGAGAAAGCTGATGGTTTGAATTTCACAGCAATATATCCTAATGAGATGTGATATGATATCTAAAAAAACAATTTACATCAAAACTTTCGGATGCTCTGTGAATCAATCCGATTCTGAATTAATGAGCGGATTGTTGAAGGAAGCAGGGTTCGATGTGATTAATGATTATGCTGATGAGGTTAAAGATATTAGTGAGAATTCTGCTATTAGTCCACAGAATATTGATGTTATAATAATCAATTCTTGTACTGTTAAGAACTTGGCTGAGTCTAAATTTTTTAAAGAGTTGCGAAAGTGGAAGACTCGGAATGTTAAAATTATTGTTGCTGGATGTATTACTCAAGCTGAACCAAAATTACTTGAAAAAGAGTTGAAAGATGTTTCTGTAATCGGCACTAGACAAATAGTTCATGTTGTGGATATAGTTAATGATGTGTTGGATGATAAAATTGTTCAGAACATCGAGAATGATATTAATGAAAGGCTTAATCTTCCAAAAGTGCGCAGGATAGGAATCGTTGAGATAATTCCAATTTCTGAAGGATGTATGAGTAATTGCACTTATTGCAAGACAAAATTTGCTCGAGGAGAATTATTATCTTATCCTAGAGAAAAAATAATTGCACAATTCAAATCTGCATTAAAAGATGGTTGTAAGGAATTCTGGATTACTAGCCAGGATAACGGTTGTTATGGCTTTGACATGTATCGCAAGGAAAAATATTTCTTACCACAATTATTGAATGATTTGCTCGTGCTTGATGGAGATTTTAGAATTCGTCTAGGAATGAGTAATCCAGACCATGTTGATAGGATTAAAGACGATTTGGTTAAAACATTTAAACATCCTAAAATGTTTAAATTCTTACATATTCCTGTTCAATCAGGAAATGATAAAGTTCTCAGAGAGATGAAAAGACAACACAATATCAAAGATTTTTATAATATAATTAGTTTGTTTAGAAGAGAAATTCTTGGAATTAGCATCAGTACTGACTTGATTGCAGGATTTCCTGGAGAAACAAATGAAGAGTTCAATGATACTTTGAAATTGATTAAAGAAATTAAATTTGATGTGTTGAATTTTAGCAGGTTTTGGCTGCGTAAAGGAACTCCTGCTGAGAAGATGAAGCAATTACAAGGAAACGTGATTAAGGAGAGAGCTGAAAAAATTAAACAATTATTCAATAAAATGATTGAAGAACAGAACAAAGTCTGGTTGGGCAGGGAATGTGTTATATTAATCGATGAAATAAGTCGAGATGGTTCTTTTATTGGGCGAAATGATTATTATAAACAGATTGTGATTAAACCTTTGTATGAAGATAAAATTTCTATCAAGCTTGGTGATTGGGTTAAAGTTAAGGTAGTTCAGACGCATAGATACACCTTAAGCGGCATGATTATATAATCTAGTATCTTATTAATAATATATAGTATGACAAAGTATGAAAAACAGTAATATTTAAATACTGATATTTACTCCTTAAGCTTAACATCTATAATATTATCACACAATTTTAATGTTATTGTGTGTGCTACTCGGGGTGTAATTTTTGAAAGAACGTATTACCTTAACTATTGAGAAAGAAATCCTAGAAAAGATTGACGGTAAAGTTGATGGATCAACCATCAAGAATAGGAGTCATGCTGTTGAATTACTTCTGATTAAGGCGATGTCTGCAAACAGACTCGGAAAAGGAGTAATCCTTGCTGGTGGAGAGGCAGATAAACATAAGAAAATCACAATCCTAGATAATGTGCATGATAGATCACTTCTTGAATGGAATATTAAGTTTATGAAGAGATATGGTGTTAAAGAAATATTGATATGCCTCCCTAAAGGCCGTGAAGACATTAAAGAAAAATTTAATACACACACTATGGGTTTAGATATAAAATATTTTGATGAAGAGTATCCTCTAGGAACTGCAGGGTCTATACACGCTATCAAAGATTTCATTACGGAAACATGCGTAATATGTTATTCTGATGATTTAAAAAAAATAGATTTGGATGATATGTATGTCTTCCATAAAAACAACAATAAGACTTGCACGCTTGCTTTAACTACTGTTGATGACCCATCAAATTTTGGTGTTGCATTAATGAATGGTAATAAGATTGTAGCATTCATTGAAAGACCTCCGAAAGAAGGTGCTCCGTCTAAACTCATAAATTCTGGTGTATTTATTATCGAGCCAGATATATTAAAATATATTCCAGAGGGATTTGCAGTATTTGAGCAAGATGTATTTCCAAAGCTAGCTAAAAATGATACTTTAGTCGGATATGTGTTCAGCGGTCAATGGCTAAAGATTAGAACGCACGAAGATTTAGAGAAGGCTGGAAAAGAGTGGAAGGGAATAAAGTAGTTTAGTATCAGTAAAATATTAAATTTTCAATTAAAATAGTAAAGTTTTAATTAAAATAGTAAAGTTTTAAAGTAAAAGAGTTGTAGTTGGTGTATGAGTTTATTTCATCAGTATGACATTAGAGGGATATACGGCAAAGAATTGACTGAAACATTTGCGTATGACTTAGGAAAAGCCATTCTAAAATTCACTAAAGCTAAAAAGATTATTATCGGATATGATTCCAGATTTGGAAACTTAAAACTGTTCTCTGCATTTGCAAAAGCGCTTACTGAGCAAGGTGTGAATGTTGTGCATGCTGGTATGATTACAAGGCCAATGCTCAACTGGGTTGCGTGGAAGCATGGTTATGATTTGGGCGTAATAATCACTGCATCCCATAATCCTAAAGAATATAATGGATTCAAATTTATATGGAAAAATAAACCGTTGTATTATGATGATGGATTGAATAAAGTTGAATCAATGATGCAAGATGATTTGAAATATAAGAGAAGCAAGAAGATTGGTAAAATTGTTTCTATTGATTATATCGATGAGTATGTGAAATTTTTATCTTCACACTTATCATCGGATTTCAGAAAATATATTAAGAATCATAATATAAAAATTATTGCTGACGGCTCAAATGGTGCGTCTGGAGAGATAATTAAAAGATTTTTGTTGCTTAATAATTTGACTTACGAATTATTATTTACACATCCTGACGGAACATTTTATGGACACACTCCTAACCCATTAGACCCTAGTGCTGCTATTGTTTTATCGAGCAAGATTCCTGTATTCAAGGCAGATTTAGGATTCATTCTAGACCCTGATGGTGACAGAATAAAATTTGTTGATGATAAAGGTAATGCGCTGGAGAATAATTATGTAGATTGCCTTGTGATTGAGCATCTTTTAAAGATGAACAAGAAAGCCGCAATAGTTCATGATTTAATCTCCAGAAAGATATTGTCGGAAACCATTACTAAATGTAAAGGTAAGAGTATAGTATCCAAAGTCGGAACATCTAATATTATTGAGAACATGATTAGTGAGAAAGCATTATTTGGTTGCGAAATGTCTGGTCATAGATATTTTAGAGTCATGGATAATCAAGATTCTGGACTGATGATGCTTGTGTATGTATTGAATACTTTATATAGTAAGGATTATGCTGGCAAAAAATTATCTACATTATGGAAGAAGTATGCCAAATATGTGGATGTTGGTGAATTAAATTATAATTTTTCAGATGATAAACATAAACAAGAAATTATGAATAAAGTATTAAAATATTATTCTGATAATAAGAAGAAGTTGAGTGTAAAATATATTGGAAATATCGACGGTATAAGTGTTGTTACTAAAACATATTGGTTCAATATTCGACCAAGCAATACTGAGCCAGTATTAAGATTAAGGATTGAAAGCAAGGATAAGAAAGTCTTGCTTAATGCTAAGAAATTGCTGGAAAAATTCTTGAGATAGATTGTTTATTCTCCCCAGACTAATTCGTTATCTTTATGTTTTAATGTAGATAACTTTTGGTGTATCATCAGATGATGATTAGGGCATAGTAAAACATAATCGTGCATGTTTTTTTTGTTGTATGCTTGTAATATTTTATGTGTGGATTCTTTTTTGTTATCCAAGCAGTGTATTTCTGTGATTGTATCGAAGTCGCATACAAAACATTTATTGTTTAGGATTGACTTGATATTTTTTTCTATGCTTCTTGTGTATTTTGTGGTCTTCTTTTGATAATATTTTCTTGCACATTCATCGCTGCAGAATTTATGTGTCTTTTTCTTTTTAATTAATATATTTCCGCATTGTAAACATTTTCTTTTCGCTAAGTCGAAGTTTGCGAACATATTAACGGCGTTTTGCCATGAACCAAACCTATCTGCATATGATTTAACGCTTGGATAATTCTCTTTTTTGCTTATATCCTCTTCTCTCGGCACTCTATGTAGTTCATTCATCAACTTCTTGAAATAGAATTCCAATTGTTCCTTAGTATATTTGCGTTTATGCATACCCCAACGATATGACTTAGATAGGGATATATTTAAAGTTAATGAAAATATAGTTAATAATACTGAAAGTTCTGCGGCGTTATTGTATATATTCCGATTTTTTTCTAGAAAGTTTTAATAACTTGTGATTGTCCGTTGTATTATGAATAAATTCAAATTAATCAGAAATGGTGTGCATGTCATATTGGGCCTAGCTGCTTGTTTGTATGCATATAAGGGCTGTGATTATGTGCCAGATTGTGGGTGCCCTCCATCTATGGAGAGATTTATATCGAAGCCTGACACTGATAGTATGTCTAGCATTTATCGTTCAACAGGACTTGATTCGATGCAGTTAGTAAATTATAAAGAATTGTATTATGCTATGTACAGCGCGGCTCGTCGCAATGATAGTCTTGAACATTTACAGGATAGTCATTTATCAAAGATTTTGCCCTTAAACAGCTTGTATCCTAAACCATGAGTGTCGGTTAAAGCATTGCTCCAAACAATATTTTTTATTAAATTATTTTTTTGATTTAAGCTGGTGTACGTTAATGCATAATATTTGCTTGGGTCAATGTTTTCTAATGAAGAAAACACATCATCAAAGGACAAATTTCCGGACTTGAAATTCATGTTATAATCTAAAAATAACGTCGACTCGAATATTTTCCATTGATTATCTATTTTGTATTCGAGCCATCTATGTCCCACCCATTTTCCATCTATATACTTATATCCTGACGCCACTTTTACTTCTTTCAATAACTCTGTTTTTTTTGCTTGTTTTATAATGAATAAATAGTTTGAATAAGTAAAATTAGAAATAATATAGCAATCGGCCACATTGTTTTCTAAATCTTTATCGATATTTCTCTTGTTAGATATGTTTTCCGAATATCCCTTAAAAAAATGTGCCGAAGTAATCATATTAGATAAATAAAGAACGTCGCTTGCTTTGGCGTCTTTTATGTTATATCTGCTTATTTCTTTAGATATATTTGTCTTTTCTTGTATCTTATTATTTAGAAAGGTATTTTGTCTGTTCGATATAAGTGTCAAAGACGGATAAATATTATTAAAGAAATAAACTCCTCCTATGAGTATTGATGCTTCTATAAGTATGTTCTTCAGTTTCTTATTCATTTCCAATTTACAAGTATATCATCAGTCCTTTCATATGGATTTATCTGTGAATGTTCTATCTTTGTTATGTTTCCTGCTTCATACATCTTTATTCCTAGGACTGCAATCATTCCAGCATTATCGACTAAGTATTGATTCTCTGGGATAATACATATTGCATTTCTGTCTTTACACATCTGTTGTGCCATTTCTTTAAGTCTAGAATTGCACGCAACTCCGCCTCCTAGAACTAATTCTGTCTTTTCACAATGTGCCATTGCTCTCTCTGAAACTTCTAAGAGCATTGCAAAGATTGTTTCTTGAACGCTATAACAGACATTTTCTTTTTCTTCTTCTGAATTTAGTTTTCCATCCTTAATCATCTTTCTTAAGACAGTATGGATTCCTGAAAAAGAAACATCCATGCCTTTGACTGAATATGGTAACTCGATATATTTTGCATTTCTTGCTTTGGCTTTTGCTGCCATCTGGTCAATCTTTGGTCCGCCTGGAAATCCTAATCCTAGGTCTCTTGCAAACGTGTCTAAGAAATTTCCTACTCCCGTGTCTAACGTTTCTCCGAATACTCTGTATTTTCCACCATCATATGCTATTACTTGAGTGTTTGCACCCGAAGCATATAATAATACTGGGTCTTTTGCATTGTATATTATTGATATTTCTTGATGTGCAACACAATGATTGACACCGATTAACGGAATTTTAAGTTGAAGTGATAATGCTCTTGCTACTGCCGAGCCAATTCTTAATGCATGTCCAATCCCTGGTCCTTGTGAGAACGAGATTAATTGAATTTCATGAATATTCTTCTGAGCTTTTTCTAATGCTTCTGTTATTACTCTATCAAAACATTCAACATGATGCTCTGAGAGTTGAACTGGAATCAATCCGCCCTTTTCAGTCTTATACATATCTCGAACATTACTTAGAACATTGAATTTATTGTCCTTGTATTCAACAACTGACGCTCCGAATGTGTGTGCGGTTGTTTCTATTCCAAGACAGAGTATGGATTTAATCTTTCTCTTCATTGTTATAGAATAAATGTTATGTTTAAAAGTATTATGCTTCTATATTATTTTATCATCCTCTAATTGGATGATCACTTCCTCTTATGACTCTATCACTCCCTCGGACAACTATATCGCTTCCTCTAATTGGATGATCACTTCCTCTTATGACTCTATCACTCCCTCGGACAACTATATCGCTTCCTCTAATTGGATGATCACTTCCACGTATTTGTACAGTAGTACCACTTGGTGAATCCATATCGATTACTAACCAAGTAGTATCACTCTCTGTAGTCTGACATCCTTGCTGTTCAAAATAATCTTTTACATTAATGTTTGGTCCAGGTATTTCTGTGGTCGGACATGAACCGACTATTTCTATTACCGGACCTACTCCTATATGATATCCATATCTTGAAAGTGATGGATTCATCAATAAGTTCCAATGAATAGGAGCAGACACTTGCATATCATCAATATATGCCTGCGCTGTAGAACCCTCCGGATAAAATATTACTTCACCAATGTTATATTCCGTTGCACCATAATGACTAATAAAAGGATTTTCCATCATTTTCGAGAATCTTGAATCAGCGATAGAATTCAAATTGTCGGCGTGTTGCAATTGAGATAAACCTTTTTTTGCTCTCTCAGTATTCACAATTGACATGAAGTTATTGACCCAATCGTCATCAATTTTTGAACCTGTAAAAAATGTTTCTATACCCGACCATAAATTATGCGTAACATTTGTTACAATTATGGATATATTATTAAAACTCGAAGGAAAAGAATAATTAGAACTTGCTTTGTAATTTGCAGTAACATTTTTATTTGCTGTACTATTAAAATCAATATCTATTTTATTAGAACAGTATACCACACCAAAAATTATGAGAAGAACAATAATCAAGCCAAAAAAACTATTAATAGCTTTATTCATATATCTATTTAGATACTTACTTATTTAAACTTTGTTCTTTCATTAATTACGTTTTTTCTTATCTGATAGCTCTATAATTCCAAGGACGAATAATCCTACTCCTGCTACCAACAGAAGCCAATTTAACCCTTCTGGTTTTTGGTTGAATATTCCCCAAACAGTTAATGCTACGCCAATTAGTGTCCAACCATTAACATTTTTTTGTTTCATTTTGTCACCTATACGTATAAACACCTCGTGCTTATTTAAACGTTTCGGTAACATAGCTCTCGCTAACCATTGATTGATTATAAGAACATTATAGTTCTTTTGTTGATATTGAATCATATTTCTTTTAGAAAAATGATGAATATACCGTGTATAGATTTAGGTCTAAATTAGTTTAACGAGATTGTTGGGTACTGCTGGCTGAACACCTCGTTTCCTTGGTGCTTACACCACAGTTCCATTAAACTCATCTTCTATGAGTATCTCTCATGTCTC
>Ga0182027_10009168_pt1 | contig 14276 bp, 9 predicted proteins | sample 712E1DmetaG_FD_121300 | JGI IMG/M metagenome (GOLD analysis project Ga0182027, IMG submission 121300) | Permafrost microbial communities from Stordalen Mire, Sweden - 712E1D metaG (Illumina Assembly) | ecosystem: Environmental > Terrestrial > Soil > Wetlands > Permafrost | place: Sweden...
CATGCGTGGGGTCGGCGAATCCAACAAGTGGGCGCTCGGGCCGGACATCTATAACGCCGACGATCTATGTGTAGGCCAGATGTACCTCGACCTTTACACCAGGCACAAGGATCCTGCCATCATTGCGCCTTTGCGTGAACGGCTCGACTACGTTCTGACGCATCCTTCTAAGGCCGCTCTGCGTTACGACGCGCCGCGAGACATGCAGCGCTGGTGGTGGTGCGACGCTTTGTTTATGTCCCCCCCAGTTTGGGCTAAACTCTCTGTGGTCACCGGTGACCGCAAATACATAGACTTTATGAACCGTGAGTTTTGGGTAACCTACGACTGTCTGTGGGATCCTACCGAGCACTTGTTTTTCCGCGACGACAGATATTTTCAACAGCGGGAAACTAACGGCAAAAAGATTTTCTGGAGCCGTGGCAACGGCTGGGTATTTGCCGGCATCGCTCGCGTCCTGCAGAACATGCCCGCGGATTACCCTGATCGGCCTCGCTACGTGAAGCTATTCCGGCAGATGGCGGAAAAGATCGTGGCGATTCAACCATCCAATGGATTGTGGCATGCCAGCCTGCTGGATGCGGCCAGCTATCCAGACTCGGAGACCAGTGGTTCCGGTTTCTATTGTTATGGACTAGCGTGGGGAATTAATTCCGGGCTTCTGCCCCGGGAGAAATATTTGCCGGCGGTTCAAAAATCGTGGGGCGGCCTGGTTCGATCGGTCCATCCTGATGGCAAGCTTGGCTGGGTGCAGCCCATCGGCGCAAGCCCAAGGATGGTTTCGTCCGACGCAACGGAAGTCTATGGAGTCGGCGCTTTCCTTCTAGCAGGCACCGAAGTATGGAGATTAGAGAAGAAATAGGAAAGCCTTTTGGTTCGCCGCCTGAGCTTGACTTTTGTCATTGCGCTGAGTATCCTTTATGGGAATCTTCGCCATGATATCTTTGCGGTGGCGGGTCTGCTTTTGTGATTCACCATGTATTGCAATAAAAGGAGAATTACCCTGAAAACTATAACTAGATTTGCCGTTTTTATCGGCATTATCGCTTTATCGATCACGACTCTTGGTTCGAGTACCGCATTCGGCGCGGATGAGGTGCAGCGGACGGTTAATAAAGCCGTCGATACTTTGAAGCCCGCCCTAGTGCGCATCCACGTTGTCTCTACCGATGATCGAGATGGGCGCGAGGTCAAAGAGGAAGCGTTCGGAAGTGGGGTGATCATTTCGCCAGATGGTTATGTTATCACGAACCATCATGTTGCGGGTCACGCGAAAATGATCACCTGCACGATGTGGGACAAGACCGAAATCGAGGCCAAACTCATCGGCAGCGATGCGTTGACGGATATCGCGGTGATTCAGCTTCTTCCGACGGAAAAGAGAACATTCGAGGTTGCCAAGTTCGGCGATTCGTCTAAGGTCAGGGTGGGGGAGCGCGTCCTGGCGATGGGCTGTCCACTCGCGCTTTCGCAGTCGGTCACCATGGGAATTGTGAGCAATACTGAAATGGTGATGCCGCCGATTATGATGGGGGCGCTGACCATGGACGGCGAAGATGTCGCCGCGCTCGTCAGGTGGATAGGTCATGACGCCACCATCAACCCCGGCAATTCCGGCGGGCCGCTCGTGAATCTGCAAGGCGAGATCATTGGAATTAACGAGATTGAGATGGGCCTGGGCGGCGCTATTCCGGGCAATCTGGCGCATGATGTGGCTGAGCAACTCATCAAAGATAAGAAGATCAAGAGAAGCTGGATGGGGTTCACCGTTCAGCCGTTGTTGAAATCCTCGAATTATAAGGCCGGCGTACTCGTCAGCACCACAATTCCAGGTTCACCGGCGGGAAACGCAGGTCTCAAGACGGGGGACATTCTGATTCGGTTAGCAGGGAAAGATGTTACGGTCAGGTTTCCCGAGGAAAGGCCGATCTTCAATCAGTATTCCATGAGTCTTCCCATAGGCAAAGAAGTGGAAGCGGTTGTCATTCGCGATGGGAAAGAGAAGGTTTTCAAGCTCACTCCGGCGGAGCGTCCGGACGCCCAGGCGAGGGCCGAGGAGTTTACCGACTGGGGTATCACCGCGAGCAATATCACGCTGATCGCGGCTAAAGAGAGCAAGCGGCCGCGAACGAATGGTGCGCTTGTGACAAGCGTTCGACCTGGTGGCCCCGCGGGTATCGCTAAGCCGGAAATAACCGAAGGCGACATAATAGTGACCGTCGCTGGGAAGAGCGTGGAAAGCATCACGGAGCTAAGGAAGATCACGAAAGAGGCCATTGACGGCAACCCGATCCCGGTGGCCGTTCTGGTAGTCTTTGACCGAGATCAGAAGCAGTTTTTGAGTGTAGTTCGCATTGGACTAAAGGAAATCAAGGACCCTGGGCTGGAAGTCGCAAAGGCCTGGCTGCCGGTCAATACGCAGGTTGTCACCACGGATATCGCAAAAATGCTGAACTTAGGGGATGTCAGCGGCGTGCGAATCACTCAGGTTTATGTGGACAGTGCCGCTGAGAAGGCGGGACTGAAGGTCGGTGATATCATCACGGCCATTGACGGTCTACCGGTTTCGGCGTCGCAGCCTGAGGACACGGAAGTATTTCCGGCGATGATAAGGCAATACAAGATCGGCAACACAGCGGAACTTTCAATCTTGCGGGACGGCAAAGAGACGAAGATTTCCGTGAAGCTGCCTCAATCTCCAAAACTTCCTAGGGAAATGAAAAAATATCAGGATATTAATTTCGATTTCACGGTAAGGGATATTGCTTTTCTGGATAGGGCTAACGCCAATTGGTCGGCCAGTCAATCCGGCGTGCTGGTCGAATCCGTCGGTCAAGGCGGATGGGCCGCTCTTGGGAGGCTTATGGGAGGCGATCTCATAATCGCCGTGGATGACAAGCCGATTCAAGATGTGGCGAGTATGCAGAAAGTGATGGATGACATCACAACGCGGAAACCTAAGTCAGTCGTGTTTGAGGTGCAGCGTGGGATTGGTCAGCATTTTGTGGAGATAGAGCCTTATTGGAAGGCCGACTGAGTAGGCGCTTACGATTCGTAAAACATAACGTTATGTTGTTGTGCAGGTATCAATGTTGTGTGATGCCGCAGTGTCGCCCTCACCCTAACCCGCAAGCGGGCGAGGGAACAGACTTTGCAGGATCGTGAGATAGATCTGTGGTGTTTCGGGAGACTTGCTCCCGAAACCTGAGATCTGTTAGTTTCGGGAGCAAGTCTCCCGAAACACCAACGACTTTTTGTCCCGGCTGCGCCGGGTTGGGAAAGGATCATAATAAATGCCTCGTAATAGCTGTGTGTTGATATTCGCCGGACTCGCATTGGCGTGTGTGCTCTTCTCTGTTCCGGTGCGAAGCGACGATGTCGCGGATGTCGGGAGGAAGCTGGTCGCTAAATATGAGAAAGCAATTGTGACAGTTCAAATCTCCGCGAAAACCACCTTCTCAAGTGAGGGCCGTCCACCGATGATTGAGGAGAACAAGACCGAAGCGACCGGCCTTATTCTTGATCCGTCGGGCCTTCTCGTAATGCCGTTGTCGCAGACGACTTATGAAGGCAGATATGGCGAAATGATGCAGGATAATCAAGAAGATATGAACGTCAGTTCAGAGATAACGGACCTCAAAGTGCTTGTGAATGGCGGCAAGCAGATACTCTATAAGATAGTGCTCCGAGATAAGGACCTCGACCTGGCGTTCTTGCGACCCGCGGACAAACTCGATAAGCCGTTGCCTGCCATGGATCTGAGCAAATCGAGCAAGGTTGCCATGCTGGATCAGGTGATAGTAATCAATCGCCTGGGTATTACCGGTGGTCGGACGATAACGGCGCTGGCGGTCAGGATTCAGGGCATTGTGGAAAAGCCGCGAAACTTCTACCTGTCAGGCGGGACTGCGCTTGGTTCGGTGGCCTTCGCAATGGATGGCAACCCAGTGGGGATAGTTGTCGTCCGCGTGGTTCCTTCCGCCAGATCGGCAGGAACTTCGCCTATCATTCCAATCATTATCCCGGCAAGCGACGTCATGGAAGTCGCTAAGCAAGCTCCGGCGACGGCGGCGCAATAGTCTGTATTCAAGAAGCGGGCGGGTTATTTGAGGTCGGTCAGTACGGAGAGTAGCTCGCCTTCGCTTATGCTTCCTATGCGAAGTATCCTCGGTGTTTCTTCTGTCATGTCCACGACGGTTGAGGCAGTTTTCAAGACAGTCGGACCGGCGTCCAAAACCAGTTCGATTTTGCCGTTGAAATAATCGAGCACCTCTTGAATAGTCGTCGCGGGCGGCTGCCCGGACTTATTCGCGCTTGGCGCTACTATGGGGGTTTCGGCGGCTCGAATGAGAGCAAGCGCAACGGGATGATTCGGCATTCTAATGCCGATTTTCCCGGTTCCGGCGGTGATCATTTCCGGCACTTCGGGAGCGGCGCGCAGAACTATGGTGAGGGGGCCGGGGAAGAATGCGTCCATGAGCGCGAATGCGGACTGTGAAACATCCCGCGCAAGCCTCGAAATGTCATGTATTGCGGCAATTTGAACCGGAAGCGGATTGTCGACAGGGCGGTTTTTTGCTTCGAATACGCGCAATACAGCGTTTGGATTGAAAGCGTCTGCGGCCAGGCCGTATACAGTTTCCGTCGGGAACGCGACGATTCCGCCCTGGCGAATGATTTCCGCTCCGCGGGCGACAACATGTGGATCAGGCTCAGAAGGATACACTTTCAGCGTCAGCGTTTTCACCGTTTCTCCCCAAGTACCACTCGCTCTATGCCGCCGTGGTCTTTGATGGATTGAACGCCCTCAAACCCGGCTGATTGGAAGATGTCTCGCACCGCTTCGGCCTGGTCGTAGCCAATTTCGACCGCAAGAGCGCCTTGTAGTCTTAGTCGGAACATCGCCTCGGGGGCCATCTTGCGGTAATAATCAAGACCATCCAGCCCCCCGTCGAGTGCTTGGCGAGGCTCATAATCTCTAACTTCGGGCTGAAGAGTATCCAAAACCGAGGTAGGTATATATGGCGGATTTGAGACTATCAGATTGAAGAACTCCGCGGGGAACGGATCAAATAGATTACCATGTTGGAAGTTTGTCCGATCATGAACGCCGGTACGCTCAGCGTTGCGTTTAGCGACCTGTACTGCTTCGTGGGAAATGTCAGTGCCGTAGATGATGGAGTTCGATACAGCCTTGGCGAGGCTGACTGCAATCACCCCGCTGCCGACGCCGATGTCTATTGCTTTGGGCTGGGGAGCGGATTGAAGCAACCGAATAGCGGTCTCCACGAGGATTTCGGTTTCTTGACGAGGGATGAGCACCGACGGCGTGAGTTCGAAATCCGTCTTGTAGAATTCTCTATGCTCCAGAATATAATGCAAAGGCTCGCGGCGAACGCGACGCTCGACGTATTCTTCGAATAACGTAACAATCTCAGGCGACAGTTCAAGATCATGACGAGTGAGGAGTTCCGCCCTGGAGAGATTGGATGCTCTCGACAAGAGAAGATCAACATCCAGTAATGGAGTGTCCACGCCGGCTGCTCGCAGCCGGTCGGCGGCATTGCTAAGCAAGTCTCGCGTTTTCACTAGCCTTCGCCCTTTAGCCGCTCAGATTGCTCGGCGGCGACAAGATGATCCAGCATGTCCTGAATGTCCCCATCCAGGAACGTGTCCAGACGGTACAATGTATATCCGATGCGGTGATCGGTGATCCTTGCTTGTGGATAATTGTAGGTGCGAATCTTTTCGCTACGATCTCCGCTGCCTACCAGGGACTTTCGGGTCTTGCTGATCTGATCGTGCTGCTCCTGAATCTTCTTTTCCAGGAGTATAGAGCGAAGCATTCGCATTGCTTTCTCTTTGTTCTGAAGCTGTGACCGTTCATCCTGGCAGGTGACTACGACCCCAGTAGGTTTATGCGTGATTCTAATGGCGGTTTCGTTCTTTTGAACGTTCTGTCCACCGGCGGAAGAGGAACGATAGGTGTCGATTTCCAGGTCGTCGGCAACGACGTCGATGTCTACCTCTTCGGCTTCCGGCATAACTGCTACGGTTGCTGCTGAAGTATGAGTCCTGCCGCCGCTTTCTGTTTCGGGGACGCGCTGAACCCTGTGAACGCCACTCTCAAACTTGAGGAAGCTGTAAGCGCCCTTGGCATCAATGGCGAGCACGGCCTCTTTGTATCCGCCGATTCCCGTCTCATTAGTGCTCATCAGTTCCTTTTTCCAGCCTTTGCGCTCTGCGTAGCGTGAATACATGCGCAGGAGTTCTCCGGCGAAAAGGGCTGCTTCGTCGCCGCCCGTTCCGGCTCGAATTTCGATGATGACGCTCTTGTCGTCATTCGGATCTTTCGGCAGTAGCATGACTTTTAATTCTTCCAGGAGGGTTTGTTCGCGTTCTGACAGGGCATCGATCTCAGACTGAGCCAGTACGCGCATCTCGTCATCCACGTTGCCGTGAAGGAGTTCATGAGTGTCGGAGATTTCCTCGTGGATGCGCTTATACTCTCGAAATTTCGCCACGATCTCCTTCATCTCTGAATAGCTTTTAGCCAGGCGTTGATATTCCTTTGGCTCGGCCCAGACGTCCGGGTCTTCCAGCTTTAGTCCAATTTCATCGTATTTTGCTTCGATTTCTTCCAGTCGTTCAAACATCTTGCTGTTTATTCTCTTCTTCCATTTCCATTACCGCGCGGAGGGCCGTGTAGGCAACCTCAACCTGGTCGTCGGTCGGTTCGCGGGTGGTCAGCTTCTGAAGCCACAGACCAGGCGCTAGAATGGCGATCAAAATCTTAGAATCTTTGAATCTGCCCACCAGGCGAATCATTTCATAGCCTATTCCCGCAATGACGGGAAGGAGGATGATCCTGGAGAGGATTCGGTATAAAATTGAATGATGCCAGCCCAGAAGCGAGAAGACCAGAATACTTAGTATAAGCACGAACGTTATGAAACTGGTACCGCAACGCGGGTGGATGGTCGTGTATTTCTTGTAATTCTCCGGTTCAAGGCTGAGGCCGGACTCGAAAGTATTGATGACTTTGTGTTCCGCGCCATGGTACTGAAAGACTCTTCTGACGTCCTTCATAAGCGAAATGGCGGCAATATATCCTATGAACAGTGCGATTCTGAGAACGCCTTCGCCAAGATTCAACCAGATGCTCCTGCCGACGTGTGGGGCCGATTTCGCGAACAAGGATGCTACGAACTGCGGAAGCACGACGAATATGCCGATTCCCAGTGCAAGTCCTAGAAAGAGAGTCGCGCCGACGGCAATATCGTTTATAGATCCAGTCTTGGCTTTTTCCGGCTCGATTGCATTCCCTAAAGCGCCGGATTCTGTGGTCTCTGTTTTCGTCTCGTCCATCGCGACGTCCGCAGAGAAGGTCAAGGCTTTCATGCCCATCATCATGGAGTCTATCAGCGCTAGGGTGCCTCGAAGGAACGGGATATTCAGCCACATGAACCGCTTGAGGTAAGATTCTACGGATTCGCGTTTGACTACGATCTCGTTGTCCGGTCGGCGGCAGGCAACGGCAAAAAATCGAGGGCTTCGCATCATGACTCCCTCGATTACAGCTTGACCGCCGTATGGTGCGTGGTGTTCCAGTGGGTTCTTACCCATTCTCTGCATCCTATTCCGAGTTTGGACTATCCAGCGGTTTTGCGCGCCCACAACTCTTTTCGCCTTCGCGGCAGAAACCTTTGGTTTCGCAGGTCGGACCGGCCATTTTGAAGAGCGTCGGTGCGACGACTCTTGCTTCCTCCAGCATAAGAGATGCTAGTCGTCGAATCTCCCATTGAGCGCGCACGCATAGTCTCAACTCAAAGAAGTTAAGTAGACTTCTTGCGTTCGCGGTCATCAAAATCTTGGTCTTCGTGGCATTAGGAAGGACGTACCGAGCATCTTCGGCAGGGAAGCCAGCGGTGAGCAAATCATTGTATACGGATTGAAGAGTCTCTACCGCTGCGTTGTATCTTTGAGCCGCTTCCGCGTTTCCGGCGATTGAATCAGGCAGCGTGAAGTCGCTGTGACGCATTTTCACATAGCGCTGACTTTGCTGAGAGAACGACGCAATTCTATGCCTAACCAATTGGTGTGAACAAGCTCTGGATATACCTTCTATCCCAAAAGTAAAAGAGGCGTGCTCCAGCACGGAATGGTGGCCTAGTTTCAGCGCCTTCTCAATGAGTCTTGCGGCTTCAGAATCGTCGATTTTCTCGCGAATCTCATCAATATCCGAAGCGGAGTAACAGAGCCTCACGGCTGCGGCCACGGTCCGCTCCGGATCATTTGTATGACTGATGATTTGTACTCGCAAGTCCTATCCCTACTTGGTAAGAGTTCATTTTCACGGGAAATGATATCACACACACTGTCATCCTGAGCCGCAGCGAAGGATCATCTTCCTAGTTGATTCTTCGCTCTGCTCAGAATGACAAAAACCTTGGAATTCCCATAGAACTGAACTGTTTTCCTACTTGACTGCTTTTTTCTCTTCCGCCTTGCGGTACTTCTGCAAGAACTTCTCTACGCGACCTTCCGTATCCATGATCTTCTGGCGGCCTGTATAGAACGGATGGCAGGCAGAGCAGATATCCAGTTTGATCTCCGGAACGGTTGACCGGGTTTCAAAAGAATTTCCGCACGCGCAGGTCACTTTGGCCGGGACGTACGATGGATGAATTCCCTTTTTCAACCTATGTTTCTCCTTTGTGTAGCCTTGATCTCCAAATATGCCGAATTAAAGCTCGGTGGAGACTAAGTATTATATCATATTGAAACCATTCTGACAAGAAAAATGAAGTCGCAAACGTGCTCCAACGCTTGCAAATGCATCGCCGATTTGTTAAAATATCAGCATACAAGTGGTAATGACTCATCGAAATCATGCAGATCATCGGTTGACTGCATGATTTTGGTCTGAAACAGGAGAAGAAAACATGGCGGCAATAACGTATTCAGGACTGCCCGACCGTATCGCTGATGTCGAGATGCTTGACAGCATGTTGAGCGAACCTACTGAAGGCGTCGTAGAGGCTTTGGCTAAACTTGAAGGGGATATCCTCATTCTTGGCTGCGCCGGGAAGATGGGTCCTAGCCTGACGATGATGGCAAAGCGCGCTTCGGATATGGCAGGGGTTAAGAGACGCGTAATCGGCGTGTCGCTCTTCGCATCCGAGCAGGAACTTAGGGAAGAAAAGAAACTCCAGGCCATGGGTATTGAAACGATACACTGCGATTTTCTTGACCAGGAGCAGTTGAAAGCATTGCCCGAAGTTAAGAACATTATGTTTATGGCAGGCATGAAGTTCGGCTCTACCGGAGCGGAAGCGCTCACCTGGGCGATCAATACGTTCCTTCCGGGTCTGGTCTGCAAGAGATTCTGCAACAGCAGAATCGTTGCGTTCTCAAGCGGCAACATCTATGGTCTGACCCCCGCGCAACTTGGCGGGCCGACGGAGAAGGCTGTTCCGAATCCAATGGGCGAATATGCAATAAGCGTTCTTGGCCGCGAGCGCATGTTTGAGTTCTATAGCAAGAGCCTTTCCATTCCCGTATCTATCATGCGTTTGAACTATGCGGTCGAGATGAGATACGGCGTCCTTGTTGACATAGCTCAGACCGTGTTCGATGGCAGGCCGTTCGATGTCACTATGGCGAACGCGAATGTCATCTGGCAGGGCGATGCGAATGCGATGGCGCTGAGATTATTCGAGAACGCGTCTACACCGCCATTCATCCTGAACGTTGTCGGCCCGGAAATGTTGAGCCTCCGACAGGTAGCGATGCAGTTCGGCGAACTGATGGGGAAGAAAGTCGAGATCACCGGCGCGGAAGCGCCTGAAGTTCTCATCAGCAATGGGCAGTTAGGGCATAGACTGTATGGCTACCCGAGAGTGGGCCTGCAGCAGATGCTGATCTGGATAGCCGATTGGGTGAGTCGTGGCGGCGAGAGCCTTGGAAAGCCGACTCACTTCGAGGTCAGAGACGGCAAGTTCTAACTTATTACGATAACCACCGTGTGAAAGACAGGGGTTTGATTTGCTTAAGGCGAATCAAACCCCTGTCTTGTTTAGATTGGAATATCATGACGCAGTTGTGCATGTGTGAATGTTGTGGAGTCGATAAGGTAGCGCCCTCACCATAACCCGACTTCGCTAAAAGCTACGTCGGACTGGCCCGCAGGCGGGCGAGGGAACATGTTATTGTGCAAAACTCAGATTCCGGACGGGGGCCACCTCGACTCCGCTCGGGACAGGCGGACGGAGCCTTCCCCTCCCATCTGTAGCCATTGATTTGTGGTGTAATTCGGGCTGTTTTGGCCGGTCTATGATGCCAGGCGTTTTGCTGGGGTGTAGTGGCTTGACTCTATGAGAAGTTGAGTAAGCTCTTTTGCGGACGCCGGTCGGCTCAGGAAGTAGCCTTGCATGTAATCGCATTTGAGCGAGCGGAGGAACTCTAGTTGGGCCAAGGTCTCTACGCCTTCCGCTACTACGCTCAACTTCAGACTGTGAGCCATTGCCACAATTGCCTCTGACAGCGCGGAGTCGTCAAGATCGTCCGGTATGTTTCTAACGAACGACTGATCGATTTTCACGAGATCCACGGCAAAACGCTTCAGATAGCTCAAGGAAGAGTAGCCGGTACCGAAATCATCGACTGAGATATGAATCCCCATTGCGCGTAATCTTTCCAACATTTGCGCCGCCACCAGAGGATTTTGCATTAGCGTGCTTTCGGTCAGTTCCAGGTTCAAGAAGCACGGTTCCATACCTGTTTCATTCAGGGTCGATGCGACGGTCTCAAGAAGTCCGTCATGCTGGAAATGCCGAGCCGAGATATTCACTGCCATGCACAAATCGGGAAAACCTGAATTTTGCCAAACCATGTTTTGGGTGCATGCGGTTTTCAGTACCCATTCAGTCATGGGAACGATCAATCCCATTTCTTCGGCCAGTGGAATGAAATTATGCGGATATATCAGTCCCAATTCCGGGTTCTGCCAGCGTATAAGGGCCTCCGTGCCGATTATTGTTCCGGAATCAATCTCCATGACCGGCTGATAGCAGAGGATGAATTCGTTTCTCTCTACGGCCTTGCGCAGGCTATTCTCAAGACTGACCCGCTCAACCGCCTGAATGTTCAACGCTTCCTCAAACAACTGGTATGTGTTTCGTCCTAGTTCTTTGGCTCTGTACATAGCCGCGTCGGCGTTTCTGACCAGGGTTTCGACGTCGTTGCCGTCTATGGGATACAAGCTGATGCCGATACTGGCTGAGATGAAGAATTCACGCCCATTGATCACACAGGCTTGGGAGAGCGCGGCTAAAGCTCTCTGGGCAACCTCGATTGCATTCTCGCGATTCTTGATGCCGTTCGCTATAAGAATGAACTCGTCTCCTCCCATGCGCGCGATTGTGTCAACCTCTCGCAGGGTATTCTTGAGGCGTTCCGCGATTTGTTTGAGCAAAAGATCACCCGTGCTGTGCCCCATGGTATCATTGATCAATTTGAAATGATCCAAATCCAGGAAGATTACGGCCAGCAACTCATTCCGACGTCGGGCGTCAGCAAGCCTCTGATTCAGTCTATCGCCGAACAAAAGACGGTTTGGAAGACTGGTCAAAGCATCATGGTGCGCTAGTCTGTAGAGGCGCTCTTCATACATTTTCTTCTCGGAAACGTCTCTTGAGATTGCGACAAAGTGCTCGATACTTCCGAATGAACTCTTAACGGGAGTGATGGTAACTTCGTCGGTTCTCAGACTTCCGTCTTTGCAGCGGCTCGTGATCTCTCCTCGCCAGGTATCGCCCGCGAGGATGACCTTCCAGAGTTGGCTGTAAAACTCTTCAGAGTGTTCCCCGGAATTGAGGATGGATGATACCGTACCGACAGCTTCCTCTTTGGAATAGCCGGTTTCGATCTCAAAAGCGGCGTTCACGAATTCGATCTTGCCATCGACATCAGTGATGGTAATTCGATCGCTGGCCGCATTGATGGCTGTTGTCTGCATATGTAGATTGGTTTCGGCCAGCAGACAATCGCCTATCTTATGGCTCAGTTCCTCATTCGTTATACTCAGCCTGTCCGCAAGCCTTGCTATTTGAGAAGTCCGCCTCATCGACATCAGCAGATATGCCGCGATTAATGTCGTGAGAATCAATATTCCGACTGGGGTTGTCGATACCGGGCGATTGAATTGAGCGCGGAGCCACTGCGGAGATGGTGCAAGTAATAACTTCCAGGTTTGGTCACCGATTTGAAGATTCTTGGCTGTGTGCATTTTCGATTCCGCGATTTGCCGGAAGGTGGTGGGATGGTTTGGATCATCATAATGAGCACTGACAAAGCGTCTGTTGCCTGCGTCCTCTACAAGATAGGCATCTATACCCCATATGTTTGAGGTCTTGAAAGCGTTGCCTACCATGTCGCCTGTCCTGATAATACCGAGAGCAAAACCTGTAAGGTTGCTGCGTCTATCCGAGATGGTGGCTTTAGACGAAGCATTCCGATAGATAGGTTTGAAGATGAACAGATATTGAGAATCCCTTTTTGTCGTTACCGGCAGAGACAAGGCCGCTGCTTCGTTTCCACTGTCCCGCGCTTTGATCATCGCTCGCAGGTAGTCGGGATTAGAAGCAAGATCGAGACCCAACAGCTTTCGGTTTCCGGAATAGGGCTCAATGTAATAGATCGGGAAGTGCTCGCTTCGTGTTCCGCTTTGGACGACTTGTTGACCGTTTTTATATTCCGTGAAACGGAAATGTTGAAAACCGTCAGCTTGTGCCGAGGCTATATAACCTGCTTGTTCGTCGGAACTCACCCTGGGCACCCATGCCAGTGCTTGTATATCCTCGGTTGTCGAGGCGACATGCTTAGAAAAGGTGCAGAACTGGCGGCGATTAACCGTTCCCGACGAGACGTTGAAGGCTTCCAGCGAGCGCAGGATTTCCAAATGGTTCTTAGTAGCTGATTGTAGGACCGTGGTCGCGCGCGTGGTTCTTCCTTCATATCTGAGAGAGGCTTCTCTTCGATTGTTTTTCATTTCCAGATTGTACGCCAAGGCGGACAACAATATGCCGAGGCATATGGATAGACAAACCGGAAGGTATGCAAAAAACTGTGAGCGCTTTCTTGCATTACGTTTTGCGCTACTCTTAAAAACAGGTGCAATCAAAATGGAATTTCCTTCGATGTGTTGTTGCTTAGTGAACTTGCGTGATGAAATATCATTTTTGGGGCATAAGTGCCACATGCGTTACTTATTATCGGAAATGCAAGACTGTTTCTTTAGGAGTTGCAGGCATACATGTATGGAAGTCTTAAGGATCAAAACGGATTGGCATGAGGATTTGGGGGATGTTACTGAATTTCTTGTAAAATTGGAAGAATCACTGTGACGCGAGTTCCTTCTCCGACAATGCTTTCGATAGTCATTTCGCCATTATGCGCTTCAACTATGCTTTTGCAGATGGCAAGGCCAAGACCGGTTCCGCCCGTTTCTCTGGTTCGAGCCGCATCTACCCTATAGAATCGTTCTCCAAGATGCGGAATATGTTCGGGGGCAATACCTTCGCCGGTATCGGTGACGCTCAGAATCATTCGGCCATCCTGTTCGCTTGCTTCCAGTGATACTGTTCCGTCACTAGGGGTATACCGGAGGGCGTTTTGCAGCAGGTTCACTAATAAACGTTTGAGATGTCCGCTGTCTCCATATATCGTGCTGATTGAATCAGGAATAAGGATGTTGATGGTCGCCTGGCTTTTATCGTGGCGCACCATATCGACTGCTCCTTGGCAGAGAACATGAACATTAATTGCCTGGAAAGAGAGCGCCAATTGCCCGCTATCGCTCTGCGCCAGAAGCATCAAGTCCCGAACCAGATAATTCATGGTGTCTGCTGACTGATCTATAACCTGGAGCGCTTCCTTGTATTGCTGAGGTGATCTCTCACCGCGTAGCGCCAGGCTGGTGTTGGCTTTAATAGCGGTCAGTGGCGTTCGCAGCTCATGGGATGCATCCGCTGTGAAACGACGTTCTGTTTCAATAGCCGATTTCAGTTGTTCAAACGCTCTTTCAAGTCTTGCCAGCAGACTGTTGATGGTAGTGGCTAAGAGACCGAACTCATCTGAGCTGATAACGGGAATCCGCCGCGAAAGGTCATCTGTATTCAATTCATTTGCTGAATTGACGATTTGTTGCACGGGCTTGAGCGCGCGATTAGTCATGATCAGTCCAGCCGGCGCGGCGACTATCAACGCTACGGCCA
>Ga0182027_10009169_pt1 | contig 14275 bp, 3 predicted proteins | sample 712E1DmetaG_FD_121300 | JGI IMG/M metagenome (GOLD analysis project Ga0182027, IMG submission 121300) | Permafrost microbial communities from Stordalen Mire, Sweden - 712E1D metaG (Illumina Assembly) | ecosystem: Environmental > Terrestrial > Soil > Wetlands > Permafrost | place: Sweden...
GATGGCGGCGAACGCGGCCATGACGGCGACCGGGTCGATGGGGAGGCCGTCGCCATCGTAGAAACGCGCCTCGCCTTTGAATCCCAAGTCCGCCCACGCTTCGGCCAAGCCGCTCTGGAGTGGCATGGTTTGGCCGGGGAAGAAGAGATATCGGGGCGCGGGGCGATACGGAAGGCCGCGATTCCATTCGGGACGATCAGTGGTGCTGCCGGAGTTACTTGAAGAGCTACTGGAGGAACTGCTACTCGAGGAACTGCTCGGCAGGTTGCTGGTCTCGAGGACGTCGGCATAGAGGCGATTGAGGCGGAGCCAGGATTGGTCCATGAGCGTGAGCAACACGCCGGGACCGGTTTCGACCACGCCGCCTGCCTGGATCAGGGTGACAGGTATGGGGTGGCTGACAGGGTGCACCACGTAATAGCTCATATCGAGCGGGGCGGCCCAATTTTTGGTGGCCGCCGTGATAGTCATGGTGTTCTCCACCACAGTGAAAGACGCGCTGTCACCGCCCCCGTCCTCGGGGGACCAGTCGGGGGCGAGCCGCGGCATTTCCAGACCGAACGCCTGCAATTCGCCGTACTGTAGCGCCTGGATGATTGGGTCGACGTTCATCGGTCCTCCTCAAAACAAAATGGACGATCGCCTGGCAAGCGGATCGGTGAGGCGTAGCTGGTAGTGTTTCTGTTCCGCGGACGTATAAGGGACCAACACGTAAAGGGTCCAACTGCCGTCGGCAGCGGGCGCCGAACGGCGCATGGTCGCGGGCGGCGGCACGATCGGCGGGGGCGGCGTGACATCACCCAGGGGGACTGGCGGATGTACGGGCAATCCGAGCGTACCGACGGCGATGGCCTCTGGAGCGGAGGAAAGGACTGTCGTCGTCACCAGCTTCGCGGGCTTCACGGCGGGCGGCGTCAGGAACAATTCCACCCGGGCAGGCCCCACGGGGCTGGGCTCGGCGGCGGGAAGATCGGTCGTGACAGCGACCAGCGCCGATTGCCAGAGCAACGAGACCGAAATGCTGTAGGACGCCATCATCGGGGGGTCGGTGGGCAGCGCATAGGCGGACTGCACGCTGGAGAAATCCGACTCGCCGCGGTAAACACCGTTCGGCGGATCATCCTCCTTCCCGATAGCGATGGCGCGATAGTAGTAGGGATACCAGCTCGGAATGGCGGCCGTGTCGATCACGGACTTGCCGTAGAGCACTTTATTCCCGGCCTGGGCATCCGCCAGGGCAGCGCCGCTGAGCAGGGCGCCGGTGGTCGAGGCGGGATAGTCGTTCCAGTCGGCGGACTCATCGATCTTGGCGGGACCCATGGTGGATCCATCGTGCGACAGGGCGGCACTGCGCACGCGGAAGACGCGATAGCCGTGAGGCACGGCGCCACTGCCCACCGGCAACGCCACCACCTGAATCCCGGGTGGCTGAATTTCGGCCTGCTTCGGCGGGCGCCGCAACATGAGACGCGGTATGCCCGGGACGTCGCGCCGCGGTACGCCGAAGATGGCGATTTGGGGCGAACGCGGGGCTTCCACGTTGGCGGCGCTGATGGCCGAGATCCGGTAGACATACAACGTGGAGGCGGCGCCGGGAAGGTTGATTTCGGTCCGGCTGCTTGGGATCGGATCTTTGGTCAGCCGCGCGAATCCTTGGAGCGAGGCATCCTGTTGGGACTGAAGCCAGGTCTGGAGCGTCGCGGCGCGAGACACTGCCGGCTCGGAAGGCAGCGGATCGGGAGTCTCAGGCTGCAGAATCTGACGGAGCGCGCTTTCGGTTGCTTCCCAGACGAAATAACCGGCGGCTTTCGGATCGGGCGTCCATTCCAATACACCGCGCGCCATGCCGGTGACGTCGGGCAAAGCCGTCCAACTGATCGGGGGAGGCGAGAAGATAACCGTGGGAGGAACCGGATCCATGGCGCGGACAATCTTGCCGGTGATTCTGGTTGGGTGAAGCGGATCGGACGGATCGTTGGGCTCGGTGGGTTCGCTCCATTGGTTGGGGCGAATCTGCTCGGTGGCCGTGGCGTATAGAAAGAAATCGATCTCGTCGGCCGTGGAGAAATCGAGTGTGAAGTTCTTGATGTCGACGCGATACTGCACCTGTTTGGGATTGGGCGGCGGCGGAGTGGGCGGCGGCTGGGGCCCGGCCTGCACGATCTGAACCGGACCGTCACTGCTGTGTCCCGAATCGATCACGGGAATGACGGCGGTGGAGTCGACCGTGTCGGGTCCCGGACTCGTGTAGGTGAACGTCAGAATCGCCGGGGGCCCGGCAGGCCCGGTACTCTGGGTGGCGAAGCCGCTCAAATCCGGAGTGAAGTCCGGCGGAGTGCCTAGCGTGGTGGCGGGCGCGGGAACGAAATGGCCGGTGAAGCGAATCTGGCCGGGCGCGCGATCTTCCCAGTCCCACGAAAACTCGATGCGCATGGTGGCGGGCACCAGATGGCCGGCGGCGCCGGCAACATCCATGAGGAATTCGGCACTGCGCAGGCCGAGCTTGGTCACGGGCGCGGCGGAGAGAGGGGTATTGGTCTTGACCCAGTTCGACCACTGGCCGAAGACGTTCAGCCCCGCTACCAGATAGCGGTTGTCGATATCCGGGAAGGACAGCGGAAGCGCGCAGGCGGTATCGGAGAAGTTGGGCATCTGCTGATCGGGCGGCGTGTTCGGATCGGGGTTGGACGGGGCGAGGCCGATGAACGGGTCGTAGCCCTGAACGGGCGTGGGGCGCGCGGCGTTCAGCACTTCCGATTGGTTGGGCGCGCGGCTGGCCAGGATGCCATAGCCTTGGGGGATCGACGGAGGCTGCCAGGAGACGCGAATCGCCGCGCCCGCCCTGGCGTTTCTGGCCAGCGGCGCATACACCTGCTTACGCTCGGACTCCAGCCCCACCGGCGCTTCCACGGGTGGTTGGCCGGTGGAGAGAGCGGCCAGTGTCTGGGTGAGGCCAAAGGGAAAGGTGAACGGCGCGGTCACCATATAGTCGTAGTCGCCGTAATTATCGACCGCTGGGCGCGGCGGCGGGGGAGGCTGTACGACCACGATGCCGGTAGTGGACGCCGGGTTATAGTTCGCGTCACCGCTGTAGGCGATGGCGATGTTGTTGGCGCCGGCAGCCAGAGCGGGATAGTTGCCCGTGATGGAGCAACTGCCGCCCGCAGGCGTGCAAGAACCCAGCGTGACGCCAGCGGCGGAGAAGGTGAGGGTACCCGTGACGGGGGCTGCGCCGTTGCCCACGCCCGGGGCGGAAACCGTCCCACCGAGGGTAATGTTTGCGCCGGCGACCGGGTTGACTGAGAAACCGCTGGCTGCAACCGCGGGAGAAAACTTAGTGACGTAAAACAGCACCGATGAAGAAGTGGATGGAGCGTAGTTCGGATCGCCAGAGGGATACTTGACACTCAAGGTGTGCACGCCAACACCCTGGTAGACGGACGCCGGCAGGGTGAAGACGGCGGGATTCGCGGCCAGGCTGACGGTGCCGATCTGGGTAGCGCCATCGAAAACCTGAAAGCTCTGCTTCGGCGCGGGTGTGGCTGCGCCGGCCAAAGTATACGGAATACTCAGGGTGGCGGCGGTGCCGCCGTTGTTGTAGACAGCGGCGGTTGCGGGAGTGGTCGCGACGGGCTTGGTAGTCGGCGTACCTATCCTGAGCCCAGCGGGGGGCACGGCCGCGGCGACGTTCATCGCACTCGTAACGGGCAAAGTCGAGGGGGGCACGGGGGAAAGCGGCGGGTTCACCGTGATGGTCGCGGACGGCGGCGAGTTGGGTGGGTTGAACTGCGCGTCGCCAGGCCAGTTCGCGGTAAGCGTCTTGTTATTCCCCGGCTGGAGCGCCGACGTGGTCAGGGTGGCCACTCCGGTGGCGTTCAGCGTCGCCGTGCCCAACGTTGTGTTGCTGTCGGTGAAAGTGATGGTTCCCGACGGGATCAAGTCGCCGCCAACCGCCTTGAAGGTCGCGGTCAAGGTGACTGGGGTACCGAATAGCACCGCACCGGCGGGACGGGTGGCCAGGGCACCTGTGCTGTTGATCTTGCCGGCGGTATCGGGCGGTAGATCCACGGTGCCGTAGCCCAGCGAGACGGCGGCAAAAGAATCGGTGCCCGCGGCCATCATGGCGATGCCGGTAACGGGCAGGCTCGCGGTGGTGGGCCTGCCAGGATCGACTGGTCCGGGGGCGCCCGACTGCTTGATGCCGTCGAGCGTCACGGTCTCCAGGTAATCCGACTGCATCTTGGAGGGATTGGCATCGTCCGTGTTTTGGAGGCAGTGCTCGATCATCGGTATGAGGTTGCCGCTACCCGCCCCGGCGGCGTAGATCTTATTGCTGGTTGGGTTTACGCCCATCGACACGAGTGCGCTTCCGACGCCGACGGCGGTTGTGGAATTGGTGGCGCCCGCGACTACCGTGATGTCGCTGCTGCCTCGATTGGCGACGTAAATCCTGTTGGCCGCCGCGTTCACCGCCAGGAACACGGGATTGCTCCCGACGCTCACGATGGTCGTTGCGTTGGTGGCGCCGTCAATCACCGTGACGGTATTGCCGCCCCGATTGGCGACATAGATCTTGTTGGTTGCCTGATTCACCGCCACACAGACGGGATTGCTCCCGACGCTCACCGTACAGGCGTTGTTGGTGGCGCCGTCGATCACCGAGACGTCGTTGCTGCCGCGGTTGGCGACATAGATCTTGTTGGTTGCCTGGTTCACCGCCAGCGAAAACGGATTGGTCCCCACATTTACGGTGGTGGTAGCGTTGGTGGCGCCGTCCATCACCGTGACACTGCCGCCGAGGTAATTGGCGACGTAGATCTTGTTGGTTACCGCGTTGACCGCCACCGCGATGGGCTGCGTTCCAGTGTTCACAGGGGCGGCGGAGTTAGTTGCGCCGTCAATTACGGTGACCGTGTCGCTGCCCTGATTGGCGACGTAGATCTTGTTGGCGATCGTGTTTACGGCCACGGAGACAGGGTGGCGGCCGGTTGGCACGGTAGCGGCAACGGCATTGGTGGCGGTGTCGATCACGGTGAGCTTGTCGCTTTGGAAGTTGGCAACGTAGATCCGACTGGCCGGCTGGTTTACAGCCACGCAAACGGGACTGATCCCGGTGGCCACGGTAGCGATGGCGGCATTGGTGGCGCCGTCGATCACGGTGAGGTTGTTGCTGCCCTGGTTAGCCACGTACACCCTGTTGCCCGCCGCGTTCACGGCCACGGACAGTGGACCTACCCCAACGTTTACGCTGACTATGGAGTTAGTGACGCCGTCGATTACCAACAGCGGCGTGGTTCCTCGCAGGTTGGCGACATAGGCCGCGGGGACAGGCACCGGCCATACCGGCAGCGGAAAGTCCGCGATGCCGGTGGCGGGCGGAGGAAGTTGCAGTAAGCCAGCGATGGTGGTGCGCTGGATTGAGGCCGCCACCCCGTCCAGAGTGGGGGGCTGAATCGGAGTAGGCCAGAACCCCTGCGGGTTGGTGCGATAAGAACTGCCAATTTCGTCGTTGAGCAGTGGCAGGCCGACCGTCTCGATTGGAATCCAGCCGGCAAGATTGGCGTAGGCCGTCTCGCCCAGCGCGGTGACGGGGCCCACGCTGCCGGTGCCCGTGCCCGAGATGCGCATTGCGGCAATGCCGGGACAACGGAACTCCACCGTGCCGCTCGCGGTCAGCGTCAGGGTCTGCGCGGGAATGGCACGCCCGGTGGAATCGAGGGCCTCCAGCGTAACGCTGCTGGCCGCGGACAGGGTGACAACAGCGACCACCAGATATGCCGCGTCGCCGCCCGGGACGATGGGGTAGGTCTGCGGCTGCACGGTGGCCGTGACTTTGGCTATCAACGGCGTGAGCGCCGCCGCGTCGCCGATGTTGCGCGGGCGGCGATAGACCCGAAAGGGCTCCCTGGGAATGCCGAGTTTGCTGTCGTGCAGCCAGCGCAAGGCGACGGGGTTACTCAGCCTGCTCTGCGGGAAATATTTTGCGCGAACAGTCTCCAGGACTTTCTGGTTGGCGGTTTGCGCCAGACCAGACACACGAAGCGTGAACAGATTCGGCCAGACAAATCTAGACATGGTCGTTCTCCCAGGGCGCGTGCGCCGAAACCGGCAGTCCCACGATCTGAATGGTTACGTCGCCGTTTCCGTAGACCGCGCTGGCGGGTCGATGCAGCTTCAGGGTCACCACGGTTTCCGATGCCGGAGGCGAGAAGCCCGCTTTGAACATGGCGACCGTTCGGGCGCCTCCGGGCGAGACGATGAAAGCGCCGATTGCCGATCCGGCCCGCTCCACTACTTCGAGCGACGGTTGCAGAGCGATTGTCACGATTCGGAAGGAAGCATCGGTTGGAATCGGGCAGGTGAAGACCGGTTCCGGGCGTTTCCGCCAGAGCGGTTCGATGCAATCGATGAGAATTGCGTGCGGCACGTAGACGCTGCCCCCGAGCGTCGCGGGCACCCAGTACATCACGATCTCGTTCTTGTCGGGAGCCGGCAACGCCTGTTCACCGGCGCTGCTGAACGCTTGCTGGATGTCCAGGTCCGGGATCACCTTGGGATCGCCGGTGACCGGAAAGTCCAGCGGAATCTTCAGCGCGCGGTGCTTGATCCGCACCGCGCCCAGGTCGTCGGCGAGGGCTTGCATGTCCGCATACCGTCCGGTGGAGAACTGCCGGCGGAAGAGGGGGGTGATCGGAGTATCCGGCGGCGATGCGATCGCCGGACTGGTATTCACGTCAAGCGTGTAACCCATGAGCGGGCGCAGGTGGACAGATGGCGAAAATATCGCATTTCGATATGGCGTGATGGAGGTCGAGCTGGTGACGCAGGGCAGCTTACCGTTGCCGCCATCGACGCCATTAACCACCAAGTCCAGCAGCGAATCGTAAGTCGCGGGGCCGACAATGGCTACCGATTTCGTATTGGCTTCTACCCCGGGATCAAAGGTCTCCGGAAGTCCGTCGGCGGCGCGCAGATCCATGACGAGGTGATAGCCATACTTGTCGAAGAGATCGAAGATGGATTGGCTATTGAAAATGACGTCCACCGGGTCGTTGTAGAAGAAATATCGCTCGGTCTGATCCGGCCAGGTACACAGCACCCAGGGATCGAGCCGCGCAGGGGGGGTGCGGTCGGTCCGGAATCGATATCCCTGCGTGACGTTCGCTGAAGACGATCCATTTGCGGCTGCGGTGTATTGAACCGTAATTGTGTACAGGGTGTCTGGCGTGAGCAATGGGACTGAGGTTCCGCCATCCAGGTAACCTTGGAGCGCACCGACCGTGCTCGCCTGATTCTGCAACCCGTTTTGGTAGCGAGTGTTCTCGCTCGCGGGGCAGGATTCCACGGCTCCCACGATCACGCTCGGCCGCGGGGCGGTAGGGGCGGTCACAGCGACTTCAATGGTGGTGGTGGCCGCCTTCGGCGCGAGTTCGATAAATAGCGTCGTCATTCCGGGCTGACTGTTCAGCAGGGTGAGAATGGAAAATACGCCGTGGTACCAGGGGCCGGTGGTGGAGGTCCAGGCAGGCGGCAAGGCGGCAGCACTGGTTACTACCACCGGATTACAGGCTGGAAGTGGTGTTTCAAGCACCAGGGCGCCACTCTGGTCGCGCTCGCGAATCACGACAGACCCTTGAGCCGCCTGGGCCTGAACTTGCTTATAGAAACCGGCGTTGACGGCAAGCAGGAGGCGGAGACGCTTGGAGGCTCCGGTGTGGAAGCGCAGCCAACGGTTAGCGGCGGCCAGCGCCAACGCGTTATTGGAGGCGGCGGCAGCGAGGGCGGCGGGAGGAGGCGGAGGCTGGGACGTGCCGCTGGTGAACCCGGACGAAAGATCCGCTTGAATGCGCGTAGCGAGCAATTCGGGAAGCTCAACGGCACGCAGGCACGAGCCGCTCGGGTCCAATATGATCAGGCTGACCGCCACCGTCTGAGTCTGCGACGTGCCGGGCAAAGCTCCGGTAAGAGCTAAGGTAACGGTGCCCCGATAGGTCCCCGGCGGCATCCCGGCGGCATTCACACTGACCGTCACCGTGGCGGGCGCATTTCCCGACATCGGCGTGGCGCTCAACCAGTTTCCTCCGGCGGCCGTACTGTAAGAGACGGTCATGGCGCCAGGCGCCGTCGATTGGATGCCGACGGACTGCGGCGCGATGACCGGTGAGGGCGCAAAGCCGAAGAACATCAACTGCGAGGGAGACACAGTCACGACAAAAGCCGGCGTGACCGGGACTGCCGGAATGGTCAGCAGGACCGGTACGACCTCTGCGGAAGCGGACGTGGTGGAGGATGTCGCCGCGGTCAAAGGCGCCGCGTTGCTCCCGATCACCTGCGCGGGATAGAGTCCCTGGCCGGAAAGTGGTATCGCCAGGGAAAGAAGCAGCGCGTCGGCGGAACTGAGCGCGGGTTGCTCCACCTGCATTTCCGTCGGCACGGGAGTCAAACGAGTAGTGTTGGGTGGATCGGGCATCGGCGTTCCGTAGAGCGTCCACCCGGTGGGCGAGGTTCCGATACGTTGGCCGCAGAAGGCCCAGAAGACGCACGCAGGCGGCGCGATAGGATCGCACGCGTTGCCCCAGGTGGAAGTCAACAGTTGGGTCAATTCCTTGGAGCGCTCCACGGCGCTGTTGGTGACGTTCGGATTGCGAGTAAAGAGGGCGAGATCGACTCGTGTCTGCGAAGAATCGTTGGAGGGCTTATTGGGGCGCCAGGCCACCGGCGGCTGGACGCCCGACCACGGAGGATCGATCGACAGGCTCGTCAGAGTGTATTGCGCGAAACGTTCACCGCCGAGGTTCACGCCGGGACTGCCTGGATAGGTGGGGCAGGCTGGGAGCGACACGGTGAACGTGGAGGCTCCTACCACACTGACGCCGTACATCAACTGAAGAACAGGTATCGAGTCGATTGGAACCACCGGCGGCGCCTGAGGGGACCCCACCACGACGGCGTCGCCGAGACTGGCGTCGATAGGCCGGTCGCCCTGGCCCTGTGCGATCACCGGCGCGAAACTCTGCAGGTACATGTTTGAGACCAGGGGCGGCGGGGGCGGAGGGGCGATCTGGCTGCCGGTGAAGAAATCGATGCAGGCGGAGATACTGAAGAAGAAGAACTTCACATGGCCGCAGATGTGGACGTGGAGGAAAACCGGGTTCGGCGCCGTGACGTCGAAGTCGCCGGAGGCGCCGATACTGATCACCACCAGCCGCAGTTCGCCTTCCAGATGTACTCGGCCCGCGATGAAGAGGTGCGGGGAGAACGAGACACCGAAGTCGGCCGACGCGGCCACTTTCAGGTAAATGCCGGCGGATTCGCTGCCCCACATGATCCCCGCGAAGATGCCCATCGCCACCGCGACGCCGGGCAGGCTGGTGGTGGAGCCGGGCGGGAAAGGTTGAATGGCCTGGCCGCCGATCATGAAGTAGCCGCCGCCGCGCACGATGCCCAGAATGTTGGCGCTGGCCGGAGTCTGAATGGTGCCGATCCACAGGTGCCAGGTGGAGGGATCGTTCCAGCTAAAGAAGAGCTCCACCGGAATCTGAATCGAGATGAGCTCCGCCACGTCGAGATCGATCATCACCCCGAGGGTGATCTGCCCGGCGCCGATATCGATATCCAGAATCCCGACGATGCCGACGTCGAGGTCCACGACGTCCATTGCATCCTTGGACAGCTCCGGGAGATCCTTGATGAATTTCAGGTTTACGGTGATGATGATGCGCGGGCCGGGCAGGGTCAGAAGGAACATGCCGCGCAAGTTGAGGAGGTAGCCATCCACGCTACCCAAGACCACGCCGACGCCGAAGGCCCAGTTATCGATCCTTGGTCCCCAGAGAACTGTGTTACTCGTTGAAGTAATCGTGTAGGGTTTGCCTTCTGTGGTCATCAACCAGCGAAGGTCGGGGCCAACCGCGTCTCCAGGCGCCGTTGCCGTCAACACGCGGTCGTAGTGCATGCCGAACAGGCCAAAGAGGCCGAACAGTCCGAGGCCCGTCGAACCGAGCATAATGGGCGTCGGAAAGTCGACTTCGAGTCCCAGGAAGAAAGCTGTGGCTTGGCGCGTCGATGGTGGATCTCCCGGCCGTGGAAGGTGCTGCACGCCGACGCTCGCCGCGATCCGCAGCTTCAAGGCGCAAAGCGTAAGATCGATGGTCCCCTCTAAACCGCCGCCGTTGATCTTTACCGAACCGCTGCCCGTGATCGTCGCCGGGATATTCACCTTAATGCCCGACGGCAGGATCATGGGCAGGCCCGGAGGATCATCCAGCGGGACCTTGACCATGAACTTGTCGACCGTGATGACGCCCAGGTCTGCCTTGATTTCAAGATCGAGTTCGAGCGTCAGCGGGTTGAATCGTGCAATTCGAGCCGCCGCAATCTTGAGGATGTCGCCCAGCTCTCCCGGGAGATTGAACAGGCCCGGATCGCTCAGGTCGAGCGAGTAGCCTTTGCTGGTGTCGAGGACGAATTGGAACTTCGTCGGGCCGTCAAAGTGAAGATTGACGCCAACGGCTTTGTATCGCACGCTCAGAGTTTTCTTCGAACGAATTTTGAGCGCCTTAACGTCTATGCCGAACGAGACGCCGTAGTCAAACGTCAGCGATGCGTTGGTGAACTCCGTCGGAGCGCTGCCGCCCGGAATGTTCTGGCGCAACTGGAGCGTTCCCCCATAGAGGGTGGCGCGAGTGGTTTTCACAAGCTTGAGAAGGCCAATGACGCATGGCGCACCGAGAGCGATCGTTACTTGAGCCCAATCGCCGGCCCCCTTCGGATCGAGCGCTTGCGTGGCTGCGCTGAGAATCGGAGTGAAGATCAGGACCGCGCCCAGAATGTCTCCGAGCTTGGTGTTGTTGGGATTGTCCATGTGCAGCAAGCCGTCGATATCGGCCGGCGCCGCACCGAGCGTAAGAGTTTCAGTCAGGTCGTGGGTTGCAAGGTCGTACGTCACGTTGAGCGTGAAGTCCACGATGCCGTCGGCGGGGTTTTTGGATGCCGCCGTAGACGACTTGATATCGAGATCGTCGTTGGAATCCGGGTTAAGATGGTAATCGTTAGCAGTCTTCGCCTGCTCCTGCGCCAGCGCCTCCTTCATGTGAGTCTTGAAGTCGATTTCGCCCGAGATCTCCGCCATCACCAGGTAGTTCTTTTCCAGCCGCACTCGAATGCTGAGTCGCCGCAACACGTTGGGCTTGGGGTTGGTGGGGGGACAGGGTGGCTCGGGTGGGGTTGTGGCCGCCGCCGCAGCCAGAACAAGACCCGCGTCCCGCTTCAGGCTGGCGTTGAGGATATATTTAGGTGTCGTTATCAGGGTTCCCGTGACGATGGCGACATTATTCAGGTCGCTGCTGGGCAGAGCGACGGTCTGGCACGTGGGGGCGGCCGGCACCTGAGCGCCCAGCACGCCGGCCACGATTTGTTTCGCAATATCGCCGCGCCGCTGAGAGACAGCGACCGCATAGGAGTTCTTATCGGCGAGTCCTTCATTGGTGGCAATGGCGGTAATGAAGATGGGTTGCGTGAGATCGAGCGCTTTCTTCACCCAATATCGCAAGGCGGCTGCGGCCCTAAAGCTTTCGCCGCCGGGAATTCCGGTGGGAACTGTGTTGTTGGAAAATACCGTATCGTTGGGCGGGAGCGGATCGTCGACGCCACTCGGGCCGTAGTAGTTCGACTTGAGCGCATCCGACTCCGGCTGATCGTAGGCAAACAGCAGGTTGAAAGTTCCGGGCGTGCCGGGCGAGATCGCTGGGTATGTCACCGTGATGGGGACATCGCCACCGGGTTCAACATCGACAATTACCTGGCGGTCGAGTCCAAGCTGATACAGTAGGGGTTGGTTGTTGACCGTGACGGACGGCGGAGTGTCGCCGCCCTGCACCACCACCATTTCGTTGACGCCGGAATTGGATGGGGCGAACTCGATCTGGTCCTCGGCGGGAATGCCGGGCGAGCTCCAAAGCACAGAGCACGTGGCTTGGGCCGGCGAAGTGGCCGCGGGGATTGCCGGTGGGCTTGTCACCAATGGGGTGAGGTTCAGTATGTTCGTATAAATCAGCGGTGGGTCCGAGGAGTCCTTGACCACAATCGTGAGTGGTACGCTCTCGCTCGATGTGGGTTGCTGACTGAATTTAGCCTGCCGCAGGTCCTCGTCCCACTCGATCCCGTTGAGCCCGGTGACCGAGTAATTATATGGAGGCAAACCGCCGGCGACCTGCAAATACAACACTCCCGTGGTTGGCATCGTGAGGGACCCGCCCACCCATACACCGAGCGGCGACTTCGTGCCGGGATTGACGGCGAGCGCGGTCTGCCCGTCATAAGCCGTGATGCTGACACTGAACTCGCGGACGAATAGTAGGTCGAGTTCGGCCTCCAGCCAGACTTCGCCCGCGAAAGAGATCAGCGCATCGCGAACCGCGAAGTTCAGCGCGAAATCCTTGTGGCGATCGGCCCAATAGACTTGGATGGCCTTGGCGTACAGTCCTTTGAAGCCCTCGTCGACGCCGAAATGTTCGAGCAGTTCGTCGGGGGTGCCGTTCTCGCTCAAATCGAGAACAATGGTGTCGATGCCAAACGCCACGCGCCCGGATGAGTGAATGGCGAGGGGTGGTTCCATGGTAGCGAGCTGGCCCTCGGCAAGATCGTTGGGTGCGTCGAAGCCCGGGTCACCCCAGGAAGCCATTTCGAACAAAGGATCTTTCGAAAAATCCTGATCTTGGGAATAGCGGAAAAGCACCTTCGGCAGGTGGATGAGAACATCGCTGTTCTTTGCTGCGGGATCGGCGGATACCGTAAGGTCGAGGTTCACTTTCGCCGGCTTCCAGTGTTCTCCGAGGTGGAAGGACAGCAGGTCGAAGAGCAGGTCCAATTGGAAGCTGATGCCCGGGTAGTCGGTCGGCGAGTCGTCCTGCTTGCCGAAGGCTTCGTCCTTCAGCGGCTCAAAGGCAGGGATGGTGATGGAGATCGCGTTGATGGCGGTCTGCAGGAACGACGCTCCCGCGCGCGGGATGAGGAGCCGGAACCTCAGGGTGATGTCGTGAAAGTCGAAGACCGCGCCACTGGGATCGCGGTGTTTCAGAACTGGTGCCTGCGCATTCCCAGAGGGAAAGTAGACGGTGCCCGTGTACAGGACAGCATTGGGATCGCTGGTGGTCTGCAGTTCCGCGACGGCCAGCACCGAAAGGTACTCGTCGATGTGCTGGGGGAATCGAAAACCCGCCAGAAATTGCGGGGCAAGCAGGTCGTATAGGCCTAGCTGCTTAACAATGGGCATGCAGAATCCTCCAGAGGCTAATCGCCCATGACCGGGGTCACCACTGGCCCGATACTCTAACACAAATCGCGATAGAAGCAATGCCTCATCGATCCTGGGCTCAATCTACCTCAAGACTTGATTCGGACGATTCGGATAATGCCCGAAGGCCGGAATTGACGAGGTCGGTTTACTATACACTTCAAGAATGCTGGGTGGGGAATGCTCGGTGCGGGCGTCGGCTTCCTGGCTGGCCTGGGGGAAGAAGCTGTTCGGCGTCGAGTCCCCGGAGAACGAAACCAAGGCCCTCGACGCGCTAACTTCGATCTGCAGCCACGGGCTCAGTGAGAGCGACTCCAGCCGGTGCGCCATGGACGAATTCCGGCAAACGACTGATCCCGTCTCAACATATCGGCTTGTCTCGGATTCCCCGCTCTTTGATGGTCATCTACAAGATGGCGCTCGTTGAACGGGACCAGCGGCTGCTGCTGCAAAAGAAATGCGTGTCGAGGCGAATCTGCGGGGCGGGCGAGTTCCGCGAAGCACACGCAAATCCTAAATCCCCCTGTTCGTTAACAACCTGGAGAAAGTGCTTTCCCCGGTTTTCTCCAAACGCAGTTCCGTTTCTGGGTATCTCTTGGGGAGCCATTCACAAGCGCATCGATCTGGCGCTATCCATTACCAACCACTACCAACGGACGCCAACCGCTGTCGATCATCCGGGTTGGGTGGCCAAGCCGAATCAAACAGACTTCGAAGGTCCGACGGTACAACCGCCCCGAACCGCGCCTTGGCACGGTAAACTGTGGGTATGCCCCGTTCGGAACGCATCGTCGTGGACACTGAGGTTCTGGCCGGCAAGCCAGTGATCCGTGGGACCCGTCTGGCCGTCGAGTTCATTCTCGAACTTCTCGCGGCCGGCCAGTCCGAAAACCAAGTCCTGGCAAACTACCCGGGCCTGACGCGAGAGGATATTCTCGCCTGCTTATCGTATGCCAGCTACCTGGCCCACGAATACAAGGC
>Ga0182027_10009170_pt1 | contig 14275 bp, 12 predicted proteins | sample 712E1DmetaG_FD_121300 | JGI IMG/M metagenome (GOLD analysis project Ga0182027, IMG submission 121300) | Permafrost microbial communities from Stordalen Mire, Sweden - 712E1D metaG (Illumina Assembly) | ecosystem: Environmental > Terrestrial > Soil > Wetlands > Permafrost | place: Sweden...
CATTTTGACGCGCTGGCCCGCGGCGTCCTGGACACGCGAGATCTGTTGTATTGGGCGACAGGCACGGCTTTCTTTCTGGCGGCTTGTTTGTCGGTGATGCAATCAAAAAAATGGCGATAACGATCCACGAATACAAGAAGCAGATGGCGACCACAAGCGCCGTCGGACTCCTGGTGATGGCGCTGATCGCCATTCTCATTAATGTCCTTAGTAACTGGTTTTTCTTCCGGATGGATCTGACCAGGAATAATGCCTATTCTTTGTCGCCGTCGAGCCGGAAGCTCGTCCGCGATCTTTCCGACCCCGTCATCGTAAAGGCCTATTTCACGCCGGATCTGCCGCCTCCCTACAGCGCCTATGAGCGATATGTGCGCGATCTTCTTGAGGAATATCACGCCGCCTCGCGCGGCAAAGTCCGTTTTGAATTTGCGCTTCCAAATCCTCCGGTGGAGTTTGAGAAAAAGGCCGGCGAGGCGGGCCTCATTCCGATCCAGTTTGAACAGATGGGATCGGACCAGCTGCAAATCCGTCGGGGCTACATGGGGCTGGTGCTCTTTCACCGGGACAAGTCGGAAACCCTGCCCATCATAAAAGACGTTCAACAGCTGGAATACGATTTGACCAGCCGCATCGCAAAGATGACCGTGCGAACCAAGAAAGTGATCGCCATGACATCGGGCCATGGGGAAATTTCACTCCAGCAAGGTTATCGCGGCCAGGAGCCATCTCGGCTTGGCGAGGACCTCAAAGAGCTCTATGACTTTTCCGATCTCGCGCTCCCGCGTACGAGCACCGCGCCGATCCAGGCTGACGCGCTTCTGGTCATCGGCCCGAAGCAAAAGCTCGACGACAAGTCTTTGTGGATCATCGATCAGGCCATCATGCGCGGAATCCCGACGGGTTTTCTGGTCGACAGCAAGAATCTGATGATCAACCAGTTTTATGTGACCCCCCTGGATCATGGATTAGGAGACCTTCTCAGGCATTACGGCGCCCAGCTGGGAGACCGTCTGGCGTATGACGCCCAGTGTGAAACGATCGGCGTGACACAGAACGTTTCGGGTTTTGCCTTTTCGACCAGCATGCGTTATCCCTATATTCCGCTCATCGACCGCATCGCCTTGAACAACCCGGTGACGCGCGGCCTGGAAGCCATCGGGTTGCCTTTTGTCACGACGGTGGATGGGGTGGCCGGCGGGGTGCCAGGCGTTCATTTTGCTCCGCTTCTGTTTACCACGCAGCGAAGCTGGCTCGCGCCCGCGCAGCCCTACGCCAGCGTGGCGCCCAACAGTATTCCTGAGCCGAAGCCGAATGATCCGCATGGCCCGTACTCGGTAGCCGCCGTCCTTGAAGGGACGTTTACCAGTTATTTCCAGGGAAAAGCCCTGCCGGTACCCGGGCAGACCCTGATCGGCGCGAGCCCGAAAACCCAGATTTTCGTTCTCGGGACTTCCCGGATTCTCGATCCTATCCTCCCGCAATTTCCCGGCGCCGACGCGTTGATGAGCAATGTTCTGGCCTACCTGTCGAAGGACGAGACCCTGCTTGGCATTCGAGCGAAAGGGGCCATTATCCGGCCGCTCAAGCCTGTTTCCGGGGCGGTGCGTGAGATCGTGAAAGTCGCGACGCTCCTCGCGGCAGTGGCCCTGCCGGTCCTTCTCGGATTATGGCGCTGGCGAAGCCGTCAGATTTGGCGGCGACTCATATCGGCGGCTTACGCGCCAAAGCCAATCTGACATGTCCCTGACTTCTCTCAAGAAACTGAGCTCGACGGCCGCAATTCTCCTCCTCGCGTGGGTGGTTTATCTTTACCGTCTGGTCCCGCACGAGAAAGCGCCTTTCACGAAAGCGGTTGATCAGGTCGAACAAATCACACTTAGCCAGGCCGATCGCGTGCTAACCCTGCGCCGGGAATCCGGCCAGTGGAAAGTCGGTTTGGCCGGCGCGCCCTCTTATGCCGCGGATGCGGAATTGGTCAGACCTCTACTGTCGAGTCTTAAAGGCCTTCAAGTCGAAGAGGAGATCACCGACCGCGCCGATCGCGCCGCCGATTATGACATCACAGCGGAAACAGGGATCCAAGTGCGCCTCCTCGATGCCCGGCAGTCAAACCTTGCTGAAGGTATCTTCGGCAAACAGGCGCCGGATATCAGTCATATTTATTTTCGATATGTGGACAAGCCGAATGTTTACCTTGCGCGGGGGATGATCCGCGGCGATCTGGGGCGCGTCGAATTGAACTTTTGGCGCAGCCGCCAGCTGATTGATATTCCCGAAACCAAAATTCAGAACATTGTGATCGAAGGGAAAGGATTTAAGACCGAGCTTGTCCGCGTGAGCACGGATGTCTGGACCTTGAACGGCAAATCGATCGATCTGGTGCCGGTGAACTCTCTGGTGGGGACCTTGGCGCACCTCCGCGTCGACGACTTTATCGATCCCGCGGCTGATCCGAAGCTCACCTATGACAGCCTGACCTACGCCCGCGTGGGGATCAAAGGCGAGGGAGCCTCCGCCGAACTCCGCCTCGGCGCTTTGGACGCCAAATCCAAACGCTATCCCATCTCCGTTGGCAAAGACCAGGGCCTCGCCTGGCTGTCCGAATTTTCCACCAAAGCTATTCTCAAGAAGCCTTCCGACTTTAAGACGAAAAAATAGCGCATCAACTTCGAGCAATACGGATACATCGTCCTGCACGGAACCCTTAGACCCAGGCCTTTAGGCCCATACGAATTGCCCGTTAGGCGGATTCCTTTCTCGCCTGATTTCAGCAAGAATAGATTGATGTTTTCCGTACGCGCGCAGGCCTGCGTCACCCGCGCGTATGGACAGGGCGCACAAGCGGTGCGCCCCTACACAACAAATGAATCGAATTCTTCTCCGCATCGTCGCGTTAATTCTGGTTCCCTGCCTGGTGGTGGATCCGATCAGAGTCATGGCGTCGATCGGCCCCGTAGGGGCGGGGCACTGTCCCCGCCCGCAATCGGAATTCCATCCCATCCAATCGATCCAAATTTCGGGCAGACACGGTGGTCTGCCCCTACAATTTTCTTTCACCTCGCAGGCGTTGGCTCTACCAACAACGGCAGATCCCCATGGGTGCCCGCTTGCCGCGGTGGCAAAGCAAGTGAAGCCTCTTGTGGTGTCAGAGGCCCTGTCCGCCGCCCCGGCCGCAGCCGATTCCGTTCTGGCTGGGCATTATGTCGATAAACTCATCGTGCAGGATATGCGCACCGGACATATGACGGCATTACGTTACGTGACGGCCGATCAACTGGATCCCGACGCGCGCTTGGCTGCGATTGGAAGCCTGGAGCGCTGGCCGAGGCCAACTTATGAGGGAACGCGCAGAGACCTCCTCTCCGCTTTACGCACGGTCTCGAGCAACAGATCCTCCGCGGTTCAAGCCTACCATGAAGAAAGCTTGCGGGCCTTTCACCTCGCGATAGCCCCGGACGGAACTGTCCAAGGATATTGCGCATGGCATGCCGACGAGAACTTTCTCAACCTTCTTGAGATTGAGGAACAAAACAGATTGCATGTGCGGTATAAGGGCGTTGGGACCGAGCTGCTTATAGCCGCGCTTTACCACAAACAGACTGATGCATCCATTAAAGATGGAAACGATCTTAAGCTTCCCTCGTCTTACGAGCGCATCGTGCAGATTCTTCAGAAACTTTTGGGCCGGCCTCTCCGGATGGAAGCAGGCCGGGGATATGAGGAATCAAAGGACGTCTTCCTCAATCTCGAGGAAATGAAAGTCATCGTCCAAAAGCAATCTGCCAAGGTCGATCATTTGATAGCCACGAATGGGTGGCAACAAGCGCCGGACCACCTCCAAGGCTCGGCGGGTCAAGCGAGCGCCCCAAGTTCGGGCGGCGCCGCCCCGGCCCGTTCTTTGCCCCGCGGTATCGAGCGGCTCTTTGAGGCGCCCCCATTCGTTGCATTTATTATCAACTCGTTGGGCACTTTGCGGCCAAAGCAAGCCAATGCCGGTCTCCTGGGTATCGGAACTATTCCTCTGAAGCTGAACCGGCAAGGCCAACGGTTTTTCGAAGAACTCCATGAGCGTCCGGTGGACGCGGATGCGACGCTGCTCTGGATGGACACTCATGAGGCAGACGAGGCAAAGAAGAGTCGGCCATTCGCCATTATTCTCCAGCACAGGGAGTCTAAAGAAGTTTGGATCTTCAACCTACCGGCCATTGACGGCTATGAAATCCTGGCTGCCGACGCAGCGCTGCACGTGGCAAAAGAGCTTTGCGGCAAGACCCCGTACTCCAGTGGTATTTTTAATTTGAAACTAAGGCAAGTAACCACTCCAGCGTCACAAGACCACTTCAATATGTTGACTATCACCAGAGGCTTGCATGACGAGATTCTTTCGCTCTTCGGTCCGGATAGTCCCAACAGCTTGGATTATCAAGAGGTCTTAAGCGGGAACCACGAATTTTTCAGCGGTCATGACCTCGGGATTATCGGTCCGGGTAGCGGCGTGGACATTTTGTATGCCCTGCGATACGGCGCTCCCTCCGTCGAGGCGTACGATGAGAAGATGGCCTACGTATTTCTTTCCAGATGGAACCATGTTTTTGCTGAGGAGACTGGCCAGGTACCGGTTCTTCCAGCGGGAGCCGTGAGAATCATGGAGGACGACGGTTTCAGAGCGATGTCCCGGCATAGTCGCTATGTGTTCAACAGTCCCCTCGTTCGGAAAAGCCGGCGGGTGTCCTTGTGGGACCCTGTGCCCGATTGGCCGCTTGTGAAGCATGCCTTCTACATCGCTCTTCCGAAATATCAAGCGATCATGGAGGATCTGAAGAGAAGACTAATGGACCTACCAGGGGCACAAGCGATCGTCCGAGTTCTTCCTGGTTCTGACTGCGAATTGGCTGAACTCAGTCCTGAACAACAGGAGTCGCTCACAAAGATCCCCAGTGACCATGAGCGCACTCAAGTCCGTGCACAGATGGTGGCCGAAAACTATTTGAGCCGGATGGGATTCACATTCCGCTGTCTGAGCGGCATTCGCGATTATCCGGATCCTGACAATCCGGGCCGGACCATACGGCTTTTTGCCGGGTTCTATCTCTTGAGCGTCGATTCTTCACGGCCGGCGTCACTTCCCGCCGTCCCAGCCAAGAACCCCCCCAACCCCCGAGTTCTTGGCGCTGCCTGAGTCCGGCTGTTCTAAACGAAAATACTATTGCGTTTAGTGACACTATATGCAATACTTATTTCCGATGATCAGACGCCATTTTTGGCTTGAAAAGATTGAGGAGGCATGGAAACGCCGATCCGTTCTCTGGCTTTCCGGGGTCCGGCGCGTCGGCAAGACGACGCTCTGTCAAAGTCTGGACCGGGCCGAGTATTTTGACTGCGAGCTTCCCCGCATCCGGCGTCTGATGGAAGACCCGGAGGCCTTCCTCCAAAGCGTGCGTCATCAGCGAGTCATTCTGGATGAGGTTCATCGCTTGCGCAATCCGTCCGAGCTGCTCAAAGTCGCGGCTGATCACTTCCCTGATGTTCAGGTCATCGCGACGGGGTCCTCCAGCCTGCACGCGAGCCGGAAGTTCCGCGATACGCTGACCGGCCGAAAAACCGAGATCTGGCTGACGCCTTTAATCAGCCGGGACCTGGCCGACTTCAAAAAAACAAACCTGCCTCACCGCTTCCTCTTCGGCGGTCTTCCTCCCTTCTTTTTGAACGACCGGCTCCCCGAAAGGGATTTCCAGGAGTGGATGGATTCCTATTGGGCCAAAGACATTCAGGAGCTGTTCCGGTTGGAAAGACGGTCTTCATTCCAAAAATTCCTGGAGCTTCTTCTGGCTCAAAGCGGAGGCCTCTTTGAGGCCACGGCCTTCGCCGGTCCCTGCGAAGTGAGCCGCCCCACGATCTTCAATTATCTGAAAGTCATGGAAGCGACAAGGGTGTGTCATGTCATTAAACCGTTCTCGACGCACCGTGTGACCGAAATCGTCTCGGTCCCGAAGGTTTTTGGATTCGACACCGGGTTCATCTGTTACCATCGCGGCTGGCATGAGTTGCGGACGGATGATCTGGGTGGTCTCTGGGAACACTTTGTCCTAAACGAAATCCAGAGCCGCGCTCAGGGGCTGTTCGACATTCATTACTGGCGCGACAAGCGGGGCCACGAGGTGGACTTTATTATCAAAAGGCGTGGTCAGGCGCCTATCGCGATTGAGTGCAAATGGTCCGTCCAAGCCTTTGATGCCAAGAATCTGCACGCTTTTCGTCACTATTACAAGGAAGGTGAGAACTGGGTTGTTGCGCAGGACATCGACCGCTCCATGAAGCGTAAACAATCGGACCTCTCATTGGAATTGATGAGTCTGGGCGAGATGGTCTCCCGCCTGGAAGCCTTCACATTTTGAGTCTTAGGCGATGGTGACTTTCTTGTCCAGGTAGATGTCCTGGATGGCATTCAGGATCTTAACGCCATCGGTCATCGGGCGCTGGAAGGCTTTGCGGCCTGAAATCAAGCCCATGCCGCCCGCGCGCTTGTTGATGATGGCGGTCTTCACGGCTTCCGCTAGATCCGTCGCACCCGAGGAAGCCCCGCCCGAATTGATGAGTCCCGCGCGGCCCATGTAGCAGTTCGCCACCTGATAGCGGGTCAGGTCGATCGGGTTGTCCGAGGTCAGCTTTTCGTAGACGAGCTTGTGAGTCTTCCCGAAGTTCAAGGCGGTGTAGCCACCGTTATTTTCCGGGAGCTTCTGCTTGATGATGTCCGCCTGGATCGTGACGCCCAGGTGATTGGCCTGGCCGGTCAAGTCCGCGGAAACGTGGAAGTCCTTTTCCTTGGTCTTGAACGCGTTGGAACGCAGGTAGCACCAGAGGATGGTCGCCATGCCCAACTCATGCGCCTGCTGGAACGCCTGGCTCACTTCCCAGATTTGACGACGGGATTCGGGAGATCCGAAGTAGATCGTCGCGCCGACCGCCACACAGCCTTGGTCGTAGGCCTGCTTGACGCTCGCGAAGAGCGTTTCGTCGAAGGTGTTCGGGTAAGACAGGAACTCATTGTGGTTGAACTTCAAGATGAAGGGAATCTTGTGCGCGTACTTGCGCGCGACCGATCCCAAAACGCCCAAGGTGGAAGCGACGCCGTTAGCACCGCCTTCGATGGCGAGCTTGACGATGTTCTCAGCGTCAAAGTAGATGGGGTTTGGGGCAAACGATGCTCCGGCGGAGTGTTCAATCCCCTGGTCGACCGGCAGGATCGACACGTAGCCCGTGCCGCCCAGGCGGCCGTGGTCCAGAAGCGACTGGAGGCTTTTGAGAACCGGCGTGGGGCGGTCGGAGAGGCTGTAAATCCGTTCCACGTAATCCGGTCCCGGAAGATGGATGGTTTCTTTTGGGATGGTGGTGCATTTATGCTCCAGGAGCTTTTTTCCTTCGGCGCCGAGGAGTCCTTCGATATCAACGGTCATGGTGGTGTGTCTCCTTTTTAATGGTAAGAAATCAATTTCATTATACGAGATGAAGGACGGCTTTTGCCTCATCTGGATCATACTTTCCTGAATCCGTCATTCCCCGCGGTCTCTGGCGGGGAATCCATGGATCCCCGGCCAGTGGCCGCCGGGGATGACGAAGGTGGGTTGGTATAATGTTTTTCACCGATGGAAACCATCGTTTTTCTGGATCGCGGCACCATATCGGTGCCTTTCCGAAAGCCGCAGATGGCGCATGAATGGCTGGAGTATGAGCGTACGGCGCCGGAAGATACCGTTGAGCGTTTGCGCGGAGCGACCATCGCCGTCACCAACAAGGTTAAGCTCCGGGAGGCCGAGCTTTCCCAACTGCCCGGCCTCAAGTTCATCGCTGTCACCGCTACCGGATATGACTGTGTGGACGTTTCCTGGTGCCGGACCCACGGCGTGAGCGTCGCCAACGTTCCGGGGTATACGGGAGCCTTGGTGCCGGAGCATGTTTTCATGCTCATTCTGGCCTTGCGGCGCAACCTTCCTAGCTACCGAACGGCGATTAAGGAAGGGCGGTGGCAGACGGCCCCTTTTTTCACCATGCTGGACTATCCGGTGCAAGATATCGCCGGCAGTACGCTGGGCTTGATCGGCTATGGAAAACTGGCCCGGGAAGTCGAAAAGCGCGCCATGGCATTCGGCATGAAGGTTTTAATCGCTGAGAGGAAGGAAGCGGTATCCGTCCGGACAGGCCGGATCCCCTTTACGGAGGTTCTCAGAAACGCCGATGTCATCAGCCTTCATGCGCCGCTGACAGACGAAACGCGGAATCTGATCGGCGCTCCAGAACTGGCTGTGATGAAGAAGGGAGCACTCCTGATCAATACCGCGCGAGGGGGATTGGTGGATGAAAAAGCGCTGGCCGAAGCGCTCAAGTCGGGCCGTCTGGAAGGCGCCGGGATAGATGTTCTCAGTCAGGAGCCGCCGAAAGAGGGCAACCCCTTGCTGGATTTGAAGCTGCCGAATTTGATTATTACGCCTCATATCGCCTGGACGAGCCGCCAGACCCAGAAGATTCTGGCTGAAGAAGTCGTGAAGAATATCGAGGCCTTCGCGGCCGGAAAACCAAGAAATCTGATTTCATGAAGGGTAAAATTTTGAAAATTACCCAGTTAGGAGAACCGGTGCTCCGGCGCGTTTCGAAGTCTGTTCCGTTTCCCTTGTCGAAAGCGCGCGACCGTCTGATCGACGACATGATCGCCACGATGAAGAAAGCCAGGGGTGTCGGCATCGCGGCTCCGCAGGTGGGGGTGGGACTCCGGCTTTTCATCGTCGCTCCCGAACCCAGCGCCCGCTATCCGAAGGCGTCCAGGATGGCTCCCGTGGCCATGATCAATCCCGTGCTGCTCAAGCATTCCAGAAAAATGGTTACGGATTGGGAAGGATGTCTTTCCATCCCCGGCCTGCGTGGTCGCGTCCCGCGATACCAAAGCATTGAGATCGAGTTTACGGCCCGTGATGGGCGAAGGCTTCAAGGAAAACTCAACGGCTTTGTGGCGCGGATCTTCCAGCATGAGTTCGACCATATCAACGGGATGGTTTATGTCGATCGTGTCCAGGACACACGCACTTTTATGACGGAACGCGAGCACCGACGGACGCTCGCCTCCGGACGTTGAAGATTGGCCGCTAAAATAGGTAAAATCCTGTCAACCCCGGACCCTCGGGATCTTTTTTTATGAAGGATCTCCTTCTTGGCCGTTTGACGATCGTTGCGCTGGGTCTGGCCCCGGCCCTTCTTTGGGCGGCTCCCAAGTCTCAGGAACCTTATTCCATTCATCCCTCGACCCAGACGGTCCAGCGCAGGCAGGCTGTTCTGCTTTTGGAGCAGTCGAAGGATCCCCAGGCCGGGCAGAAGCTGATCGAGGCTCTCAATGACAAAGATGCCATGACCCGGAGCCTGGCCGCTGAAGGTCTGGGTGCTTTAAAAAGCGCCGCGGCAGGGTCTGCGCTCGCCAAAGTCCTTGCGAAGGACGCCTCCCCTGACGTCCGCCAGGCGGCGGCTGTCAGCCTGAGACAGATCCAGGACCCTGGGGCTGTGGACGCTCTCGGCCGGGCGCTTAAGGACAGCTCCGCCAATGTTCGTTTGACGGCACTTTCCGGTCTCGGTTTTTACCGGGATGCAAAGTCGGGGCCGCTTGTGGAAGCCGTCTGTACGGACCCATCGATTGAGGTTCGAAGGACCGCCGTGTATGTCCTCGGTCGTTTGGAGGACCGCGCGGCCGTCCCGACCGTTCAGCAACTGATCAAAAGTGATCCGGATGCCGGCGTTCGGGCGGGGGCGGCGCAGGTGCTCGGACAATTGCGCTCGAAGGAATCCGTAGACGTTTTGCGGCCGCTCTTGAAAGATCCGGTCAAGGCCATCCGGGCCTCCGCGGCGCATTCCCTTCTGATGCTGGGAGAGGCCTCCGGCTTGGCGGAAGCCAGCGCTTTGGACAAAGATCCGGATGCGACGGTTCGTTTAATTGCGATTGACGCTTTGGGTTGGAGTAAAGATCCGGCGGCTGAAGCGGAACTCAAGACACTCCTGACGACGGTTCCGGCTGACAGCCAGGCCGCCATACAGGCTGCTCTGAACCGCACACAACAATTGAGGAAAAAACCATCGGTACGGTCGTGACGTCTGGCGACCGTCTTACCGATGGCCATCGCAGCCTTAGCAAGAAAGGAAGGCGAAGGTGAAAATACTTAAAGGAATTCTGTTGAGTGTTGTTATGACAGGGATGTTGCGGGCCGCCGATCAGCCTGCCAAGACGGTCACAACAAGGACGCATGCCGACAATGGCATCGAGAGCCCGCAACTTGAAGCGATCGACATTCCCACAGCGGACGTTCTTGATCCGGCCACCTATTCCACAAGTTTTCGGTTTTATAGTGACGGCGGGATCGTTTCGCGGCTGGTGATCGGCCCTTTCCGGAGGATCAATTTCGGGATCATGGCCGACGCGCAACAAGTCATTGGCGGTTCCGCTCCGCACTTGATCCGGCCATCGATGTATTTTAAGCTGCGGGCCTTTGACGGAACGGACATCCTCCCGGCGCTCGCGCTCGGCTACGACAACGAAGGCTACCTTTACAAGGACTCCTTACGGGATTTCCAGCAACAGGCTAAAGGGCTCTATCTCGTAGGAAGTCATGAAATTTTTCTCCCGAATTTTGAGCTGCATTCCGGGCTTGACACAAATGATTTTGGCCCGGTTAAACTCTATGGGTTTTTTGGGGCCACCTACCGGGTGGTCGATAATCTGACTCTGATGGCGGAATACGACAATATCCGCAACGCCGAGAACAACCGGGTGAACCTCGGAGGACGGTTCTGGGTCACTTCGTATTTTAACGTCGACGTGGCCGCGCGCAACGTCGGACGGGGAGAGGCGCGGGGCGCCGAGCGGATCATCCGGCTCAATTATGTCAGCAGGTTCCCGACTTTCTGAAAAACGCCATGGCCGATGAAATCGTCGCGTTAGAGTTTGAGAAACCCATTGCCGAGTTGGAAAACAAGATCGGCGAGCTGAAATCTTGCGCCGCCTCCGAGCACATGGATTTTTCGGATGAGATTCGCACGCTTGAGGAGAAATGCGAGCAGTTAAAAAGCCAAATTTACGGGGCCCTCACGCCCTGGCAGCGGGTCCTGATTGCGCGGCATCCGCAGCGGCCCTACACGGCCGATTACATCAAAGCGATCTGCACGAATTTTATCGAACTTCACGGCGACCGCAGCTTTTCGGATGACGCATCGATCATCGGCGGTCTGGCGCTTCTGGATGGCCGGCCGGTTGTTGTGATTGGGCATCAGAAAGGGCGCACCGTTCAGGAATCCATGCGCCGCAACTTCGGCATGCCGCATCCCGAAGGATACCGCAAAGCCATGCGTCTGATGAAGCTCGCGGAGAAGTTCAAGCGGCCGGTCCTCTGCTTTATCGATACCCCAGGCGCTTATCCCGGCATCGGAGCTGAAGAGCGAGGGCAGGCCCGCGCCATCGCGCTCAATTTAATGGAAATGGCCGCCCTGAAGACGCCGATCATCTGCACGATTGTCGGCGAAGGCGGCTCGGGCGGAGCGCTGGCCATCGGGATTGGCGACCGGGTCCTGATGTGCGAGAACTCCTGGTATTCGGTCATTTCACCGGAAGGCTGCGCCGCGATCCTTTTTCGCGACGCCTCCCGCGCTTCCGAAGCGGCGGCGGCTTTGAAATTAACGGCTCCTGAGCTCAAAAATCTTGGAATTGTCGATGAGGTGATCCCTGAACCCCGCGGAGGAGCGCATCGCGACCCTCAGGCCACCGCACAGGCGCTCAAGGCCGCCATCATGGCCCATCTCGATCAATTGCGGGCCCTTTCGACAGATCAGCTCATGAGCAACCGCTACCGGAAATTTCGTTCACTGGGAACGTGGCGTGAAAATGAACTTGCCCAGGCGTCTCCGCCAAGCGCTCGCCGGAAGCCGAAAGGCCAAAAAATCGCGGCCAGCTGATTTGTCGAACCTAAAATTACTGGAGGAGTGACACGATGAGCAAACGCATTGGAATTTTGACGGGCGGCGGAGATTGTCCGGGGCTCAATCCGGCTATTCGCGGCTGTGTGATGGCCGGAATGGACAAGGGCTTTGAATTCGTCGGACTGCAGGAAGGCTGGCGGGGTTTGGTGGAAGGCAAAACCCAGCCCCTGGCGCTGGCGGATGTCAAAGGCATTGTCAGCCAGGGCGGCACGATCCTCGGCACGTCCCGGACCAACCCTTTCAAAAAAGAGGGAGCCGTAGAAAAATGTTTGGCCACCTTCAAGCAGCTGGGGCTTCACGCCCTGGTAGTCCTCGGCGGGGAAGATACCCTCGGCGTGGCCGCCAAGTTCTATAAGGAACACAAACTGCCGGTCGTCGGCGTGCCGAAGACCATGGACAACGACCTGTCGGCCACCGATTACACCTTCGGCTTTGATACCGCCACGACGATCGCCATGGAAGCGGTCGGGCGTTTGCGCGACACCGGCCGCAGCCACCGTCGAATCATGGTGCTCGAAGTCATGGGCCGCCACGCGGGATGGGTGGCCCTGTTCACGGCGATCGCCTCGGCGGCGGACTGGGTTCTTCTTCCGGAGCGCAAGACGGATGTGAAGGCGATGTGCGAGCATCTGAAGAAGGTCCATGCGCGGGAGAAAGTGGCGATCGTCATCACGTCCGAAGCCGTCGAGTTGCCGGGGGTGAAGACCGAAGGCGAACAGACGGATCAATTCGGCCATATGCTTCTGAAAAACCGCGCGGTCGGGGAGACCGTCGCGGACTTGATCGAAAAAGGGACGGGGATCGAGACCCGGTCCGCCGTCATCGGGCATATCCAGCGCGGCGGCTGGCCGACGCTTTTCGATCGCATGCTGGGGACGCGCGTGGGCGTCAAAGCGGTGGAGCTCGTCGCCGAAGGCCAATTCGGCCAGATGGTGGCTTTGCGCGGCAATGTCGTGATCGGTGTTTCCCTCGAGGAAGCGACCGCCAAATTGAAGACGGTTCCGCCGGAATGGCTTAAGCTGGCGGACATCTTCTTTAAGTAACAAAGCGCAATAATTCCCCTTTAAATTCCATCTATTGCATGATAACTATCATGCATGAACATCATCGATTTGATGCGGGAGGCGACGGCGCAGGGAGCCTCGGACATTCACATTGTCCCAGGTTCGCCCCCGCTTTTGCGCATCAATGGCGCGCTCATGCCGCTCCCGAACCGTCCCGCCTATTCGGCCGATCAAGCTCAACAGCTGATTCTTCAACTTCTGACCGAGCAGCAGCGCACCCGCCTCGCCCAGGATTTCGTGGTCGATTTTTCCATGAATATGGATCAGACCCGTTATCGTGGAAACGTCCTCTTCCAACGCAACGGTCTTGAGGCCATTCTGCGGCTGATCCCGGTTCAAATTCCCACGCCGGAGGAACTGATGTTCCCTCTGATCATGACGGAACTCCCGAACCTGAAAAGCGGCTTGATTCTGGTCACCGGTCCGACCGGAGCGGGGAAATCCACCAGTCTGGCCTGCCTCCTTGATCTCATTAATCAGCGTCGTCGCGGCAACATCGTGACGATCGAGGACCCGATCGAGTTTATTCACACGAACAAGAACTGCGTCGTCAGCCAGCGTGAAATCGGCATCCATGCGACGACATTCAGCAGCGCTCTGCGGTCCGTCATGCGTCAGGACCCCGACGTTATCATGATCGGAGAAATGCGCGACCTGGAAACGATCAGTACCGCCATCACCGTCGCCGAGGCCGGTCATCTCGTCCTGGCGACCCTGCATTCGGCTGATACACCCCAGGCGATCAACCGCATGATCGACGTCTTTGAGGCCCGTCAGCAGCAGCAGATCCGCGCGCAGCTTTCCAGCGTCCTCAAGGCGGTGATTACCCAGACACTCCTGCCTCGTGCCGGAGGGGGTGGCCGCGTGGCGATGCGCGAAATCATGATCGTTAATCCGGCGATTTCCAACCTGATCCGGACAGGCAAGACTCATGAAATCTATGCGGCCATGGAAATGGGGGCGCGCGAGGGAATGATCAGCGCCGGACGTGCGCTGGCCGACCTGGCGAAGAAAGGGCTCATCGAACCCCAGGAAGTCCAGGTGCGCCAATCGATAACCGACCCTAGTTTGCCGAAATGATGGTTCCATAAAATCGTACCTGAATACCTCTACGGAGTAGGCCTTGCCCCCAGCCGTCATCCCCACGGCCACTGGTGGGGGACCCATCATTGCCGTTTATGGAAAATGTCTGTGTCGGGATGAAGACC
>Ga0182027_10009172_pt1 | contig 14274 bp, 15 predicted proteins | sample 712E1DmetaG_FD_121300 | JGI IMG/M metagenome (GOLD analysis project Ga0182027, IMG submission 121300) | Permafrost microbial communities from Stordalen Mire, Sweden - 712E1D metaG (Illumina Assembly) | ecosystem: Environmental > Terrestrial > Soil > Wetlands > Permafrost | place: Sweden...
GAACCAGTTCGCGGTGTCGCAGCGCGGCGCCAAGGGACTGATGCAGCTCATGGACTCCACCGCGCAGAACCTCGGCGTATCGGCCGTGTTTCAGCCGCGCCAGAACATCATGGGCGGAACCAAGTACCTCAAGCAGCTTCTGGACAAATACAACGGCAACGAAGCGCTGGCACTCGCCTCATACAACGCAGGGAGCGCAGCCGTCGACAAATACAACGGCATTCCTCCGTACGACGAAACGCAGCGGTACGTTGGGAACGTGCTTTCGGTGAGGAACCGCCTGGCCGCGGCATCGTCCTCCACCATACAAGGACAAAAAAAATGAGCAACCGCTTTGACGATTTGATCGGCGTTCTCGAAAAAGAGCTGGAGTTCCATGGATTGCTTATCCAGGCGGCTTTCTCGATGAACGCAGCCATCAAGATTCGCTCGATGGACGAAGTCCGAAAGGCCTCCCGCACCTACGACGAATGCACCTGCCGCATTCAGGACCTCGAAGAGAAACGGCTGCAATGGTCCGACGAGATCTGCGGGTACTCGGGAAAAACGGTTGGGCACGCTTCATTGTCGAGGGTGATGGAGCACGCGCCGGCGGAATGCAGACAGCGGCTTGCAGCGCTCCGGGCGAGTCTCAAGGAAGCGGTGGGAAACTTATCTAAAATCAACTATTCAAACCAGGTGCTGCTCTGCGAATCTCTCAAAACAATCGCCAATTTGTTCAAATACATAGCACTGCATGACCCGCGCAACCAGGGCGGGTACAAAAAACTCGGGACCATGGACCGCGGGCGCGTTGCAACGGCAATAGTCAATACCGTTGCGTAAAGAGGACACATGCCACACGTAGCCGCAAACGGATGCACAGCCTAGGAGGGGCGTTATGAGCCTTTTTTCGGTACTCGGCGTAGGAGTCAAGGGAATGTCCGCGGCGCAGACCGGCATGGATCTGGCGGGCCAGAACATCACCAATGCCGACACCACCGGGTATTCGCGCAAGCGAGAGAACCTCGCGGCCGACTATCATTCCGACGGCACCTTCGGACAGGTAGGAGACGGCGTCGATGTCATCAACATACAACGGATGCGGGACACGTTTATCGACCAGCAGATGAGAGACCAGACGCAGGAAGTCGGGTATTTCACCGAGCAGAACAATACGCTTCAGGGAGTGCAGAACATCTTTACCGAGCCTTCGGATCAAGGGCTTCAGGCGTACATGGACCAGTTTTTCACCTCCTGGCAGAATCTGGCCAACAATCCGGCGGATCTATCGGCGCGCACCGCGCTTAAAACGGACGGCGACACCCTCACGGACGTGTTTCACAACCTTTCCACGCAACTCACCACGCTGCGATCAAACTGCAACGGCCAGATCACGTCGTATGTGGGGCAGGTAAACAGCCTTACCAAAGATATCTACAACCTGAACAAGGAAATCGCAAGCGTGGAGATTACGGGACAGAATCCCAACGATAGCCTTGATAAACGCGACCAGGACCTGGCTCAACTTTCCAAACTCATCGACATCAGCACCCAGGTGGACAGCCTGGGCCAGATCACCGTCACCACGGCGGGCAACATCATCGTCTCGCCGGCGTATCAGCAGGATATTCAGATGACTTCGACCACCCGTCAGCTTCCCGACGGCACCACGGTGAACGACGTGGGAATGCAGTTTGCCGATTCCAAGCGCGTGTACAATCCGCAGAGCGGCCAGATCAGAGGACAGCTTGATTCGCGCGACATCGTCATTCCCGAATACCAGAAGAATCTCGACACGCTGGCAAATGCCCTGGTATCAAAAGTCAATACGCTTCACCAGGCAGGGTACACGCTCAACGGGTATTCGGGCGTGCAGTTTTTCGACCCGACATCCACCGGCGCCTCGGACATCAAGCTTTCTGCGGCGGTGGAATCGGACGTGCAGAACATTGCCGCCGCCTCCGGCGGCCAGATGCTCACGTTCACCGAGCCCGGCACGATCCCCTTGGTGTTCGGCAACGCTCCCACGTCGCTCACCCATACGAACCTTCTATACAATTCAGTGCAGGTGACGGCCGGAACCACAACGCTCAAGGAAGGCGTCGATTACCATATCGACTATACCCGCGGCACCATTCAGCTTCTCAACAACGGGTACAACAACACGCCGCTTAACATTCAATACACCTACACCGACGGCAGCTTTAAGGGCCCGGCCGACAACACCAACGCCGTGGCGATTGCGCAATTGGGTTCGTCCCTCACCATGAACAACGATACGCTGGGCAACCCCACCGCGAGCTTTACGGATTACTACAGTTCGTTTATCGGAAAACTCGGCCTTGCCACCAATGAGGCCTCGGCGAATCTCGATACGAGGAACAACATCGTTGCGCAATTTCAGACGCAGCAGGATTCCATTGCCGGCGTCTCGCTCGACGACGAAATGGCCGACATCATCAAGTACCAGCACATCTACGCCGCATCGGCGCGACTCATAACAACGAGCAACACCATGCTTGACTCCCTTATCAACATGTGACAAGGAGCGTTCCCATGATGAGAGTATCGCTTAAGAGCGTCACCCAGCACATGGAAGACCTTATCGCCAACAAGTACGCCGACCTTGCCAATACCGAGGAACAATTGGCAACCGGAAAGCAGCTGTTGCGCCCTTCCGACAACCCGGTTGACATCGCCAATGACCTCAAGCTCCGCTCCGGCACCGCACAACTCACCCAGTACGGCACCAACATCTCCGACGGGCTCAGTTTCATGCAGGTGTCCGATACCGCCATGCAAAGCATGAACACCATTATGCAGCGGATGCGAGAGCTTGCCGTGCAGGGATCGAGCGATACGCTCGGCGCCTCCGAGCGCGCGTCCATCCAGCAGGAGACCGACCAGCTCTTTCGGCAGATGATCTCGCTTGCCGACACCCAATACAAGGGTGACTATGTTTTCGGCGGAACGCAGAGCAAGATAGCGCCTTTTCCGATCGATTCGTCGGTCGCCGGCGGGATCGCCGACTACCAGAAGCTCCGCATGTCCTATTTCAACGGCGCTGCCGCCGGCGTGGGACAACCCGCCCAGATGCGCAACGCTTTCGACAACACCGCCGACACCAACATCCTGCCCGGGTCGCTCAAGATTTCCGACGGCGCCGTCCAATTCGTGGAAGGAAAGGACTACACCGTCGACTATGTCAACGGCACCATCACGCCGATCAACGCGGCCCTTGCCGTTGACATATCGGATGGCGGGACATTCGCCGGCCCCAACTACCAGCCGGGTGCGTTTTCCATTACCTTCGATCGCGTGGGCGAGTCAAAGGACGTTTTCGGCGCCACGGTCGCCAACACCGGCAACATCCTGCGCGAAATAGAGCCGGGCGTCACCTCGCCGATCAATGTTACGGGCGACGATATTACCGTGAACCACGCCACCGGCACAAACCTGATAAGCTCCATGATACTGTTCGGCCAGAATCTTCTCCAGAACAACCAGCCGGGCATATCGAACGCCATAACCGACATAGACAATTCCTCGCAGCAGATTCTCAACGCGCAGGCGAAGAACGGCGCACGGGTCAACATGTTCGATACGACGCAAACGCGCAACGAACAACTGGTGACGCAGAACAACTCGCTTCAATCCACGCTCGAAGACGCCGACATGGCCTCGGTGGCCACCAAGTTCTCACTCGAACAGACCGTGTACGACGCCGCGCTCAAGTCGGCGGCAAGCGTTATCCAGCATTCCCTGGTGGACTATCTATGATCACAAGGAATTTCTTGCCTGTTGACAATACGAGAGTGCTCGGCAGGCTTCTAAATTCGCTCAAAATCATGCCTTTTGACTGGCATGACGTTTGCGCAAGGGTATAATCGCATGGAAGCAAGGCATGGTCTGGACGACCGCGAGGAGGCAGTCTTGGTAGAATGTACCGGCTGCATGGAGGCAACTGTAAAACAAAAAGGAGGGTACTATGCCTCGCATCAATCATAACATTTCGGCGATGATAACGGCAGACGCGCTTCGATCCACCGATCGCGCCATGCAGAGTTCTCTGGAGAAGCTCTCGACCGGCCTGAGGATCAATCGGGCGGCCGACGACGCAGCCGGACTCAGCATCTCCGAACAGCTCACCGGCCAGGTCAATGGCCTTGCGATGGGCAACCGCAACACGCAGGATGGAGAATCGCTTGTCAATATAGCCGACGGCGCGCTCAACGAAGTTGAGTCGATGCTGCAGCGCATGCGCGAATTGTCGGTGCAGGCGTCCAACGACACGCTCACCTCGCTGGAGCGAGGCTACGTTCAGGTGGAATTCGACCAGCTGAGGAGTGAAATAGACCGGATCGTGAATTGCACCCAGTTCAACAGCATGAACCTGCTCGACGGTTCGGCCCCCTGGGGCACCGGTGGCGTCATCCATATCGGACCCAACAATGTGTCGTATGCCGACACAATTCTCATCACTATCAACGCAATGAATACCACCCTGCTGGGTATCAGTACTGTCGACAACGTGTGGGTTACCACCCAGGTCGATGCGTCCAACACTATCAATTCACTCGACACCGCGCTGGACAGCGTCAATACCCTGCGGGCCAACCTCGGTGCCGTCACCAACCGTCTGCAACATGCCCTCACCAACCAGGAGAACCAGCAAACGAACATGCAGGCTGCCGAGTCGACAATCCGAGACGTGGATTTTGCGGCCGAAACAACGGAATACAGCAAGAACCAGATCCTTGTTCAGTCGTCCACCGCCATGCTTGCCCAGGCAAATTCCCTGCCGCAGAGCATACTGACCCTGCTTAAGTCGTAGACTTTCGTTTCGCGCGGCGGCGTGAACGCCGCCGCGCGAAACTTGATGCGTATTCGCTTGTCATCGGGGTCGCAATAAACGATTTTTACGTAAATGGTTCCGATGAGGGGAGACCGGCGTTAATGGCAGATTTTTTTAAGGATCTTATCTACTCGAATGACGATGTCATCACGTTTGCGCACGGCATTCCCGGCTTCGAGAAGAACCAGAAGTTCGTGCTTGTCCAGATTCCCGATTTCGTCCCTTTCGAGTGGCTCGTGTGCGTCGATGGAAGCAGGCTCCGTTTCGCCATTATCAACCCGCTGCTGTTTTGCCCCGACTATGCTCCAAAAATCGTTAAGGAACAGTTCGAGGACCTTGGTATAGAGAAACCTGAAGACATCCTCCTGTATTCGATCGTCACCATCGCCGACAATCCGCTGCAATCGACCGCGAACCTCGTTGGCCCGGTGGTAATCAACAAGACCAGGAGGATCGGCAAGCAGATCATCATCGAGGACGAACGGTACCGAACCCGGGAACCAATTCTGAGGAAGAAGTAGCGCATGCTGGTACTCACTCGCAAGCTGGGCGAATCCATCCGCATCGGCGACAACATCATCCTCAAGGTGGTGGATCTCGACAGCCGCCACGTCAAGCTCGGCATCGACGCGCCCAGGAGCATTTCGGTAAACCGCGAAGAGATTTACGAACGAATCCAGAACGAGAACAAAGCCGCCTCATCGTCCAAAGACCAGAGCGTCAAGAACATTGCCGACGCTCTCCGCGGCAACAAGACAGAGTAATTCTTTCCCCGTGCCGGACGATTCTTCCTGTTCCTGTGGCAAAATTTTCCGTGATTCTCCACTCCCTCAAACGTCGATCGAAGCCTCCGCAGTCCAGGGCCTCCAACCGCATCTCCTAACGCAGTGCGATTCAACCGGTTGTTAATGACGGCCCGGGCATTGCCCTCTATCCATGCGGGTGGCCTGGAAATTGCATTGAATCCTGCCATGAAACCTCAATCGTTACTCCAACAATCCCTCAAGGAGTCGCCCATGGAAACAACAGCCACACGCGAAACTTGCGCCGGATACTCCATCGGCGACGTCGCCAGGATCTGTGACGTGCCGTCGCACACCATCCGTTTCTGGGAGAAGGAATTCGGTGAGTATATCCAGCCGGCTAGAACGCACGGAAAGCAGCGGCGATACCAGGAGGGAACCATTCAGAAGATACTGCGCATCCGTAAACTGCTCTGGACCGACGGCTACAGTATAAACGGCGCAAAGCGGCTGCTCGCAGCGTCAAACGCCACTACCTTTCAGTCAAGCGATACGATACTGTTACCCGACCCGCACGAGCTTGCGATGAACATAGCGCGCTTTGTCCAGCAGCAATTGACAATGGTTAATTCCGGGGAAACCGCAGAGGCTTCGCGCAACGTGGCATAGGGGAGAACAAACAATGGTTTCAATCATCCGGGAACCCCGGGCCGACGTTTCGCTGCCGCCGGCCGACGTGAGCGGCGACGGGAACGAACCCAGACGGTACACCATCCGGCAGTGCATCCGCAATTTCGGGGCAGCGCGCTATCTTTGGTGCCTGCGGACGCGCCGCGATGCCGGCATGTACAGCGACGAGGAATTCGTTTTGCTTGCCGCGCGCGCTTATCTTGACAATAGCAATCCGCGTCGCGCCCTCGCGCTCTTGTGCGGTCATCCCTCCCCCGCCCCGGCCCATGCGGCGTTGATGGCCGAGGCACAAAGTTCGGCAGTATCGATCCCGTGCCGGTGCACGCTCAACATGATAGTAAAAAACGAGGAAGCAGCCGTAGGCCGCGCCCTCGGCTCGGTGGACGATATTGTGGACGAAATTGTCGTATGCGATACGGGTTCAAGCGACGCAACGGTCGAAATTGCGCTGCGTTATGGTGCAACCGTGGTGCGCAAGCCCTGGTGCAACGACTTCAGCGTGCCGCGAAATGCAGCCCTTGGCGCAAGCAGCGGCGCCTGGATATTCTGGCTGGACGCCGACGACGTGCTCGACCCGGCTTCAAAAGACGGTATCCTATCACTGGTGCGCTCCGGAGATCCTCACGCAGCCCTGGTATGCGTGGACAACGTCCATCATGGCGCCTCGGGCATGCAGTTTCTGCAAGTCCGGCTTTTCCCGAGGCTGCAAGGCGTTGCGTTCGAACGCCGGGTACACGAACAGATAAGCCCCAGCCTTCACAGGCTTGGTGTTGCGCATAAGCACTACCCTGCCATCCGCATTGTTCACGCCGGGTACGACGATCCGGATGTCCACAAAAGGAAAGCGCTGCGCAATAGGCCGCTTATCATCGAGGAGTTGCGCGCCAACCCGGATTCGGCCGCCCTGCTCTTGAGCCTGGGCGACTGCCTGTCGGTGCTGGGGAAAAAAACCGAGGCGCTTGACGCATACAATAAGATCATTTCGAACCCGCAGGCGCAGGCGAGAGACCCCGACATGTATGTCCAGGCGGTGTTCGATACGGCGTTATTGTACCGGGACAGAGGAGACTCCGCCGAAGCGTGCCGATGGTTGGAAAAAACCATTGCGCTCGACCCTTCGCGCTCCGAGGCGTTCTACGTGCTCGGCCTCATCGCCCAGGAGCGGGGCGAACGCGAAAGGGCATTCGGCTATTTTCTCTCATGCTCCCGGATCAAACCGCCGGTGCGGAAAACCGCCACCGACGCCCTCAAGATCCGGATAGACTCGTCGCTGCGCGTTGCAGGGTTTCTTTTTTCGCGCGGGATGATTGACGAGTGCGAATCTGTCGCGCGGGCCGCACTGGAATCATACCCGAATGTGGTGGATTTCCACACCTTGCTGGGAAAGGCCCTGCTGTGCGCAAACGACCTTCCGCAGGCGGCGCGTCATTTTACGACTTCACTCACCCTGGCGCCCGAAAGAAATCCCGATGCCGCTCGTGGGATGGCTGTTGTGTACCTGTTGCTGAAAGACAGAAGAAGGGCGCGGAACTTTCTGGAACGTGCCGGAGATGTCGAGGTCAGGAGCCAGGAGTTCAGCGCCACGCGGGTGACCGTACGGGCAGCGCAAAGAAAATGCATAGCGGAATTGTCGCCGGCGTGATGAACGGCCGAGGGCCTTTGTCCTGCCTTTAAGGGGACCTCTAAAGATTGCCGAAATGTCATTGCGAGGAGCGAAGCGACGTGGCCATCTCCCTTAATTCCTTTCAAAAACGCGAGATTGCTTCACTTCGTTCGCAATGACAGACCGCGTTTTTGAATCTTTAGAGTTCCCCTTATTACTGTTCTTCCTGGAGAAGTAACCGAGTCTTTTTCCTGCAAGTGGAGCTTCCCGGAGGAAGCAAAAGAGGCAAACCAGAGGTAGTCGTCGGCAAACCGAGGGGCCGGGGAAGTTCCTGCTACCCTACTCTCTCTGCCAGCACATGTGTACTTTGATCTTTGGTATTGAACCAGAAGCACAGCCTGTTGTTTTCCAAGGTGAAACACTCTTCAAAGCTTCCCTTGGAAGGACAGGGCGAAATCTCCTCGTACCTGTCCCTTGCGCGCTCGATCAATGTTTCTTTGAGCTTGTTCATATTTAATCTATCGGCAATCCAATCTTGAACATTTAGCGCAAAAGATAAGGGCTTTCCCCCGCATGCCCGTTGAGACCTGCCGCTTTTTGAAAGCCCCGCGGTCCCCTGCCCGCGATTATTTTATTGAAGGACCCCGCAGCAAGCTGCGGGGAATCCTTCCATCCCTAGGGAAGAAGAATAAATTGTATTCGCTCGCTAACCTCGAAGCAAGCTTCGGGGAATCCGCTCGCTGTGGGATTGATGCACCACGAGCAAGGAGAGCAGGAAATGAAGGAAGCCATTCCGCAGTCCAATCCGCGCTTTGCCATCACCATGGGAGACCCGGCCGGTATTGGTCCGGAAATCACCTTACGGGCACTGACGTCGCCGGCGCTGCCACAGGGCTGCGACATCGTCGTAATCGGTGACAGCAACGTGCTTAGGCACTGGCTCAACATCGTACCGAGCTGGACCGATGTGCGGGTAATGAAGAACATAGACGACTTCCAGAACGGCGGCATCAACGTCCTCGACGTGAACCAAATACCCCTCAAGGACTTCCAAGTCGGCAAACCTCAGGCCGTCTGCGGCAGAGCCAGCTTTGCCTACGTGACAACGGCGATAGACCTGTGTATGAACAAAAAGATCCAGGGAATGATAACCAATCCCATAAGCAAAGAAGCCCTCCACATGGCGGGCATTGACTTCCCGGGTCATACCGAAATTCTTGCTGCCAGGACCGGCGCCAAGGATTTCTCCATGATGTTCGCGGTCGAGAAGGTGTACGTGGTGCATGTGACCACTCATGTGAGCCTGAGGGATGCCCTGGACCTTGTCACACGCGAAAGAGTGCTCGCACATATCCGGCTGCTCAACCGTACCCTGCGACGGCTCGGCATCAATTCGCCGCGCATCGCCGTGGGAGGCCTCAACCCGCACGCCGGGGAAAACGGTCTGTTTGGCACCGAGGAGATCCGCCAGATTGCACCGGCCGTGAGCGACGCCGTGCACGAAGGCATCAGCGCCAGCGGACCCTTTGCGCCCGATACCGTGTTTATGCGCGCGTTTCGCGGCGATTTCGACGGCGTGGTGTCGATGCTGCACGATCACGGGTTTGTCGCACTAAAATCGCGCGATTTTGAAAACGGGGTCAACATTACCGTGGGACTGCCCATTATCCGCACGTCGGTCGGGCACGGCACCGCCTTCGACATTGCGGGAAAAGGCATTGCGTCGGAAAAAAGCCTTATCGCAGCAATCAACGTCGCGATGATGCTGTGGAAAAACAATTCGGTAGGGTGACGCCGGGAACCGGGCGCACAGCTGCTTTGCCGGGAGAGAACCGCAGTGTGTAGCGCCAAGGGAAAGGACGGGATCATGAAAGAAACCAAGCATCCCCGTTTCGCAATTACCATGGGAGACCCGGCAGGCATCGGCCCGGAAATTGCCCTTAAGGCACTGTCGTCGCCGTCGGTTTCCCCGGACGGGGACCTGTTCGTCATAGGCGATTTCAACGTGCTCCAGCACAACCTCAACCTCGTCACCGGATGGAATGACCTGCACGAAATGGCCTCGGTGGACGACTTCGAACAAGGTTGTCTCAACGTCCTCTCTATGAATCGGGTGACATTCAAGGACCTCCAAACGGGAAAACCGTCGGCCGCGTGCGGCGCAGCCTCGTACGCCTATCTGACGAAGGGCATCGACCTGTGTCTCGAAAACAAAATCGCCGGCATCATAACAAATCCGATAAGCACCGAGTCGTTTCACCTGGCCGGCATTGCCTTTCGCGACCAGACCCAGATCCTGAGCGAGAAGACCGGCGTGAGGGATTTTTCCATGATGTATGGCGTTGAAGACGTTTACACGATGCTGGTTACGAGCCACGTGAGCGTTCGCCTGGCCATCGATCTTATCACGCGCGAGCGCGTTCTCAAGAATGTCATCTTGTTTCACAAGTCTCTCAGGTGCCTGGGCATTGCCAAACCGCGGATCGCCGTGGCCGGGCTCAATCCGCATGCCGGTGAAAACGGGCTGTTCGGCGACGAGGAAATCCGGTTCATCTCACCGGCAATCGAAGATGCGAAAAAGCTGGGCATCGAGGTGACCGGTCCCTGCCCGCCCGATACCGTATTCATGCGCGCTTTCCGGGGCGAATTCGACGGCGTGGTTTCGATGCTTCACGATCAGGGGTTCGGCTCGCTCAAGTCTCGCAATTTCGAAGAGGGAATAAATATCACCGTGGGGCTGCCGCTGGTGCGCACATCGGTGGGCCATGGCACAGCGTTCGACATCGCGGGAAAAGGCATGGCCTCGGAGGTGAGCCTGGTGGGGGCGATCAAGGCTGCGGAGATGCTGTGGAAAAACAGGGAGGCAAAGGTCTAAATGTCGAAAGGTCTGAAGGTCGTAAAGTCTAAGGGTCGAATTCTTCGCGCGATCGTCTCGACCTTACAGACCTCTTGACTTTTAGCCTTTCGGACTCTCCTTTTTATTTGTTGGTCGCGCACCGGAAACCTATCATGCTGTCCCGCGTCTTCGGGTCGTCGCTTCCCCGTGCCGTTGAACGGATTTTCTTCGCGTCATCCATCCAGGAACCGCCGCGATGCACCTGGTAGCGTCCGGTGCCTGCCACGGGATTTCGCACTGCGCTCATGCGGTAGATGTTGTCAGAGAACTTGTCGGCGCACCATTCGGAAACATTGCCGAGCATGTCGTACAGGCCGTTTGCATTGGGCCGTTTCTGGCCGACCGGATGTGTCCGGTTGCCCGAGTTGGCCGCTAACCACGCGCATGCCGTGTCCGGGCTGTTGCCCCAAAAGTACCTTGTTTCGGTTCCCGCGCGCGCCGCAAATTCCCATTCGGCCTCGGTGGGCAGCCGCTTGCCCGTCTTCTCGCAATAGTCTTTTGCTTCGCCCCACGACACATACTCAACGGGACAGGAAGGGCACTTGTTGAACACCGCCGGATTCTTCTTCGCAACACGCTCGTATTCGGCCTGGGTAACTTCGTATCTGTCAATGTAAAAACCGTCGAGGCAGACCTGGTGCTGGGGATGCTCGTCGGCGTCCCCCTCGCCTTCCGGGCTTCCCATGATGAAACATCCGCCCTCGATAAAAGCCATGTTTATATGGGAGGGAGCCGCCGGCTCGGATTTCAGCGCCTCGGCATTGATTGCCGAATCGGATTCGGAATCGGGCGCCGCGGTGTCGGACACGCCGGGAAGGTGGAGGTACATCTTGATTTCTTCGGCGCTTGCACGGCAGAGCTGCGGGCCCAGGGCGCAGATGCAGAACAGTGAGGCGTGCACCGCCGCGGCTCCGCAGATCCTTGACATTAAGCGCATAACGTCCGCCTCACAGTTACAACCAGGGCTGCCACAAAGCGCATCCGGCCGGTCGGCCGGACGCGCGCGCAGTCGTTCTTAGAAATCAACAAGCTCCACGTCGAAAATCATGGTGGCGTTGGGCGGAATCGGCCCCATGCCGTCCGGGCCGTATCCCAGGGCAGGCGGCACGATAAGCGTTCGCTTCTCCCCTTTGGACATAGTGAGTACCGCCTCGTCCCACCCTTTGATCACGCGCCCCATTCCCACAGGAAATTCAAACGGCTCCCCGCGCGGGATGGAGCTGTCGAACACAGTTCCGTCCATCAACTTGCCCGTGTAGTGGACCTTGACAACCTGGCCCGCCTTGGGCATCACGCCGTTGCCTTTTTTCGTAATGATATACTTGAGCCCGGATGGTGTGGTCACCGTGTCGGATGGCGCTGCCGTTTTTGCCGGTTCCGCTGCCGGTGCTGCCGAAACAGGTGCGGGCGCCGCTTGCTGCGCCGCAGGCGCAGCCTGGGCCTGTGGCGACGGCTGGGCCTGTTGTTTCTGGCCGGATGAACACCCTGCGAGCAAAATTACTGTAAGAGCAAATGTCAGGTATCTACCCATTGAACCGATCCTTTCGTTAGCGAAATTGCCGAACACTAAAACCCGGCAACGGCAACCTACTGTGGCTGTTGAGAGGCCGTGTCCTTGACTACGGGCTTTGCCGCAGGTTGCGCCGCCGGTTTGGCGGCCGGCGCGGCCTCAACCAGCGAGACCCTGGTGAGGATAACTGGCGTTGTAGGCACGTCCTGGAACATGCCCGAGTTTCCCGTGGGTTCGTTCTCTATTGCAGTTACCACGTTGAGGCCCGTAACCACTCTTCCGAAAACGCAATAGCCCCACCCCTGCTCGTCCTTGCTGCGAAAATTGAGAAACGCGTTATCTTTGACGTTGATGAAAAACTGCGCCGTTGCGGAATTGGGATCGTTTGTGCGGGCCATTGCCAGCGTGCCGAGGCCGTTCTTGAGGCCGTTGTCCGCTTCATTGACAACCGGTGGCCTGGTGGGTTTCTCGGTCATGTCCTTTGTGAAGCCGCCTCCCTGGATCATGAAGTTCTTGATGACCCGGTGAAAAATCGTTCCGCTGTAGAACCCGTCCTTCACATACTGAATGAAATTCGCCACCGTCTTTGGTGCAGCCTTGGGAAATAATTCTACGACGACTATTCCTTTGGTCGTCTCGATTTTTACGCGCGGATTCGCGCCTTCTGCTGCGTAAGACATGAACGATGCGACAAGAATTGCAGTTGCGGCACATGCGACCAGTTTCCTCATGAATGCCTCCTTGTTTAAAAATTTCAGATTCCATATTCCAGATTTCAAATTATGAATCCAAGATCAGATCTAATTTTATCAATCTGCAATCTGGAATTTGTAATTTGCAATCTCGTTTTTCAGTCCCATTTGAACGGCGATTCGTAATCTCCTTCGATCTCGTCGGGTTTCTCCTTGGCCGTCTTGAATTTCTGCTCGATCTCCGCCTTGCGCTTAGCCTTTTCCTCGGCCGCTTTCTTGAACTTGTCTTCCCATTGTGAGCTTTTTTCCTTCTGCTGCTTGACAAAATCGTCAAAATCGGTCTTCTTCTGGTCGGCCGATTTGTGGTCCACCACTTTGCCCGTCGACTGGTCCACCCAGAGCGTTCCCTTGCACAGGGGACATTTTATCTCGAAAAGGCTCATGCCATGCCTCCGGCTGATGGGTGACGATTTTCGTCGAGCGGCCCTCAAGAATCCTCGGCGCCTTGGCCATAAAATAACTTTTGAATAAATTCGCCGATGCAAAATTCTTTCCTGCGTCCGCCCCGCTGCTTCAAGATAGTACAATGTCGTGCGACCGCGAATTTATATTATGCTTGGCGTTGAAGATTGAAAAGCCCGACCATCGAATGAAGAAAATGCCTTTCGCAGGAACGCCGCCCGTTGTTTCACAGCCATGGTCGCTTCTCTTTATGGAAAATCAAGCCGAACTTCCCTTTGAAGGGTTTAAGCGATTCGTGCAGGATCCGCTCGAAACGAGCGACCCGGTTTCTTTTAGCAGGATCAAGAGCATTTTCCTCGACAGTCCGGCTGCGCCCAGCGACCCGTTCCGGATACTCATTCAGCGGCTGACCGGCGAAATCTTTCGCGGCCGAGAAGCCCGCGACCACTGGCATCAGATCTTGCTTCACAAGGACGACATGCAGGCAAAACTCGGCCGCCGGGTTACCATTAACGTGTGCGCCGCCGATTATTTCGACGCCATCGGCAGCCCGAAAGTCCAGCGTGTTACGGGCACGGCGACGGGAGAACCGGGCCCGCTCGAAGGCGTCATCAACCGCGAGGAGTGGCTCAACCGGATCTATGCGCCGGGTTACCACGTGGAAAAGCTCAAGGAAGAGATGCTTCGCGCCAAACGGTACAAGCACGCGCTTTCCGCAATACTTCTGGACGTTGACGAGTTTCACAAGATCAACCAGGATTTTTCGTTCAAGACCGGAGACGAAATCCTTACCGTTATCGTAAAGATCGTCAAGAAGACAGTCCGGGCGGTGGACATCATC
>Ga0182027_10009173_pt1 | contig 14274 bp, 8 predicted proteins | sample 712E1DmetaG_FD_121300 | JGI IMG/M metagenome (GOLD analysis project Ga0182027, IMG submission 121300) | Permafrost microbial communities from Stordalen Mire, Sweden - 712E1D metaG (Illumina Assembly) | ecosystem: Environmental > Terrestrial > Soil > Wetlands > Permafrost | place: Sweden...
AAGCTTTGTGCCCCAGCATGTCCGTATTTATCATACGCAGCACGTTTTCTATCATCAAAAAGAACCTCATAAGCTTCCTGGACTTCATTAAATTTTTGCTCAGCGTCAGGTGCTTTATTCCTGTCAGGATGAAACTGCTTAGCAGCTTTTCGGTATGCAGATCTTATCTCCTGCTTAGAAGCTGTTTTATTGATTCCTAAAATTTCGTAGTAATCTCGTTTTTCCATTGAGTACAATTATACATTTAGCACTACAGATTGTCGAGTGCCAGACTAGACTGCCAAACCTAGACTGTCCAAACTTAGCTCAATCATATTAACACTAATTAAAAATCTTGATAAGAATTCAACAGATATTTGCTTTCTTGTAACAAAAGTCCATCAATAAACATTACTGACTTGTCTTTGTAAATTTGCTATTATTTTATCAATTGGTAATAATATTAATTATGGCTAGAGTAGTTGAGGTAATAAATCTATTTAAAAATTTTCAAGTTGGTCTGCAGCAGGTAAAGGTATTGCAAGGAATATCATTTAATATTGAAGAGGGCGATTTTCTGATAGTTTTCGGGCCTTCGGGTTGCGGAAAATCAACTTTGCTTCATACAATAATTGGACTCGAAAAACCGACATTGGGTTCGGTAAAAATGATGGGGTATGATCTCTATAATAATACTACCGAAGATGATAGAAGCGATATCAGAAAGAAATTTGTGGGAATGGTTTATCAGCAACCCAATTGGATTAAATCACTGAATGTGATTGAAAATGTTGCTTTCCCGCTGATTCTACTTGGCAAAGAGCGCGAGCAATCAATAAAAAAAGCAGGTGAACTATTAAAAAACGTTGGAATGTATTCTTGGAGCTATTTTGCGCCATACATGCTATCGAGTGGTCAACAACAAAAAGTTGCATTATGCAGAGCATTGATTTCAAATCCGGGAATAATAATAGCTGATGAGCCTACAGGAAATCTCGACTTTGATTCATCTAAAGAAATAATGAGTATCTTAAATAAACTTAACACGGAACAAAAAAGAACGATCCTTATGGTCACTCACGATCTGGAGTATTTAAGATATGCAAAAAATTTCCTGCGAATGCTGAACGGCAAGATTGATGAACGAGTAAATAAGAACAAGGACGAGCTATTATTTGAAATCGAAAAATCAAGATTAATGTAATGAATAAAATTAAAAATTCATTTATAAATTTTTTTAAATCCGGGGAAGAATCTCTAAGATTTTCACTTCTAATTGTTCTCTACATCTTTAAATCATATACAAGAAAGTTTTTTCATTTAATTCAATTGCACTCCCCAATAGCGGAAAAAATATATGATCCGATTATTAAGTGGCTTGATAGGCCAGTTCCAAATGCAATTGCCCGTATAGAGTTAATTGATATGGCATTTAAAAATTTGGGAGTTAAGAAAGCAAGATCAAATATAACAATTGGAGGTATGGCAATTGGAGTAAGTATTGTAGTTTTGCTTGTGTCAATTGGGTATGGACTTGAAAATATGGTTGTATCACGAATAGCAAAACTAGACGAATTGGTGCAAATAAATGTATCTACTCAAGTTGGGAGTAAAGTAAAAATTGATGATTCAACCATAAATACAATATATAAAATTCCAACTGTGACACATGTTTACCCCATGATAGCCGTTGCATGCAAGGTTGATTATCAAAATTCACAGTCTGATGTAGCTGCATATGGAATAAACAAAGAATACCTAAGCTCTTCTTCGATCAATCCAGTTACGGGATCATTGTTCCAGAGTAATTCTAAAACAAACGACATTATCGTAAATACTTCGCTCTTAAAACTAGTTGGCATAGATCAAAACGATCCGTTAAATAAAGTGGTTTCTTTAAGGTTTGTTGTTACAAAAGGCCTGCTTAACTCGTCCGAAAGTCAATTAGAATCAGACAATACAAATTACACTATCATTGGTGTCCTCAACGATGACAGTCAGCCAATAGTTTATGCACCAATTCAAAAGATCATGGCAATGGGAGTTACCAACTATTCTGGATTGAAAGTAATTGTCAAAAATCAAGACAGTGTTACAAATACAAGAATTCAAATAGAATCTTTAGGATTGGATACAGCAAGTGTTATTGATACAATAAAACAGGTTACGGATTTATTCTCAACTGTACGTTTGGTTTTGGCATCAATTGGAATGGTAGCTTTGGTCGTTGCTTCGCTTGGTATGTTTAATACTCTTACAATATCTTTACTTGAGAGAACCCACGAGATTGGGCTTATGAAGACAATGGGAATGAAGTCATTTGAGATATACAAATTGTTTTTGAGTGAGTCGCTGGTAATTGGAGTTTTGGGGGGCTTCTTTGGGCTTATTCTGGGTTTCTTAGCGGGTAAGTTGCTGAGCATTACTCTATCTTTGATAGTCATCAATAAGAATGTGGGTTACATTGATGTGTCTCAAATTCCATTAGTACTAGTAGCACTTGTTGGGGTACTTTCGCTAATTGTAGGTGTTTTCACTGGAATTTATCCTGCAAAGAGAGCAACAAGAATTTCCGCTCTGGACGCATTAAGATACGAGTAAATATCCTTAGATGTCGAGTGCTCTAATCCTGTCGATATTGAGGGTTCCGTCTTTTAACTTGGTGACATAAACAAGGACTCTCTGACCATTGTGTAAGGTGCCACTGCTTGTAGCCTTGGAGTCCTTAGACAAGACGATTGATCTTGGGAGCAGAACTAAAGTCTGCCTCTCATTTGTAACAGTATTGGTTACTGTGATCTGAGGAAGGACTATTCTCTCTATCCGGCCCCATATCACTTCCCTGACTCCTTCGTAAGCGGCCTCTGTTGGTGTCAGGGTAACAGTAGAAGTATTTGATTTCTGAATGAATGATTGAGTACTCATGCCACCAATGAAGGCAATTAAGACAACGATAATTATCGCTGAAATACCTGTTAACCTCTTGTGATGGGAAATTAAGGACTTAAAAGGACTGGTATTTCTCTTAACTGTGATTTTAATACCAGAGGCGATAGCACCCTCGGGTTCATCGAGAATTAAATTATTAGCAGATTGATGAGGGGCCAATTCGATAGCTTTTGGCTTGTGCCTGAAGAGTCTTTTGATATGCCTTTCATGAACACGTTTGAGGGTAGAAGACACCTTGTGTCGTATAGCTCTGGCCTTATCCCTTGTTTTCCTTAAAACTTTTTTGTGTATCTCCATTAAACTCCAAATGCTTTGATTAAATTAGTCCAGACAAGATTAAGAGCGTTGTCAGTATACTTTGGAGTAATGGATACTGCGTCAGATGAGTAACCGACGTTTCCTGCAGCGTCTACAGATATTGCTTTTAAGTGATATACCTTGGAAGCTGTAAGGTTGTTAATGATAACAACATGATTGTAGGTAAGATCAGAATCCTGTGAGGTGTATTGAGTATAGGTCGTGCCAGTACCTTCACTGTATTCAACCTGAGAAGTACCCGGCTCATCGGTATTCCAGGAGATGACAAGCTGAGCAGTAATATCGTTTGATTTACCCTCTATTGCTAAATCAGAGATAACAGGAGGACGGGTATCCTTTGAGGTTGTGAGCATATATACATCAGATTGTGCCTGATTGCCAATAGCATCAGTGCCTTTAATGATAAAGGCATAGCGTGTACTAGGTTCAAGTCCTTGAATGGTCATCTTGTGATCGCCGGATACCAAAGTAACGTCTACTTGGTTTTTAACATTGGAAGGATCAGTCGATGGGTAGTAATTAACAATTGACGAAACACCCGTATTGCTATGCCATGTAATATTTACTGTGTTTGTTGCTGTACCCCAAGCCTCAGTCAGATTGACATCGGAAATAAGTGGCCGTGGATAGGTTGTAAAATCAACTATCATTTCATTATATTCATAACCATCGGAGTCAAAAAGGTTGATTCTGTAGTAGTATTTTGTCCCATCATTCAGATTAGTAAGTTGTGCTGTGTAGGTGGATTCAACCGGTGAGGTTGAAAGCGTTTGAGCACCTCCAAAATTTGTTGTTGGACCATAGTATATTTTTGCAGATGAGGCCCCCGTCACGGTAAATTTGATTAAAGCATAATCCGTGCCTACAGCAGTTACTACAACGCCCTTCACGCTAGGTGCAGAATTAGTCGTGAACATTTGTTCTTGTGATGTCCCAGTATTACCATCCTCATCTGTCCATTGAACCCTGTAAAAGTAAGTTGTACTGTAAGTCAGCCCTGTTAGCATAATGGAATGAGCAGCAGTTTGGATAGAGCTACTTGCTTCAACAGGATTGTAATGACCAGAAGTTGTACCATATTCAATCTTGGAGTCGGATGGCCTCTCGGTAGTCCAGCTGATTGTTGCCTTCCTTGTAGATATGTCTGTAACGGTTGGGCCTGAGTCTAATAGTGCGTAAGTAGTCCATCTACCGGTAGGAGTTATCATGACGGTATTAGTTCCAGTTGATAGAGCGTTAGCTCCATCCCTGGTAACAATCTTGTAGTAGTACAGCCTTGATGCCGGAGTATTATCAACATATGATAAGCCATTGCTTGATCCTACCTGGGTGAATGATGTTCCATTAGTTGACCTGTAAATGAGGTAAGAGAGATTGCCGGCCCCCTGATATACAGGAGCAATCCAGGTTAATGTGACATTCCATTTTGCCTGTGACTTGATAGATGAGTCAGAGGCTACAAGGTTGCCTACATTATCTGGATCAGTTGAGTTAAGAATGAATGTACCACTGATGTAGCTGCTTGGAGAATAGTTTGGGGGAGTAGAGTCATCAATGGCTACAACATACACAGTATTAGTACCTTTATTTACATTAAGTAATGCTGCGGTATCAATGCTCAGGTTAGTTCCAGTGTCAAAGTATGCACCGACATTGGCCTGTACTGTGGCTAATGTAGATGCTGGTAGAGTATTGATTGAGTAGTAGTAATGAGTGACGTGCTTGCCGACAGTAGCAGTAGCTGCAGGCCATGATAGCGAGTAACTGTTAGTTGTATTAGTACCTGGCGTAACAGTCACGCTGTCTGTGCCTCCGAATGTTGGAGCCTGACCACCATATGCCATATTAGCTGATCTTACTGTAGCATCCGTTGAGAAGTTCCCAACATTATCTACGGTTCTAAAGTAAATGATGTTGACTCCGTTAACGATACTCAAACCATCAACATTGTCAGTTAACTGGTAGGTAGAATCTGTTAAGGGAATATAATTCAAATCAAGATCACTGGAATGAGAAGTACCTTTCCAAGGACCCGTATTGGAGTTAATTTGATATTGCCATCCAAGTAAACCTGATTCATTATCAACACTTACACCGTTCCCACTTATGGGCCATGAGAAGTGCATGTCGCGTATGTCGGAGAAGTTACCGGAAGGAATGGTAATGTAACCAACATTGGAAGGTCTAACACCATCATATTTAAACTTTATGGATGTCTCCCCAGTTGATACGTTTCCTGCGTTATCAATAGTCTTGATGTTCAAGAAGTAAGTGAAAGGAGCTGATACAAAACTGTCACTGTTGGTTAAACCACTTGCAAGATAACCAGTTCCTGATAGATCAACAGAGTTTGTTCCTGTGATGAAGTTGCATTGTGTGCGGGTAGTAGATACAGGAGAAGTACCAAGCTTGCCCTCAGATAATGTGGGATCACCACTTTCGTCTGTACCAAAGTAAAGACAGTAACCTTTAATACCTGCTACAGGATCATTGCCTTCAGTCCACCTGAATGCGGGGAAAGATTCGTTAGTCCAGCAGTCATCCGCACTTGTGCAGGTTGAACTGTTGGCCTTAACAAATAGAGCATAACTTGGATCAGTAGGACGTGTTGTATCGTAGTAGATCGATGCTGTGTATATCTGGGAAACATTAAGCAGACTATCATTGAATTTAACATATATCTCTTTGACGCCATCACCGGATGGGAAGGTAAATGATTTGGTAGGGACGTAAGATTCCCACGAAGCACCAGCAAACGAAGCATCATCAGACACTATCATTTGATTAACAAGGGACATGTTATCAGTGGCATCTAAAGTAAGCATAACCGTAGTGTTGTCAGTAAAGTCGGTGTTGTTGTCAATCTCTACCGAACCGACAGGACCAGTCCTGTCTATACCTACATATTCGGTACCATAAAGAGTTGAATCGGTGCTATTCCCATAACTATCAGTAGCTTTAACTTGAACCTCATGAATGCCTTCAGCCAAAGGAGCAGGGAAGGTAATACTGAATGAAGAAGTCCCAGTAACGCCAGAGGTAGTCCATGAACCACCATCAACAGAGTAGGAGATGGAGGATATGGTAGCGCCCGTTATGGTAGAAACAGTACCCGTTAATGTGGGAGTAGTGTTGTTGGTAGGATTAGGAGTTAAAGCGTTTAAGGTAACTGGAATATCATAGTATTCATACGGGCCGACATCATTGGAAATTCCCTGAGGACGGGGGACATAGTTGATGTCGTAAGCAATGTCATATGGGCTTGTATCGATGCCGGCATTAATACCTGGAGAACTCTTCATAAGATGCATGTCGCCTATGGCTGCGTTAACAAACATTGGATCTACACTTCGATCAGTCGACGCTGGACCTGAACAAAAATCGTTATTGCTCCAAGAGCCTCTATTTGCATAACCTATATTATTATATTGATTAGCTGAAGTGTGGTTAGCAGATAGTCCACAGTTAGAGTTATTATATATGATATTATTAGCCAGTAAATCAGTATCGTACGCATATATTCCACTTCCATTAGAATATGAAAGATTATTAAGTATGTAATTACTTCCTCCAGCTCCTATAGATATTGCAGTACTTGAAAATCCAGTGAGGATATTGTTTGCGTAAACAACATGTTTTGCCGATGAAGTTGAAACCCAAATTGCATTAGTGCCGTTTGTTAATGAGCCATCAAATTTAAGATTTCGAATAACCAGGTATGGTTCTCTAACACCAAAACTGAAATGACTCGGAGCAGTTTCAATGATAGGAACCCCAGTAGTTGGCCATCCTTGGTAAATAATATTTGAGTTGGAAGTGCCCGCATTAACATTTAAACAGGCTACGGCATTTCCTCCTGAACATGAATTGTTACCAGTGTAAGATATTCCACCCTTAATATTAATTATTCCACCTGCCGTTACTGTGTTAGCTGCTTTTTGGATTGTTAACCAAGGATGTGCCATCGATCCATTACTAGAATCATTTCCATTTATTCCGTCCACGTAATAATTAGTATCAGCATAAGGACCGATATCAAAGGATCCTCTCCCAACCCGTGTGTTGCCAACTATATCCGAAATTACTCCAGAAGAGCTGACGTCAACACCATTTCCAATAGCTGGCGAGTAAGGCATCAGACGGTCATCATTTATAGCCAAATCAACAAAATGCGGATCTCCTATCAGATCATGAGCTCCAGGAGTAATGTTGGAATAATTATTTGTGTTTAGGTAATATAGATTATAGTCAGCCGTAACAGACAGGGAGACGCTATTTGATTTCAAAGCAAATGAATTATTGTAAAAGATATTATTTTCAACCACCAAATTATATGAGCCGGTTCCACTTCCAAATGACACTCCACCATAACCGCACTGGCGGAATATATTGTTAAGAATGTTAATGTTGTTCGAAGCTGAATCGGACCTTATTACTCCACCATATGGATTATTGAATAGAATATCATTGTAAATATTTATGTTTGAGCCGGTGAAACTAATGCCATACAATACCGAATTTTTAATTAACAATCCCGTTATGTTTATGTAGTTCTTTGAAATATTAAATGCATAATAGTCATTTGTAACATCAATGATTGGAATACCAGTCCCAGGCCACCCCTCATAAGTTATATATGCACCTGCCGCACCAGAATTAGCCGGAATAATACCACTAGTATTTGGTGGTGTATACGTGTATCCCCCTTTGATATTGACTGTTTGGCCAGCTGTTAAAGTTGCGGCTGCTTTGGTTATAGTCCTCCATGGGGAAGCCATTGAACCAATATTCTCATCGTATCCGGTACCCTGATCGACGTAATATTCTCCATCTTCGTAAGCCCCAATATCATAAGCTCCAGCTTGAGGCCTAGCAAAGCCTGTAATATCAGTTGTAACGCCAACGGAAGTCAGATCTGTGCCGGCATCAATCGCCGGCGAGTTGAATTTGGGTGTAAAATTATCGTTGGCAGGATTACTTAATAAAGGATCGCTGGTTGAAATATTATGTGATCCTATTGCAGTGTTATAATTATTTGTCGCATTTCCATAAAACAAGTTGTAATCGATGTTCGCGCTAGTATATGTTCCAGCTTCATTATAAATCCCATAATTCCCATTTAAAAAAACGTTATTTTTAATATAAATTGAATCACTACAAGACCATAGATCAACGGCCTCGGCAAAATTACTAGGATTTTTCATGTTGTAAAATGTATTGTTATATACCGATATTTGCGAATCGAAAGATAACTCAATTCCAAAGTAGACCTTCCCTGATCCTGTAAAAAGATTATTTTTAATTATCCAGTAATTTTCATGGTCAGTGTATATTTCCATATAAGAATAATTTTGTGCTGAATTTTTAAACTGAAATCCGCTTATAATTATGTAATTGACAGTAACGTCACCAGAGATACAGTTTACCCCCATTCCACAATATGCTGACGGAGCCGCATCTATTATTGGAATTCCCGTATTGGGCCATGCCTGATAAGTTATGTAGTTAGATGAAGTTCCGGAATTTGTTATTGAAACTGACTCAAAATATGATATACCACCTTTTACGTTTACGGTATCGCCAGCCATTGTAGTGCTGGCGGCTTTTTGAATAGTCTCCCACGGCGAGTTATAAGTTCCAGCATTACTGTCGCTACCAGCGGAGCCGTCGACATAATAATTAAGGTTTTCATAAGCACCAAGATCATAGCCTCTGCCACGGTTCTGCCTTGAATAGCCCAAGATATCAGTTGTAACACCAGAGGATGAGAGATCTGTACCAACGCCAAGAGCAGGAGATATTACTTGGAGGGTGAAATTGCCAAGGCCAGCATTCGTAAAAAGTGGATCTGATGTAAGATCATGTGCGCCAGGGGTAACTCCACTATAATTTGTTGTGTTATTGTAAAGAAGATTATAATCTAAATCAGGGTCGGCAAATATGGTAGCTGCATTAATTCCTACAGAACAATTGTAAATAATGTTATTTTTGATTAAATAGGGTTGAGAGAATGCAAACAGAACATCAATACCATTTACTGCACCCGATATCGTGTTATTCACAACAATTATGTTAGCTAGAGTTGTTGGTTGAACTCGCACACCTATGCGGAAGTTACCTACAATAAGGTTATTTTCAATGACAGAACCTTGATTATCTTGTTGCAGCATAATTCCCCAACTACTTTGATCATTAGCGGGGTTTATAATTTTAAAACCATTAATGGTAATATATTTTTTATTACTACCAACATAAAAACCAAAAGAACCACTATTTTTTTGAAGATCAATTACAGGTATTCCTGTCCCCGGCCAAGATTGATAAGTTATAGGGTTTCCTGCAGAACCCGAAGTTCCAATTCTAATAACAGACCCGTCAGCATCATTATCTATGTAGCTCAGATTCCCTTTTACGTTAACGGTATCGCCAGCCACCATTGTGTCAGCTGCCTTCTGTATTGTTTTCCAAGGAGTTGAAGTACTTTGTGCCTGATCAGAAGTGTATATATCCGAACCAACATCACCTGCGACATAGTAAGTAGCAGCAAAAGCAGTGTGAGACGAAATCGCGAAAGCTATTAATACGAAAAATAAGCTAAAAAAGAATTTTTTTAAGTTTAATCGTGCAAAAACCACCGATTGGCAGATAATTAATTATCACAAATAGTAGATCATTTCCGAGGAAGAAAGTCAACGTCAACAATGCTTTCTAACGCATCTGAATAAAAATTCCTTTATGGTCAGAACCTGACATTTCGACGACCTCAAAATCATTAATTTTTAGACTCGGGGAAATAAACGCATGATCAATAGCCGTTACAAACAAACCTAAATTGGCCGCAGGTTCCCATGTAGCATAGTACCCATTTCCTTCGCCTAAATTGGTAAATCCTCTAGGTAGATTATCTACAAAATCCGAGTATCTTTTTACCCAGGGACTTAAATTGAAATCGCCGACGACTAACTCCTTTGAAGAAGATAAACTTTTGATTTGGCTTTCTAAATTGGTTAGATAGCTAGTTTTTACGGCGGCGGAATCGGGATCCATTGGGGGAGCGTGCACTCCAAAGATTTCATATTTAGTCCCATTAATAATAAATTCAAGCTCAAGATAGGACTGGTCTTGAGGGAATTTAATCTCAGAAACACTCACTGGTCTTGATTTTGCAAAATAACCATTCATGGCAGAAGTTGGCGCATAAGAGAAGTGGTATTCGCTGTGCAAAAGCTCGATTAATTCTGAATAATGCGCTCTTGTCAGTTCGCACAGGAATACCACATCCGGGGACAGCTGCTTTATCTTACCTGCTAAGCCAACCATATCGCCATTTGTGTACAAAATATTTGCCGATAAAACAGACACAACCTGCGAGTTGTCGGTCTGCTCATAATTCTTAGTGACCGGATAATAATAATCATAAACTTGAGGTATGAATAATGAGGTCAAAAAAATGGAAACAATAAATGTAAAAATCAAAGCCAACTTCTGCTGATACTTGCGAAACAGGATTATTCCCAAAATAATCTGAACGATCAGGGAAATGACTATTATTAAGGGCAAAAGGCTTATAATCATCTCTCCGATCACGGAAAATCTCTGCAGTATTTGAATTCCAAAGATAAAATATGACGGGACAAATAACAACAGCCAAGGCCAAAATTCTTTGAACAATTTCTTCCAGTCGTATTTATTCATATTTTAAGTAAATAACGTTTTGAATTTTAATGCAAATAGCCTTTGTATTCATTATTCCAGATTCATGCTACAATTGCTTCATATTTTAGAATATTCAAGTGGCTGTAAGTTCTACATTACAAAGGACTCCAATTGTAGCAGTGATGGGTCATGTCGATCATGGCAAAACATCGCTACTTGATGCTATCCGCGGAACAAATGTGCAGTCAACAGAAGTCGGCGGAATTACTCAAAACACAAGAGCTCACCAAATCATTTTTAAAAATCAAAAGATCACATTTATTGATACCCCAGGTCATGAGGCGTTTTCGAGTATGCGCTCCAGAGGCGCAAAGGTGACCGATATTGTTCTGCTTGTTGTCGCTGTAGATGATGGAGTTCAGCCGCAAACTAAAGAATCAATAAAATTTGCGTTGGAAGAAAAAGTTCCGGTGATTGTCGCGATAAACAAAATCGATTTGCCAGGGAAAAAAATGCTGAAATTGAAACAGGAATTAACGAGTGCAGGACTGACTTTAGAGGAATACGGCGGAGATGTAATGGTCGTTGAGGTTTCTGCTTTAAAGAAAATTGGACTGGATGATTTGCTTGATCGAATTCTATTGTTAGCAGAAATGCAAGAATTCAAAAAGGAAACGCCGATCGGAATGAAGGGTAGACTTTTCGTCTTGGAATCAACATTAACGCAAAACCAAGGTGCTGTATGCCTATGCATAGTCAAAGCGGGAAAAATTGATAAAAATGACTTTATTGTTTATGGCGATCAGGTTAAACGTGCAAGAACTTTACTCGATCAAAATCAGGGTTTGTGCGAGTCGGCCGAACAAGGCGATCCAGTCTGGGTCGTTGGTGCCGACGAAGTTCTAAAAACAGGAACAGTTTTGGAAGTCTATCCAACAGAGAAGGAAGCAAAAGATGCTTCAAAGAGGAGATCAGAAAAGAAAGACGAACCAAGTATTTTGGATTCGTTAAAAGGCGCAGAAAGCGGTCAACCAGCAGTCGGAGTTGATAATGACTTGTCGCTTTTGAGCAAAATGCTAAATTCAAACAAGAAAACTGAAAGAATAAAGATTCTAAATATAGTTTTGAAAGCTGATACGCAAGGGACTATGGAGGCGGTGGTTGATTCACTCAACAGTTTGAATGATGACGATGTCCAGATAAAAATTCTTTCTGCAGAAACTGGAAAAATAACCGAGAAAGACGTCATTACTGCAAAATCATCCAAAGGAATTGTGATTGGCTTTCAGGTAGAAATGGACAAACGTGTGGAAGAAGTTGCCCGCAGCGAAAAAGTCCTAGTTCGAACCTACAAAGTTATTTATGACCTGATCGACGAGCTTGGCGAAGCGATGAATAGTTTGCTCGAGCCAGAATACAAAGATGTTGAGGTCGCAAGGGCTAAAGTCAAACAGCTTTTTGAATTATCAAATGGCCAACTTGTTGCCGGCAGTGCAGTTCTGAAAGGTAATATAGTCAAAGGCTACAAGGTAATTGTCGAAAGAGTCGGCGAAAAAATTGGTGAGGGTAAAATCACCTCGCTACGTCTACTGAAAGCGGAAGTCAAAGAGGCAAAAAAAGGCCAGGAATGTGGAATTCTAATAGAACCTAAATTGGCTATCGAAGCTGGTGATGATATAATTTGTGTTAAGCAAGAAAAAGTTTAACCAATAAATGCCTAATAGATTTATACAATTTGTAAAAATCCATCTCAGAATAAATTATGTCCTAATCGGGATTAATGTCGTCATGTTTTTGATAAGCACGGTGGCATCGGCATTCCTCATGGGGAATTTCAATTATGCTTTACTTTTTTTGGGGGCAGAGTACACGCCGTTTGTTTTGGGAGGACAGGTTTGGCGTATGATGACATCTGCGTTTTTGCATGGTAGCTTAATACATCTGGCTTTAAACATGTATTCGTTATTTATCATCGGAAACCTCGTTGAAAGATTTTATGGAAGAAGAAAGCTGGTTGCAATTTATGTCTGGACCGCGATTGCAGGAAGCGTTGCCACGTTAATAATTGACGTTTATGGCATTTGGACATCAGGCGGAGTCGGAGTTGTTTCATCAATATCGATAGGAGCTTCCGGAGCAATTTTTGGTATGGTCGGAGTTTTGATCGGCAACAGGTTTAGAAGTTCAACCTACGAACCACAGATCAATATAGACACCCAGCAGCTGATTTACCTCGTAATATATAACATGCTGATTGGAGTTGGTCTTAACGTAGTTGGCGGAAGCAGCTTCATTAATATCTGGGCACATGTCGGCGGATTTATTGCTGGTCTTGCCCTTGGAGTGTTCTTGAGCACAATGAATGCTTTTTACCTGCCCAAATGGAAAAAAATATTGACTTCAATTCTATCGTATTCTGCTATTATAATATTGATTGGCAGCTTTGCTGGATTAATCTATTATTCAATTACAAATATATTTTAAAGTTTAATTATGATTGCTGTAATATTCGGTATCCAGGGAGTCGGAAAATCAACGCTTGTAAAAACGGTGATAGAAAAAAGGCCAAACATCAAAAGATTATATTGGGGCGAAATGGCTTTAAATGAAGCAAAAAAGCAAGGATTGGTTGAAACAATAGATGATATACGCAAACTCGCAGTTCCAGTTCAAAAAAAACTGCAAAAAATTGTCGGAAAGGAAATTTCGGAAATGGTTAACAAGAATAGATCTCAAGATTACATAATCGAAACCCACGCCGCTTTAAAAACAAGGCAAGGTTTTATGCCTGGATTTACAAGAGAAATGCTGGAAGAAATCAAGCCTGACATCTTTGTCGTCATCGAATCCCACGCTATGGATATTTATCACAGAAGAATTTTTGATACCGAGCGAAAAAGAGACCACGACAAGAGCGTCAAAGAAATCCAATTGAATCTAGACGCGACACGCTGGTTTGCATCTAACTTCGTCACTTTAACCGCTGCAAATTTGCTGATTGTCGAAAACATCGAGGACAACGTAAATGTCGCGGTAGATACGGTGGTCGAGGCGCTGGATTTATACAAATGACACAAAAGACAGATGTATATATGTCCAATCTGTGGAAAAACGCTTAATAAAGAGGCGAATGATTATTATTGCGAAAGCAATCATCACTTTGATGTCGCTAAAGAAGGGTATGTGAATCTGTTATTGCCGAATCAAAAAAACAGCAAAATTCCGGGAGACGATAAGTCAATGCTGGTTGCCCGTCGTGACTTTTTAAATTCCGGCCATTATAACAAACTGGTTAAAGAAATTGCCGTTTGCGTAAAGGAAATGGCCAACCATACAGCTGTTTTGGATATAGGTTGCGGGGAAGGTTTTTAT
>Ga0182027_10009174_pt1 | contig 14272 bp, 11 predicted proteins | sample 712E1DmetaG_FD_121300 | JGI IMG/M metagenome (GOLD analysis project Ga0182027, IMG submission 121300) | Permafrost microbial communities from Stordalen Mire, Sweden - 712E1D metaG (Illumina Assembly) | ecosystem: Environmental > Terrestrial > Soil > Wetlands > Permafrost | place: Sweden...
CAACCCGTTGCGGCTATCTCCTTGGACTTGAGGTAGCTCGTGAGTTGAGCAAGACGGTGAACCTTGGGACAATGGCGCGATGGAGCGGTGACGAGACTCACAGGCACGTGATCGAAGCATTGGTGAAGCTCTCGGCCGAGTGATTTAACTGGCTTCTGGCAACGCGCCGAAGCCTAGATACACTGATCACAAGGGTTAGCGATTGCCGAACGGATGTTGCGCAACGATCTCCGCCCAGCTAGGAATAGTCGCGGCTTCTCGAGAAGCCCGTCGCCATGACCATGCCTGCTGTTTCCATCAAGATATTGCGCCCCCGGCCGGACGGCGCGCCAAATGTGCCCAAGCGCATGAGCGAGCATGCCGCAGGTTTTGACGTGACGGCCGCCATCGACGCGCCGCTGACACTCGGCCCCGGCGAGCGACAGCTCGTGCCCTGCGGCTTTGCAATGGCGGTGCCGCCGGGATACGAGGCGCAGGTGCGACCCCGGAGCGGCCTGGCCGCAAAGCACGGCATCGGCGTGCTCAATTCACCGGGTACCATCGATGCCGATTACCGCGGCGAGGTCAAAGTGCTGCTCGTGAACCTCTCGGCCGCGCCGTTCGTCCTTGCACCCGGCGAGCGCATCGCACAGCTTGTCTTTGCGCCCGTGTCGATCCCGGAGATGACGGTCGTGGGCGAGCTCGATGCGACGCCGCGGGGACACAACGGTTTTGGCTCGACCGGACGCTAGCATGAGCCGGCCGGCGCCTGCGACGACCCTGCGTATCTGGCCCAACCGCTTGGCCCTGGAGCAGTCGATTACGCCCGCACCAGGGGATTCGGTGTTGACCGACTCCGCGGTCACCTTTGGCCAGCTCCTGACGTTTTTGCCGCCTATTGCGCCGCTACCGGCCCTGTCCGCGGCAGCCGGACATCTGCTGGTGCGCTCCATTCTTGCCGGGAGTGGGACCCCCTGGCAGTCCTGGGCCAGCGATCCGTGGGCCGTGCGGGCCGTGCACCGCTCGCTGCTGGAGCTGCGCCGCGCCGGAATTGCGCCGCAGGTCTTGAGAGGTCCGCGTCTTTTGCCCGCCGTGCGCTATCTGGCGCAGCTGTTGGCCGGCTACGAGGTGGCCCTGGCTACGTCCGGCTGTATGGATCTGGCCGACCGGGAACGCGAGGCGGTGCTCCTCACTGCCACCGGCGAGCTGCCGGCGGCGTTGGCCGGCCTCGAGCGCATCGTCGTCGAAGGCGGTACCCTGTCGTTTGGCTCCCGGCTCGATCTCCTGAACGCGTTTGCCGCGCGCGGGCTGCAGGTCGAGGTGCGTGTGCCATGGGACGGCAACCGACGTGACGCCTTTGCTTTTCCGGAGGCGAGCCTGGCTGCGATCGAAGCGCGGGCGCATGCGCATGTAGAAGTATCGCACGACGCGCGTGTCGGCACGGGCCCGCTGGCGGCACTGCGCGAGGCGCAGTTTACCGACCGCGTCGCCAGCGCGCCGGTCAGTGTCTGGGCCTGCCCCGGTCCGGCCGAACAGGCGCGCTATGTTGCGGGCAAGGTCCTGGCCTGGCAGCAACAGGGAGTCGGCGCCAATGACATTGCGGTCGTAACCCCCGATCTGCGCACGACCGGCGGCCGCATCGCGGTCGAGCTCGAGGCCGTGGGGATCCGCGCCCATCGGCGCTGTGGTCCGGATGTGACCGGCTCGCGCGCCTCTCGACTGGTGCATCTGACTCTGGATCTGGTCGACCGCGACATCCCGCGCGAAGAGCTCGTCGAGCTCTTGAGTCTCGAAGATTTCCACCAGGAGGCTCCCGGCGGTGGCACCGGTCCCGGCCGGCTCTGGAGCGAGCTGCGCCGGACGGGCTCGCGGTTCATGCAGGCGCGGGATTTCGGCGAGGGCCTTTTGGCCCTGGCGCGCCTCCAAGATAGGGGCGCACCGGATGGTCCGCACACTCGGGCTGCGCGACAGTCGGCCGCTCACATCCAAATGCTCGTGGCCCGGTTGCGCGCGATTCCCGATGCCGCGCCCCTTGCGCAGATGCTGCGCGCTCTCGCCCAGGATCTTCCTGGTGCGCGCTCCCGCACGCTGCCGGCACAGGCGTGGCCTGCCTCTCTCGATGGGGAACCGGCCTCCGGCTTGGTGCTGCGGCGACAGGCGGAAAATGGCCGCACGCATCAGGTCTTTGTGGATCTCGTGGGCGAGCTCTCCCGAGCCTGCGCGCAGATGCCGCCCGGGCCGGACTTCGATCGGCACGAGCTGGGCCAGACCCTGTTGGCGCTGGCCGGCAATGTGTCTTTGGTGCCCTCCGGGCTGCGCGGCGGCGCCGTCGCTGTGTTGTCGCCGGACCAGGTCGTCGAGGCCCGCTTTCGCCGGCTGATTTTTGCGGGCGTCGATGCCGGCACGTTTCCCGAGCGGGCCGTGCCCGACCGGGTCTTGGGGGAAGACGTGCGCGCCCAGATCAACGCGTTGACGGGGCCGCGCCTGCTGCAGTCGGCGCCGACGACCGGTCGCGGCGCTCTGGCCCGCACTGCGCGCGATTTTTGGTTGTATCTGGAAGTGCTCGCCGCGGCGCAGCAGGAGGTCGTCGCGACCATATGCGCATCGGCCGGCCAGGGGGCTGGCGACCGCAGCCCGTTGGTTGACGAGCTGCTGCGCTCTCTGGCGCTGCGCGAGCCGACTCCGATCGGCACCGGTCATGGCCAGATACCGGTCGCTTCAACGCGCCAACTGCTCGAATTCGCCACCCTCGGCGTTGCGACGCCGTCGTCACAGTACAGTACGCATCGCGGCTCGAGCCTGAGGCACGCGCTGGGCGAAATCCTTTCGGCCCGACTGCCGCGACGTTATCAACAGGTGATCCGCCGGGCGGAGCTGGCCCGCCTCCTCGGCGGTGCCACCCATGTGGGCGCGCCCCTTTCGGCCCAAGCGCGCCTGCACGTGCGTGATTATCTGGCCGGAAAGATTCATTCGGTCTCTCAACTCGATCTCGTTGCCGAATGCCGCTTTCGCTTTTTTGCCGGGACGTTGCTGGCCCTGGAGCGGGTCGCGGGCCGAGGCCTGGCTGCCAGCGCGCGCGAGCATGGCACGGCCGCGCACAAGGCACTCGAGCTCGTATACAGCGATATCGCCAGCCACGGCGGCCTTGTACAGGTCCGGCGCGATTTGGCGGCGAGCCTTACGCGTGCGAGAAAAATTGTGGACGAGCACCGCGAGCAGATTCTGGCCGAGGCGATTGTGCACCCGGCTTTGGCCGAGCCCGCGATCGAAGAGGCCTATCTGGCTGCCGAAGCGCAATTGACGCTGGATGCCGCGAGATCGGATGCCGGCGAGCCGGTTGCCTTTGAATATCGATTCGACGACCGACCTGGCGGCCAGGCGCCGGTGCTGTGCCTTACGGGGCCCATCGACCCGCCCAGCTTGCTTGTGCGCGGCAGCATCGATCGCATCGACCTATCCCCGCAGAACGTGACGGTGACCGACTACAAACGCAACGCCCGCAAGCGCACTGCGGGCCGGCATCTGCAGTTGCCGCTCTACACGGCGGTGGCGGCGCGCGATTTTGCTCAGCACGGCCGGACTCTGGCGGCGCAATGGGTGGATCTGCGCAAGGCAAAGATCGTGCCCAGCCCGGATCCGCTCGAGGATAACTACGCCGTGCAGGCGCAACTGACGAACAGCTTGTGGACCAGGCTCGCCAGCGTCCTTGCGGGAACGATCAGCCCCGACCCCGACCAGAGCGAGCTGTGCGACCATTGCGACTTTCGCGCGCTGTGCCGCATCGGTCCCAAGGAAGGTGGTCATGAGCCCGCCTGACGGCCATCGCCTGATTCGCGCCAGCGCCGGCACGGGCAAGACCTATCAGCTCGTCGAGGCCTATCTCGGCCAGGTGTTGCAGTTGGGCCGACATCCCCGCGAGGTCGTAGCGATCACGTTCACGCGCAAGGCTGCCGAGGAGCTGCGCGGCCGGATTCGCGCCAAGTTGCGGGAAGCGGGCTGGCCGCCGGGCCGGCTGGCCGAGCTGGACGAGGCGCCCATCGGCAATTTTCACACACTCGCCATGCAACTGCTCTCCGGTGCGGGTCTGGGCGGGGCCGGGGATGCGGCCGAGAACGTTCTGGGCGATGACGGCGAGGACCGGTTGCTGTTTATCTCGTCTTGTGAGCGTGCCTGGTTCGGCCAAAGCGAGGAGCTCGCGGGCTCGGCAGCCGTCGCGGTGCAGTATCTGGGCGATCCGGATCAGGTCGCCGAGCACCTGTGGGACGCACTGGGGTATGTGCGCGAGCAGGCCATCCCGATCGTGTCGGAGAGCCTGCTGCCTGAATTTTCGCCGGACCAGGTTCGCCTCGAGCTGCAGACCCGGCTGTTGGAGCTGCGCGAGCGACTGCGCTCGAGCTCACGCGTGCTGACAGGAAAGAGCGTCGAAAAGGTCGAGGCGTTTCTCTGCGAGCCGATTCCGCCTGCGAGAGAGTCGTTTCAGCATTGGGTTGGCGCGTGGCAGCGCATGGGGCGCCACCTCGACCGCCGGGGCAAGCTCGGCGAGTTTTTTCATGAAGAAGACCAGGAGCTATTTGCCGGCGGCCTGGCTGCGGTGAAGGCGGAGGAGCGCTGCGCCATCTTGCGACCGCACATGGTACGGCTGATCGATGCGGCCTGGAGTTTGTATCGCCAGGAAAAGGCCAGCCGCCATGCCGTCGACTTTGCGGATCTGATCGAGCTTCTGGTTGCGTCCCTATCGGGCGATCTGGAGTTTCATCGCGGTGTGCGCGAGCGCTATCGCGCGGTGCTGGTGGACGAGGCTCAAGATACCAATGCTTTGCAGCGGCGCATGGTGCGACTGTTGACCGGCCTGGAGGGCCCAGCGGCCCAGGAATTTGAGCCGGCCACTCTATTTCTGGTCGGCGACCGCAAACAGGCGATCTACACGTTTCGCGGCGCCGATGCGCAGAGCTTCGACCATTTTGCCCAGGACGTGCGCAGTCGCGGCGGCACCGAAGAGACGCTGCAGCAGAGCTATCGCGCCACGCCCGCTCTGGTTCGGGCCATCAACCATCTGGGGGCGCATCTTTTTGCCGAGCGCTACGAGTCCCTATCCTCCGGGTCGCCCGAGACCGTCTCCCGTCCGGCATTTTCCTGGCTACAGGTCGGGGACGAACCGGCCTCCTCGCTGCGCGCGACGCTAGCCGAGGCCGAGGCAGTCTCGAGTTTGCTCGCACAGCGCTTGCGTGATGGCGACAAGCCCGGTGATTTCGCCTTGCTGATGCGCGCCATGACCAAAGCGCCGCTGTACGTCGCGGCGTTAGCCGCGCGTGGCGTGCCGTGCATCCTGGGCGGCGGTGGCGCGCTGTACGAGCAGGCCGAAGTCGTCGACCTTCTGCATCTGCTGGGCTGGCTCATCCATCCTCAGGATGCCCTGGCGGCGGCGATTGCCCTGCGCTCACCGTTGATTGGTCTGTCGGATTCGGCCCTGTTGTTCGTGTGCGGCCGGGGCCCCGGAGGCATTCGGCCTACGACGGCTCTTGCTACCGGCGAAAAGCCGCCATTGTCCGGTCTCGACGAGTCCGACGCAGAGATCCTGGCGTGGCTGGCGCCCATCTTGCGAGTCTTGAGCCGTGCGAGCGCGACGGTCGGCGCCGCCGATCTGCTCGAATTGGCGGACGCATTACTCGACATCCGCGCGGTGCTCTCGGCCATGAATGCCAGCGAGCAACGCCTGACGAGCTTTGCGCGCCTCATCGAGCTGGCCCATGCCTACGACCGGGCCGTCTCGCGCCATGCCACGGGCTTCGTGCTCAACCAGCTCGATCGGCTCGAGCGCGGCCATCGTACCCAGCTCACTGCCACGCCGGCCTCAGAGCGGCGCGCGGTCACGATCGCCAGCGTGCATTCGGCCAAGGGCCTGGAGTACCCGGTTGTCTGTTTGGCCGATCTCAATCATGGCCTGCCGATCGACTCGCGGCGGCTGCTTTACTCTAGTGAGCTGGGCCTGGCCATAAAACCGCGCCAGGGCTCGGTGAGCTTCGAGACCTCGCGTTGGCGGCAGGCCCGCGCCTCGGCGCAAAAGGACGCGGCGTTCGAGCTCGCCAATCTTCTCTATGTAGCGGTCACCCGCGCGCAGCACGAGGTGCTGTTCTTCTCGGCGCCAACCCAGCGGGAGCAGAAGGGCAGCTTTTTGCAACTGCTGGCGCCCTGGCAGCCGACTGCGGTTGCGGACGGGGTGATGGCCGAGACCGACGGCCTCATCGAGCCCCTGCCTGTGGCCGAGCCCGAGACCTCCGTCGTGACTTTGGCGGATCGTGAACAGGCTCTCTCTCTCTGGCAGCAGGCGGAAAATCGCCATGCGCCCGCGGGCACGCGCTTCTGGCTGCCGGTGACGACCTTCGACACGTATGTCCAATGTTCGCGGCGCGGCTATTTTCTGCATGAGCTGAACCTGAGTGAGCCGAGTCCATTTGGCCACAATCTGGGGGTGGAGGACACCCTGGCCGACCCGCCCATCGATCCCCTGACACGCGGCCGATTGGCCCACGCGGTGCTGGCCGGTCTGGATCGTCTGCCGGCCGCGGCCGGCTCCTCGGCCTTCATCGTCAGCGAGATTCGGCGCGCCGGCTACGATCCGGGTGACGAGCGCCTGGCCGATGTGCGTGACGATGTCGCGGCATTTTTGGCGAGCCCGTTGGGGCACACCATCGCGGCGTTATCGCCTGCAGACCGGCGGGTCGAGCTGCCGTTTTTCTCCGACGTCGACGCGGATCCCTATCGTGCGACGCTGACCGGTCAGATCGATCTTCTCTATTGGGACGCTCAGGGCCCCATCATCGTCGATTACAAGCACGCCCATGGCAGCGAGCCGCTCCTTGCGAGCTATGGCCTGCAGTTGGACACCTACGCGTTGGCGGTCGCGCAACTGTTGAAGCTCGAGGGTGAAGTGCGCACGCGGCTGGTGTTTTTGCGCGATCGGCACCAACCCCACGAGCGGCTCGTAACGCCAAAGATGCGCGCCGAGCTCAAAGAGCAGGTCCGCACGGTGGTCCAGGAGCTCGCGATGCCGCGGCCGGCTCCGCTCGATTGGCCCGGCCAGCCCAAAGAACGTTGCATCGAGTTGGGTTGTGGCTTTGTCGAGCGCTGCCATGCTGTTGACGGCCCGTCGCCAGCTTGCTAGACACGCATCTCGTCGAGTCAGACGTGGGGCAGTAGCTCAGCTGGGAGAGCGCCGCGTTCGCAATGCGGAGGCCTGGGGTTCGATCCCCCACTGCTCCACCAAGTTTCTCTCAAACACGCTTGCCATGGTTACGCAATCCTCCGTTTCGGGGTTAATGCGTCGAGAACAGCTTGCGGGTTCTGCTCGATCACTCGCAGAAGCACGCGCGCCGGGCCTTCGGGTCGACGGATGCCTTGCTCCCAATTGCGCACGGTGCCGGGATTGACGCCAAAGGCCAACGCGAACTTGTCTTGCGACAAGCCGAGGTGCTTGCGCACGCGGGCAACGTCGGTGTCAGGTGCGCGCACCCGATGCACTTTGGCGCGCGTCTTGTTACCGCGTGCGAATGCCAGCGCATCCTCAAGGCCAGCCATGATCCCGTCGTAAGCTCGCTTGCTCATGTTCAACTCCCGTACTCGGCGCGGATTGCCTCGGCGACTCTCGCCAGGCTCGCGCGCTCGGCCGCCGAGAGATCCGCCTTCACGTTTTTGGCAAACACCGCCAGCAAGAACAGCGGCATCGTCTCGTTGTAGAAGTAGTAGATCACCCGCGCACCGCCTCGTTTACCTCGCCCATGAACGCCTACTCTCACCTTGCGCAATCCGCCCGTGCCCCTGATCACGTCTCCGCAGGTCGGGTCTTTGGCCAGCATAGTGATCAGGGCAGACACCTCTGCGTCCGTGAGCGTGGCTTTCGCCTGCGCTGTGAACGCCTTGGTTTCTGCGACCGAGTTCCATGCCACGTCTAAATATACACCATTGACGCATGACTGGCCATCCGAAGTCATCCGCATAGGACAGACCGTCGTCTAGCGGCTTCATCGCTTCACCGGTCCGGTCTGAGTCCCGCGGGCGCGCTCAAGCAGAATGCGCGACCCTGCCAGTAAGGCCGGCACTCGGCCCGCCTGGACCTCGCCGCGAAGCCAGGCGCATGTTACCCGCAGTCTGTTCACGGCCGGCCCAGGACTCAGACGCGGGACAATGCGGCGCGGCCGAACCCTGAACCGTTCACCCGGTAGCTAGCCGGGTGCCGATGGTCGACAATCTACGCGGCGGGGGCCTGGACTCGTACTCGGCCAGGGTCTTGCCCTCGGCGGCCAGTTGCTCGGCCAGCATCGCCTTGAGCGTTTCGGTGGGCAGGTCTTCGATCGGCACTGTTGATTGGCATGCCGTCACATCGAGATCAACTGCCTGAGTCGGCTTGCCCCACGCGCGATCAAGTAATGCCTCCGCGGCCCGCACTCGCACCACGCCGTTTTTGTCTTTCAGTGCCGTGACCAGTGCGTCGATTGCCTCGGGTGTGTGTGTCTGTGCCAACTTGCGAAGCTCGCCAATAGCCTTCGGTAAGCCCGCGGGGTTTCCGCTGATGCCTTTGGGCCACGGTCGGCCGATTCCGCGCCTGGCTTTGCTGGCTGGTAGCAGCGCGTTTACAGCGAGTTTTCGGGTTCTCATGGATCAGCCTTTCTTTTGTCGGGCAAGGAATCCTGCGAGGTCTGCCGGCGCAACCCGGATCGCATTGGACACGCGCGCGTGCGCCAGCTCGTCGAGGGTGTCAGAATCGGGATCCACGAAATGTCCTGGACAAAGCCCGCGGATGGACGATACCAAGAGTAATCCCCGCCTGTTGCTTCGGCGGCAGGGCAGCGAGACCGCTCTTCGGGGCGGCCTTTGCTTTTCTCGAATTGCCAACGCCCATCGTGTCACTTCCCTTCTCGACCAAAGCCTATCTGGCGCCGCGGCTTGACCGGCGGAGCCATGAGCTGGCGGATCGCGTCAAACAGGACGACGATATGCTGGTCATGGGTCGAGAGCTTTCTTTCGAGCTCGGCGAGCTTTGCGGCCAATTGTCGGTGTGTGGCAAAGATATTTCGCAGCTCCACAAAGGCGCGAACGACCAAGATGCTCATGTCGATGGCCTTGCGGGAGTTTAGCACCGACGCGGCCATGATGGCCCCGTGCTCCGTGAATGCGTAGGGGAGGAACTTTCGATGCTGGCCGCGGCCGGCCTTTAAGGTCGCAGATTGCGACCTTAGAGAAGTATGCTCCTCACTGGTCAGTTGGAACATGAAATCCGACGGGAAGCGTTCAATATTGCGTTTGATCTGCTCGTTCTGCTCCACCACGTTTCTCTCAAACCAATTACCCCCGGGCGACACCCGCGTGTATCTTGGACAAAGCCGCGCGGAACTCTTTGCTCGGATGATCAAAGCTCACCGCAAAACCGCCGTTGACCAACCGTACAACACCGGCGGTACAGAACACGTCCCCGGCATCCTCGGTAGCGCCCGGCAGCTTAATCGTGATCCTGGCGCCGCGGGCAGGAGGAGCTCGGCACTCGACTACGGCTCCATGCGTCGAGACCTCGGTCAATGAGCTGTAGTACTCAGTCGCATCATAGATCCAAGCCAGGGCTCCGTTCGTTTTGATGCGCCGGGCGTGGCGCTGGTCGCTCAGGGGCGCATCCTGCTCGGACAACAACGTGTGCATGAGCCGGACAATCTTGTCGATGTCCTCCATGCTCGGGGACACGAACGCTACGGCCGTACCGTCGTCATCGGCGCGCACGACTCGAGCTTCCAACGGCAGGTCAAAATTTCGATAGCGGATGTGCAGCGGCCGCACCGAGCCGACGGGCCACGCGGTTACGCCCACGACAAACAGTCCGCTCGTGCTCAGATCGCTGCTCTGGTACTCGACCGCGGTCTCGCTGTCCAATACCGAAATGGCGGAAACGACTCTGACTTCCCGGCGGCGTGACATGTCTATGGCATATAGCACGCCCGCGGGCGGATTCCTCGATTGTGCGTTCGAGCCTAGTGTGCGGAGGCGAAGGCTTCGCAATCGGCCTTGGTCTGTTTTTCGTAGAGTCGGGCAAAATCTTCCAGGCGCCCGGAAAAAGCGCCGGTGTCGGTGCCGATCCAATTCAGGATCTTGTTTGCCTGCTCGTTGTTGGGCGCATGCGCGCGCGCCATCATGGTGCCGGCAGCCTCCAGGAAACCCTTGATGCCTTCAGTCGTTTTGAGACTGTCGTCGTCCAGGGCGCCCTTTTGCGGCTCGCGCTCGCGCACGAGATAGGAGATGCCGTCGATTTTCGTCGAGCCGTTGAGCGGATTGTTGTCGCAGCCCAGTGCGCGCTGGCCCGCAACGACCGCAGCCGCATCAGACTTGGATAGATCGCCGGTCCAATCAACCAGGGGGGAAGGCAGCTCCTGCTTGATTTCGAGAAATACCGGCGGGGCTTTGGCATCGGCCGCATCTACCATTGCGTAATAACGCGGCTGGCCGTAACTGCTGCCGCCGCTGCCGAGCTTGAGTCCCACATCGTAGATGTGCAGGGGACGTTTGACCGCCGGCGTCGGCCTCTGGGCCTTGTCGTATTGCTCCAGGCTCTTTACGACCGCCTGATGGGTGGCGACACCGACCAGCTCGAGCTCGTCGCTCGCGACAAAGTGCCAGGAACCGTCGGTGTTCTGCTTGGCGTACTTCTTGGCTAGATGCTCGGGATTGGCGTCGCTGGAGCTCTTGATCAGGTCGTGGATCGCACCGGAAGTCTCGCCATGAGTCAGTCCGGAACAGGGATACTTGCCGCCGGAGGCTATGTTATGCAGCTCCGCGACGTAGGCTTTGACGAGCCTGTGAATGAGCGGATCGCCGTCAGGTAGACTCATGCCGGCGTCCTTGAGCGCGAGCATGGTGCTTGCCGCAAGTCGCTCCAGATCCCAGGCCGCCGGGCCCGAGCAGGTCATGTCGAAGTCATTGAGGCCCCAGACCACTTTGCCATCCGGCGCCCGGTAGGTGCCAAAATTTCCCAGGTGCGCGTCCCCGGCCAACATCACCGTCGGCGCAGGCCGATCGGAGAGCTTGGCGAGATCGGCATAGGGCCCGAGCACGTCGCGATAAAACAGCGGCGGCATGCATCGGAAGAACTTGAGCGGGCTCTTCGCCATCAGGCGAGTTTTTTCTTTCAGATCAGCTGGTGCCAGGTGCAGGTTGGCGTTAAAGCGGTTGCAGAATTTTGTCGCGAACGCCGGGTCACGCAAAATCTTCTTGCCAATGGCGGAATCGGCAGGAGCACTCGCAGGCGCGGCAGCAGTATTGGCGCTCGGTTTGGGCCCACCGGCAACGGTTTCGAAGTGATCGCCGGCGCGTGTCTTCGTGTCGCCCGACTGCATCACAATCGTTTGGGCCGGTGTCTTCTTGGCCGCGGCAACGGATTCGACAAAGGAACCTGTGGTCGGTACCACTTTATCAACTGGGCGCATCGGTCTTTCTCGACTTGTCTATGTTATACCGACATCTTCACCAATCGGCGGCGTCTCGTCAATCCGCGGACACAATCGTGCCGGCGTCAATGTCCGGCAGGCAGGCCGATCAGTGTGTCGGCAGCGTGACCCGGACCGTGACGTACGAAAGCCCACGCACCTCGTCGGCGGGATTGGCGATGTCCAGGGGGGTATCCGTGATGACGTCGGGCGAGTTGATGTCGCCGCGAAACCGCTGGCGGCCGGCCTCTCCCGCCAGGCCCAGGGCGTTGCGGGGATCGGTGCGAAATAGCAACTGCGCCGCCGGCCCGCCGACCTCTGCGCGCAGGCCGTCCAGAGCGTAAGGACTGAAATAGCCGTCGAACATAAGCCCCTCTTTGCCGATGATGGCCGAGGCGCCTGGCCCCTCGAGCTGTACCGAGTGGTCCCCTTGGCGCACGAACAGCGCGCCGTTTTCCAGGACAAAGCGATCTCCCTGCGCGTCCGTCTGTGCCCATAGGGCCGTGCCGCGCACGCCGGCAACCGCACTGGCCGTTTCGATCTCAAAGTGCGACTCCTGGCCGAACAGGCTCATCACGTGGGCCCAGATTTTTCCGGCCACGAGCTTGAGCTTTTCTTTTCGCGCCGCCGCCGGTGTGCCGTGCTCGAGCTGGGTGAGCACGACCCTCGTCTGGGGCCCCAGGCGTACCAGAGAGCCACTCTGCAAGCGCAGGCTGGTGCGGGAGTCTTCATGGGTGACGATCTGTGCACCCTCGGCAAGGGTGGCAAAAGGCAGCAGGGCCGTTTTGGCCGTGCCGGTCTCCACCTCGACGTTGCCGATTACGGAGATTGCAGTCGCCGGGGCCGCCAGAGTCAGGTTTGCGATAAACAATAGGCTGAGCATCGTTGCCTCCCTTTATTGGTACCACACGCGTACACCGCCAAAGACCTGATGTCGTTGGTAGCTGCGCGCGGCGTCCGAAAGATTGCGCGAGTAGGCGTACTCTGCGTGCAACTCGAAGTCGTGAAATGTCCATTGGAGCCCGGCCTGGCCCTGATAGGTCGACTCTTTCAGGCCGCCATCGAAATGTCGGAATTGCCCGGCCGCAAGGGCAAATAGCGCGAAGTCCTGCCAGAAGCGGGTCTTGACGTAGAGGTCGACGTCGCCTTCGACAAAGCCGTACAGGGGCGTCGCCAGCAGCGGATCGGAGCTTTGGACGGCAGGGGGCTCGGTGCCTACGCCACGATTGAGCCGACCGCCGAGGTCGATAAGCACGAGCACCGGGCGAAACACCATCTCGTCGCGCAAGAATGCTTTGCCCGTCAAATTGTCGCGCGGCTCCGGCTGCAAGTCATAAGGCTGGCGGAGCTCCGCGCCGACAAGGCCGCGCACACGATGGGGCCCCAACTGAATTGCCGCCCACACCGAAGGGGCGAGCTCTCTCTGGCGGTGATCGTTGAAGGTGTCGGTAAACAGCTCCTGGTAGCGTGCATCAAAACCCGCGAGCCATGCGCCCAGGTGCTGCGAGTACATGCCACCCACTTCGACTACGGTGGGTAGCACCTGGGCGGCATCGGTGGAGCCGCCGATGGGTTTTTCGCTGACCAGGCGCGCGATCAGGGTCAGCGGCGCATCGCCGGTGTTGTAGGTGAGCGTGCCGGCCAGATCCAGGCCCAACACGCCGGCATTGGTGCGGCTGGTCAGCGCACCCGTGCCCGGATCGAGAGCGATGTTGGAGTCGTAGCCTACCGACAGATCGGCGCGCACCATCGGGTGCCAAGGGCTCGGGGCCGGCGGCGGCAGGCGGCCGACTGCGAGATCCTCGCGCAAGGTCAGGGCGGGGATGTTCTGCGGATGCCGCTCGAGCAGCATATTGAGGGTTTGTTGTGCCGTGGCACTGTCGCCAGCACGCCATTGGGTCAGGGCAAGCTCGTACCGGGCGTCGTCATTGCAAGCGTCGAGCGTCAGGATCTTCTGCAGCGCGGCGATGGCGTCGCCAAAGTGACGCTGATTGGATTTGAGCCGGGCCAGGGCCAACAAAGCATCCGCGTTGCCCGGGTCGTCGGCCAAAGTCCGCTCGAGTAACCTCGAGGCCGTCGATTGATCGTCCTGCATGAGAGCTTGATTGGCCTGCTCGAGAGCACTTTGTGAGTCCGGCGCTGCTGCCAGGATGATGACCAGGAGAGAGCAGGGGATCATGGAATTCCTCCCACCGGGGGTACTGGTGCGATCGTTGCATAGGAGTAGGTGGACGTGCTGACGGCGGTGTAGACCGTCGATTCGTCCGAAATGAGGACCGTCGAACCGGCACTCTGCAGAGGTTGCTGCGAGGCCAGAATACTCTGTGCCGCGGGAAAATCGCCGACCGAGAAGATATACGCGGAGCCGTTGGTGTCTATGGCGGTGATAAAACCGCTGGCCGATGCAATTGTTGCGCCCACCGCCGGCGCCCCCAGGTTGCCCGATCCCAGGCATTGCCAACTCAGGCCGCTGGTCGTCGCGGTCACCGTTACCAGGGCTATGCCCGGCTTGCCCCGGTCATAGAGGAAAATCAGAGCCTGCGGATCCGAAGCCGTCACCGGCGAAACCGCAAGGACGCGGAAGGCCCCGGGACCGCACTGGCCGGTGCCGCCGGAGACGGGCAGGCTCGTCATGCCGCTCGTGAGATCGTAGGCCTTTACGGAGCCCCCTGCGCTCACGGCCAAAAGCGCCGAATCGTCGCCCAAAAAGGTCAGGCCGTCGACTGCGGGTCCATTCGGCAAGGCGGGTACCCAGGGAATCAGGGTCGTGGCCGAGTAGAGGTAAATCGTGCTGCCGTCGGCGACGGCGAGGACTCGTCCTGCCGGATCGA
>Ga0182027_10009175_pt1 | contig 14270 bp, 12 predicted proteins | sample 712E1DmetaG_FD_121300 | JGI IMG/M metagenome (GOLD analysis project Ga0182027, IMG submission 121300) | Permafrost microbial communities from Stordalen Mire, Sweden - 712E1D metaG (Illumina Assembly) | ecosystem: Environmental > Terrestrial > Soil > Wetlands > Permafrost | place: Sweden...
ACCCCGGACCTGGGGCACCCAGCATTATTCAAGCTTTTTTACTGGAGAAAAATCGAGGATCTTCATAGTGGAACCGAAGCGGCGGAAGTTGCGATACTCGATCTCGTTCAAATCCATCTCCTGTTGGCCCATTCTTCTGATGATGACCTGCGCGCCGACCGGAAGCATGTAGTCGTGATTGTTGATAACGACATAGTCATAGTCCACGCTGACGGAAGCCGCTTGAATGGGATACTTAGCAGGCACATCGTCTACCGCCTGCGTAATGCGGCGAACCGAGCGAGTGGCACTATCAATGAAGACCTGGCCATGGTAACCAACAGTGATTACATCTTTAGGGCTTGACCTTAGATTGAATGTAGAGTTATCGCGAGCCACACGATAGTCGAAGACCTGGACCGTCCCGTCACCCAACTGGTCGGTTTCCTTCCATTGGAAATCGGCCTTCGACGTGGGTCGAAACAGGCCCGAGAGAGTAATGCCAAACTCCCCAGCCGATATTGCGCCTCTTGTGTTTTTTGTGTTGTCGTGGCTCGTGGCGCCGTTTTGCTCAATTTCGAGCATGATCCGGTTTTCCTCATGATCAAAATACGTCAGAAGCTCAGTAAACTTGTCTTTGTGACTCCACTGCTTGGCTCCATAAAGGCTGTATGACCGGTTGGTCGTCTGTTCACACATGAAGTTGGGCAGCAACTCCCTATAGTTCATTGCGTATTTTGTCGCATCCGCGAGGATGGATTTGATTTCATCCGGCGACGGACGCTGAATAGGATTTACGGGAGCGGTAATAACGAGCGGCCCGACAGGACGTGCTGGAGCAGAGGACGCGGTCCCCACTGTCGCCTCATTGTCACCGCCTTGCTCGGATCCCTCCAGGGTGAACGCGGCACTTGTCACAGCGGTTTTTCCGCCTTGGCTCAGAGTTGCCTTCACCTCGTAACTGCCGTCTACGGGAGGGCTGATCGAAAAGCCGGTCAGGTAGGAAGAGAACTCCTGACCCGCGGCCACACGAGAGGCCATCGGCTCACCGCCCAGCGGCTTGCCATCCCGGAAGACCTGGATCGTAAGCGCGGCAGCTTCTGCTGCTTTGGGGTTTGAGTGCGAGGTGAAGAAGATCGAGACGCTCTTGGCGCTGGGCATCAGCATGCCGGAGAGATTCGGCATCACTCGGTCATTTCCGTGGTGAAGCGGCTCAGTGGGGTCATCATCAGCGCGAAACGGCTCTGTCTGCCTGACCAGAACCATGTTGCTCAGCGATGGAGCACCGGGCGAGTTCAAAATTTCGAAGGGCACGCGCTGCGCGCCGGTCTTGCCGCTATAGTGGTCCTGAACGGCGACTTCCAAAACGTACTGACCTGGAGGATCGATGAAGTGGCGCTGGATGGTGACGGCTCCGAACTTTGCCAGTTCAGAGTTCTTCATTACTCTGCGGCGTGGAATATCAGCGCTGAAGCGCTCCACGACCATGCCAGTCTTGTCTTTGATAGTTGCGACAATCGATAAGCTCGTGGAAGAGATGTTAGTACTGGAGTCTTCGCGAATCTCCAGGCCCGAGAACGGCACCTCAATGGCCAGCGCGTTGACATACCCATCGGGCATGTCTCCCATCCGCAGGATGGCCGCGCGAAAGTCCAGATCGGCAGGCAACTGCGATTCGCCGAGAATCTTCAGCAACGGCAACTCAAAAGGCTGTGGCGTCGCTTCCGCGCCGGAGCGCGGTGGCAGCGCAAGATAGCCCGTCTGAGTGCGTATCTTGAGCCCAGAGCGAAGGGGCTTGACGATAACCGGACGAAATTTTCCGTCATATTCCTTGATCGGGGGAAGATAGGAAGCCACGTAATACGACGTCATATCCTGGAGCATCTGCTCCAGCGACTTCTGAAAGTGAAGGCGAGTGATGTAACTGCCTCCCGTTCCTTCGGCCAGACGCTGCAGGTCGTCATTGTGCGCTTCCTTGTCGATGAGCGACAGGTTTCCCAGGTTTCCCCTCTCCAGCATATTGCCATTACCCATGTTGGCCTGCGTCAGAGCTATGTCACTGTTGCTGCCGGGCGACATGCCTGAGGTAATGGCACTTTGCGCGCTCAACTGGGATGCCTGGAGGTCAGTGGAATTCATGTCGACAATGTAGATACTCTCTCCAGCCTGATTAGCCGACCCAATGATGGAATTGATGGCGTCCAGGGTGCGCGTGTCTAACTGCTCTCCCTGAAAGGAGGTGAAAAAGATCAGAGCCTTCCTCTGCGTAATCTGCTGCTGGGATTGCGCCAGAGCCAGCAAGCCGGCCAGGAAAGGCCGTAGGTGTTGATCTTGGGCAATCCTGCCCGAGTTATTGAGCGCTGAAAGCATCGCCAAAGCCAGGGTGCGATCTTTCGCGTAGACAGGCTTCCCCGATGAATCCACGCCATTCATCGCTTCTGCGATGAGCTGCTTTTCAATCGGGCTGACAGCACCGCTCAAGTCTTTTACCGGCTGTGTGGCCATGTTTATAGCTTGTGCAAGAGCTTTACGGTCCGAGGTGAATCCTGTTTGCAGACGAAGCCGTCCTTCGACACTCAACACGGAAAAAGAGAAGCCGCGCTCCGGGACCATCTTGAGAATCTTATCCGCCGCATCGCGCGCGTTCTTCATGATGGACGGGTCTGCTTCCTGTTTCTTGCCGACAACCGTGCCCGGCCGATCAAAGACCAGAGTAATCAGGCGGTCGCTCTGCTGTTCTCCGCTGACAAGACGAAAGCTATTGAGAGTAACCGGAGAACCGTTATCGGTGACGGCAACCTCACCCTGCTTCAGATCTAAAACGGGCTTGTTCTTCTTGCTGTGAACCACCAGATCGAGCGAGACCTCATCGGCATTTACGGAGAGGTCCGCTCCCTGACTCGTGGGCTGGCCAGGCGTCTGGCCGCAAGCTCCAGGAAGAGTAAAAGCGAGAACCAGGAAAGCGGGTAACCATTTGATCAGGTTCTGGCGCTCATATACCTTCGCGCACATGTCAGGACATACGAACATCATTGAACTCCTTGCCCTTGCTGGTATGCCATCATATATCAACGGGCTCAGAAACTAAATCGGTTTATTAAGCAGCATCTACGCCCGGAGCAGCGAAACAGGAGTATAGCCCATCTTTACTGTCTTTTACGGTTCTAGCAAAATCTTTCCCGTTGTCTTGCGGTCCTCAAGGTCAGTTTGTGCCTGCGCGGCCTCGGCCAGCGGATAGATAAACTCCGTACGCAGCTTGAGTTCGCCGTTGGCAGCCCAGCCCAACACATCGCCGGCGCGCCATTCGAGTTCGGCGCGCGTAGCCACGTAATGCCAAAGTGTGGGCCGGGTGATGAACAGCGATCCCTTCCCGCTGAGCTGGATCAGGTCGAATGGCGGTACCGGCCCGCTGGACGCGCCGAAGAGCGCCAGCATTCCGCGCGGCCTTAGGCAGTTCAGGCTGGCCTCGAAGGTTGTCTTGCCCACCGAGTCGTAGACCACATCCACACCCTTGCCGTCCGTGAGGCGCTTGACCTCTGTCTCGAAGTCCTGCTTGGTATACAGAATGACCTCAGATGCGCCAGCCTCACGCGAAAGCTCGGCCTTGGCCGGCGTGGAGACGGTCGTGATGACCCGCGCACCCAGCCGTCTCGCGATCTGCGTGAGCAGAAGCCCCACTCCGCCGGCCCCGGCATGAACCAGCGCCGTATCTCCGGCCTTGAGGGGGAAGGTGGAGTGAGCCAGGTAGTGGGCCGTCATTCCTTGCAGCATCGCGGCAGCCGCGTGTTCAGGGCTCAGAGATGGCGGAGTCTTCACCAGTTGCGCCGCAGGAACCAACGCATACTCGGCGTAGCTGCCCAGCACGCTCACAGAAGCCACCGCATCGCCAGCGGCAAATCCGGTAACGCCCTGACCCAGCTTCTCCACTGTGCCGGCAGCCTCGCTCCCCGGCGTCATCGGTAGCGCCGCCTTGTAGACGCCTTTGCGGAAGTAGATTTCGATGAAGTTGACCCCGGTAGCCTCGACACGAATCAACACCTGCCCAGCTCCGGGTTCGGGAATGGGCAATTCGGCCAACTGCAAGACTTCAGGACCGCCTGTTTCGTAAATCTGAATGGCTTTCATGTAAGGCTCAGGATGCACCCTGAGACCCGGATACCGCAAGGGCAGGGTCTCGGAGCATTCAAGTGCATCGCCTGGAAGAAGCACCAAGCTCCACGCAAACAATGCACGAAGGGGCCTCTCTACTCCTAACTCCTATTCTCGATCCGACAATATGCTCGGCTCATGAGACGCGCGCAAACGCACCAGCCGATCGATCGTATAGGGTACGCGGCTCTGTGCCGAGTAATAGTGGCGGACCTGCAACTCGCCCAGCAAGCCGATGGCCAGCATCTGAATCCCAGCGACAATCAGCACCGCGCCGATGACGAACAGCGGCCCGTGCAGACGCATGACGCTCAGGTGCGGGTTCATGATCTTCAAGCCCAGCAGATACGCGGAGATGATGCTGCCTGCCATCATGCCCAGCGCACCAAGGCCGCCGAAAAAGTGCAACGGCCTGCTCATATACTTCAGCAGGAAACGGATGGTCAGCAGGTCGAAGAAGACACTGAAGGTGCGTCCGATGCCGTAGTGGCTCTTGCCCCGCACGCGGTTCAGGTTGCGGATGGGGATTTCACAGATCGACGCGCCTTGCCAACTGGCCAGAGCAGGAATGAACCGGTGCATCTCGCCGTAAAGCGGGATATTCTGAATCACTTCGCGGCGATAGGCCTTAAAGGTGGTGCCGAAGTCGTGAATATCGACGCCAGAGAGCTTTGCCAACAGCCAGTTGGCGCAACCGGAGGGAATGCGCCTGGTCAACAGATTGTCAATACGCTGCTTGCGCCAGCCCGAGACCACGTCGTATCCCTCCTCGAGCTTTTCAATGAAGTTGGGAATTTCGTTCGGGTCGTGCTGCAGGTCGCCGTCCATTGCGAGGATGAACTCGCCCGAGGCATTGTCAAAACCGGCCGCCAAGGCAGAGGTTTGACCGAAATTCCGGCACAACTTGATTACCAGAACGCGGCTGTCTACCGCGGCAATCTCTTCCATTAACTTATAAGTGCGGTCACTGGAGCCATCGTCCACCAACACCAGCTCGAAGGGGTCGCCTACCTGCTCCATCACCTGCTTCAGGCGCGCGTATAGAAGGGTAACGTTCTCCTCTTCATTGTGAAAAGGGACGACAACAGAGTACTTCACCATAGCCTCAGTATAGACGGCAGTTGACTTGAGGTGGATTACGCATGAAGACGGGAACGAACCGGCTGCAGGCAGCAAACAATTAAGGGGCAGGACAGACGAAGGTTTATCGGTCCAGCTCGTCGAGCATGGACTGCATCTCGCTGAGGGCGTGTTGATTGCCGGCGCGGGATGCGCAAGAAATGCCGGACTTCAACCGCTCAATCGCGTCAGCCGTACGTCCGGCAGTAGCCAGCGTTTGGGCGGACATGTGATAGGCGGCCGTATACTCCGGATCGCTGGCAAGCAGCGCATCGAATTCGCCGAGTGCGGCATCTATTTCGCCTCGGCTCGCCAGTTCCATCGCCAAGCCGTAACGAGCAAAGCTGTTATTCGGGTCCAGCGCCAGAATCTCTTTCAGGGTTGCGATCTTATCCATTTCGCTCGTGAACGGCCCTACGGAGCCGCATGGGATTTGCGTAATTGGCTGCGATTGCCGAAACTGGAGGTGTGAGATCAGCAGGCCAGCCGCAGCCAACTTCATTGTAGCGGGCGGATCGTTGAATTCGGCGGCTTGACGGATTGACGAGGAATGGAGCAATTACAAATGAGTTCCACCGAAACCAGACCAACTGCGCGCACTGTGGCCAGTACCCAGTCGGAGATGACAGAGATCATCCTGCCCAACGACACCAACACGCTGGGCAACCTGCTGGGCGGGCGGCTGATGCATTTCATCGACCTTACAGGAGCTATGGCGGCCTATCGGCACACGCGTACTTTTATTGTGACTGCGGCGATGGACCACATCGACTTCATACAGCCGGTGCATCTGGGCAACCTGGTCACTCTCAAGTCCAGCGTCAATCGCGCTTTTACCTCCTCCATGGAGGTTGGCGTGAAGGTATGGGCTGAAAATACGCAGACCGGCGTGCAGCGGCATGTGGCCAGCGCCTACCTGGTCTTTGTGGCCATCGACAAGGACGGCCGCCGGGTAAAGGTTCCAGAGCTGATTCCGGAGACGGCAGACGAGAAGCGCCGGTATGCGGATGCGCTGCTGCGCCGCGAGCATCGCGAAGCAGAAGCTGCCCGCCGCAAGCAGGCGAGGATTGACACCGCCGCCAAGGAAAGCGCCACCGGTGACCCAGCGTAAGCAAACAACTTTTATAACAGGATTTTCAAAAGGAGCAATCCAACACTATGGGGCATTCACCTGCCATGCCGTCGCCTCTGGCTTTGCCGGGCGTCTCGAAAATTATCGCTATCGGTTCCGGCAAGGGCGGAGTGGGTAAAACCACCGTCGCCGTGAATCTAGCCATTGCGCTCTCGCGGCTTGGCCAGCGCGTGGGACTCATCGACGCCGACGTCTATGGCCCCAACGTTCCCCTGATGATGGGCTCGACCCAGCAGCCGAAGGTAGGCCCGGATAACCGCATTGAGCCCAACCTGACTCACGGCGTCAAGACCATCTCCATCGGCTATATCTCACCCGGCGACAAGCCGATGGTGATGCGCGGACCGATGCTGCACCAGATCATCCGCCAGTTTCTGCAGCAGGTGGAGTGGGGCGAACTCGATTATCTAATCGTCGATTTGCCGCCTGGCACTGGCGATGTAGTCATTTCATTGGTGCAGACCGTTCCGCTAACCGGCGCAGTGGTGGTCTCGACCCCCAGTGACGTGGCCCTGCAGGATGCGCGCAAGGCCCTTGAGATGTTCGCGCAGGTCAACGTCGATGTGCTGGGGATTGTCGAGAACATGAGCCACTTCACCTGCCCCCACTGCCACCAGGAGATTGACATCTTCTCCAGGGGCGGCGCGGAGCGCACGGCGAAACAGTTTGGAGTTCCATTCCTGGGTTCGATCGAACTGGTGCCCGCCATCCGCGAGGGCGGCGACCGCGGCCTGCCGGTGACCCTGGCCGGCCCGAAAAGTCCACAGGCGGCGGGGTTCTATGCCATGGCGGAAAAGCTGATGGAACAGGCAGAAGCCGCCGCGGCAGCCGCTACAGATGTGATCGAGATCAGCTGAACCGTAATTTGTTGGAGCTATAAGCAAGAAAAAAGCGGGGCTCTCGCCCCGCTTTCTTGTTGTTGAGTTTCGGTTTACTGCCAGTGCCCTTCCTGCATCTCCCAGTGGTCACCACGATGAACCCACTTGTGGGCAACCCAACGCTGGTGTCCTTGGGGTGGACGATCCCAGCGGCCGGGTGTCCAGGCGTAGTGGTCGCCTTCGTAGCGGTGATACCCTGCGATCCATACATACCCCCGATCCGGCGGCGGCGGCCGGCGTTCGTGGACGGGTGGCGGTGGCCCAATGCGAACGACAATCTGCGCAAACGAGGCCGCAGGCGACAGGATGACGGCAAGCAATACTGCTAGTGCAATCTTCTTCATAGTGAACAGAGTCCTCCAGGGGTTGAGTGTCTGATTAAAGTCTCACCGGAATAGTGCATCTGTTCCGGCTTGTTGACGGTATCAACGTGTTGCGATGGAAATAGTTGCGCGTCCATACAGATCCGCAACAGCGACCTTTGTATCACCCCTGGTTTTTCTGTTATGTGCTGAATTGCTCACATTATCCGGCTTTGAGCAGCGCCGCGACAGAGAGACCTGGGCACCCGATCACCCGGCTAATCCCTTACCCCTGCTTTTACGGAATCTGCGCCATGGGCAACTCGATGACCGGAGTTGGCTTGCCATCCTTCATCGCGTAGGCCCAAAGACCATGAAAGTTACCCCTCAGAGCCGGCTGCGCCTTGAGCAGCGCACTTAGCACGGCGACGGCCTCAGTGCGCAACGCCGCCGGATCCGTGACTCCTGTTGACTCATAGGTCACGCCCAGATCGGCCTGGCGCAGTGTGGTGTCGAGCCGCACCGCGTCAATCTTCCAGGTGCGCGGGCCGTCGGGAATCGAATAGGGAAAGGCATCCAACGGAGAGTTTTTTAACTGCGCCTGTTCGCCTGCCAGTTTTTCCAGATTTGGCGAGGAGAGAAAATCCACCGGCACCAGCAATGCACGCGCGGTCTCGTAACAGTACCAGGCACTCCATGGCAAATCTTCTTTGGCCAGTTCGCGGGCGCGTGACCAGTACCAGACGCCATCATGCCCATCGATGATGCCCTGCCGCACGGAGAGGCCGCCCAGTTTCCATCCAGGAGCCGAACCGCGGTTATCCCAGGCCAGAATGAAACCCAACTGCCCGCCCAGCGGAGCGCCCGCCGCGTCGGCCAGTACTACCGCATACCTCCCCGGAGGCAGGGCCCGCATGGTGATGGTCACCGTCAGGGAGCCGCTCGCATTGGAGCAAAAGAACTGCGTATCGGCCGGAGCCGCCTGGCTGGAAGCGTCCAACAGATACAAACTTCGCAGTTGAACCTGCCCACCCTTCACCAGCGGCACGGCCTGTTCAACCGCTCCGCGAATCCCCTCCCACTCCGGCGCCACGGCCGGCAGCAAGGCAGCCTGGAGGGCGGCATAGTCCTGCTGTAACACGGCCTCAGAGAGCCGTCCGGCGGTTGCAACCAGCACATTGCGGTCCTGTGGCAAAAGTTCAGCCTGCGTGGTGCAATTCGCGGCCAGACTCGCAACCGGCACAGCCAGCAAAGCAGCGGCGGCCCAACTTGTCCAGCATAGGCGCATCTCCCGGGAGTTCCTCTCTGTCCCGTTGACGCTTGATGAGCGTCCACGGGCCACTGATAGTCTAGTACAGTGGAGCGGCAGCAGAATGCCCTCCTGCCGGGCGCCGGCGCCAGGCTATGAAAGCCGATCCCCATGCATACACTGAACCCGTATCAATCGGCCTTCTCGCGGAAGATGCCATATACGTGCGTTTGGAGTTCATTCGCGATGCTGGCGGCGGCTCTGTTTGGGGCGCATATGCTGTTTGCGGTTCAGGCGCCTGCGGCGCAAGCGCCTGCGGCCCAGTCCGCACCCAGCCTGTCGCACAAGGCGGTTCATCCAAGCACTCATCCCAGAGTAGTCCAAGCAAAGACCCCGCCGGCTCAAACCGTGGCCGCGCCTGTAACGCCCCCAGCACCCGAACTTCCGCACTGGCCTGCCAACGACAAGCCTGCAGAGGCTACCGTCACCTGGGATAGCAAGGGCCTGCACATCGAAGCGGCGAATTCGAGCCTGCGCCAGATATTGAAAGATGTCTCGACGGTGACCGGCGTAAAGATCGAAGGCCTGGGCGCCGATGAGCGAGTTTTTGGCGTCTATGGCCCCGGACAGGCGCGCGACGTGCTTTCCCAACTCCTACACGGCTCCGGCTACAACGTGATGATGATTGGAGACCTCGGCCAGGGGACGCCGCGGCAGATCGTGCTCAGTTCACGCCAGCGCGGCGAGACACAGAATATCGCCACCAAAAGCGCCGCGAGCAACAACGACGACGAAGATACCGACAACGAGGAGCAGCCTCAACCGCAAACGCAGCCGCTCGTACCCGTGCCCAATCGGCCTGCTATCGTACCTGTCATCCCGCCACGCACTCCGCAGCAGATCATGCAGGAAATGCAGCAGCGCCAGCAGCAACAACTCGTTGTTCCGCAGTAATAGAACAGTTGTCAGCGATCAGTTGACAGTTTTCAGTGCCGATTAAGCCGGCTCTCTCGCCATAGATCAAGCAAGAGACCGGCTATTGGCTGAAAATTCATTCATGAAACATGCGCTGTTTCAGGCTGGGTATTCATCGCAACCAGTCGAGGCTGGGGACGCATCAGGGCGAATCCCGCGCGAAGAATTCCATAGGCCGCCAGGATGCCAAAGACCATGGAGCCTACGGACGCGCAGATCAACATCACAAAATTCATCAGGTCCGTCATCGTTTCCGCCCTTATAGAGACGCTGCTGCGATTCTTTCAGAAAAACGCGCAGTGTTGACCCTGTTTCTGTTGTCAACAAGAATACCCCCCGAGTACTGCAATCCGGTAAATGAACAATGGACCGGTTGCGCCTCCCTAAACCGCCGACCATCGGTTCCACACGGCCTCATCGCTCCTATTTGAGTCTTGTTTTTGGGAGTCATAAAACATGCACGCAGTGTTGAAATTAGCCAAGGAATGCATTAAATGTGCAGAAAATTCCCGCCAAAGACGCATTAAGTTCGGAAAGTAGGGGGTGACACGCGTCACAGCAACCACTATTGGCGAAGCGTAAATTGACGCGGGCTTGGGGGTATACATAAAGGGTGTTGGAAGGCAGGCCGTATATAAGCAAGAGTAGCCTGAGACCGGGATTAAAGTAAGCGGTGAGACGATAGAACGGCCAATTGCTGAGAGGAATGCGGTATGAGCGTTGCGGAAAAACGGGACCGAGGCCTGCTACAGGTCGATATTGAGGAGTGCAAAGGTTGCGGTCTATGCGTTGAAGCATGTCCGCCGAAGGTGATCTATTTGAGCGAAAAGCTGAATCACTACGGCTATCGGACGGCGACGTATGCGGGCAAGGGTTGCACGGGATGCGGAATCTGCTTTATGGCGTGCCCCGAGCCGGGGGCGATTACAGTACTGCGTCTGGCCAATCGCAAGGCCGGAGAAGCACGCGAGACAGATACGGGCGTTGAGGGAGCGATTCAGTGCACAAGCAACTGATGAAAGGGAACGAAGCGATTGTAAAGAGCGCGATTCTGGCTGGATGCCGCGCCTTCTACGGGTATCCCATCACGCCGGCCAGCGAGATTGCGGAGACCGCTGCGCAATACATGTCGCAGACCGGCGGAGTGTTCTTACAAGCAGAGAGCGAGGTTGCGGCGATCAATATGCTGTACGGCGCAGCTGCGGCGGGCGTGCGGTCAATGACGGCATCGAGCGGGCCAGGAATCAGCCTGATGCAGGAAGGCATCAGTTACATGGCGGGCGCGGAGTTGCCATGCGTAATTGCCGATATTACTCGCGGGGGACCAGGCCTGGGAAACATTGCCGCAGAGCAGAGCGACTATCACCAGGTGGTGAAGGGCGGCGGACACGGAAGCTACCGGACCATTGTGCTGGCGCCCGATTCTGTGCAGGAGATGGCGGATTTGACAGCGCTGGCCTTCGAGCTGGCAGACCGGTATCGCAACCCGGTTGTGGTGCTTGCGGATGGATTCATCGGGCAGATGATGGAGCCGGTGGGGTTTTCGCAGACGGCAATCGAAGTACAGACGCCGGAGTGGGCGGTGACGGGCACGGAGGAGACGCGCGCCAATCTGATCTCATCGCTGCATCTGAATATCGATGAGTCGGAGGCGCATGTTCGCCATCTGGAAGAGAAGTATCTCTGCGCGGAGCGGCTCGAGGTGCGCGCCGAAGAGTGGCAGACGGACGACGCGGAGATCGTGCTGGTGGGATACGGAATTATGGGGCGGATTTTGAAGGCCGTGGCGGCGGAGGCTCGCGCCAGAGGACTCAGTGTGGGTGTGCTGCGGCCGATAACGCTCTATCCATTTCCGAAAAAGCATTTTCAACGCCTGGCTAAGAGCGCGCGCGTCTTCGTGGTAGTGGAGATGAGCAATGGGCAAATGCTGGAAGATGTGCGGCTGGCGCTGAACGGAGCGCGACCAGTGGAATTCCTGAGCCGTGTCGGCGGCAATGTTCCGTCGCATGAAGAGGTGCTCAGTTTTGTGCGGGAGCAGGCGCTGCGTTATCTGCCGGCCGTGGAGCCGGAGGAAGAGCGGATGGCAAATGCCTAACGAGACAATTTCTGAATATACAGTGGTTCATTCCAAGGCGAAGTCATTCTACAAGCGCTATGAGCGGAAAGAGGAGACGCAGCATCAGACGCATTTTTGCCCAGGATGCGGGCACGGCATCGCGCACAAGATGCTGGCGCGGGCCATCGATGAGCTGGGAATCCAGGACAGAACGATCCTGGTCGGCCCGGTAGGCTGCGGTGTATTTACCTACGACTACTTCGACGTGGGCAATATATCGGCTGCGCACGGGCGTGCGCCGGCAGTAGCCACTGGGACCAAGCGGAGCAGGCCAGAGAGCATCGTGATCGGCTACCAGGGCGATGGGGATTTGTCGGCCATCGGGTCGGCGGAGATTCTCCATGCGGCCAATCGCGGCGAAAATATCACCATAATCTTTGTCAACAACGCCATCTACAGCATGACCGGCGGACAAGTGGCGCCGACAACTCTGCTGGGACAAAAGAGCACGACGACACCAGGTGGGCGGCAGGCAGCCACCGAAGGGTATCCGCTGCATGTGAGCGAGCTGCTGGCCACGCTGGAGGCGCCGGTCTACATCGAGCGCGTGGGCCTGGGAGACAACAAGCAGATTGCTCAGGCTGCGCACGCGGTAAAACGGGCCGTGGAAAACCAGGTGCGCGGATTGGGTTTCTCCCTTGTCGAGGTTCTGTCGCCTTGCCCGACGATCTGGAAGATGCAGCCTGTGGATGCGCAACACTGGGTGCGCGACGTGATGGAAAAAACCTTTCCGCTTGGGGTGTTCAAAGATCGCACCAAAGAGGCGGTCGCCGCGGCGACCCGGCAGTTACCCGAGACGGGCCCGGCGCTGGAAAAGATACCGCGGATTCTGGGCGTCGCTACGGAAGATATACCGGAAGGCAACGCGATCGCATATGAACATGCGAGTGAAGAGCTGGATCTGCGCGTGCGGGTGGCTGGCTTTGGTGGGCAGGGAGTCCTGTTGCTCGGAGAAGTGCTGGCAGAGGCAGGGCTGGATGCGGGGTTGGAGGTGTCGTGGCTGCCGTCGTATGGTCCGGAGATCCGGTCAGGAACGTCGAACTGCCATGTGCGGCTGGCGAGGCAGCCGATCGATTCGCCGCTGGTAACCGAGCCCAATGTGCTGGTGGCCATGAATGAGCCGTCGCTCAGGAAGTTTTATGCACACGTGCGTCCGGGTGGATGGGTTCTCTACAACGGCGAGGCGCTCCCGGACGATTGTGATCGGAAAGATGTGCACGTGCTGGCGCGTCCGTTCACGCAAGTTGCCAATGAGCTGGGCGATGCGCGGGCGAGCAACATGGTGATGCTGGGCGTGCTGCTAGAGATCGCGGCGGTGTTGCCGCAGGCCAGCATCGACGCAGCACTACGGCGGCTGGTGAAGAATCCTCGCTGGGTGGAGCTGGACGAGCGCGCGCTGGCGCGAGGACGGGAGTTGTACAGAGAGTCGCTGGCTTAGGTATCCCCACAAAAGTTTGTGTGAAGCCGCAGTCAGCGAAGTGCAGGCTGAATGCCCCTCTATGGGGCGAAATGAAAAGTATTGGTTTTGAAAAGGAGAACAAGAAAATGCTGACAACAACCAAAGCAGCCAACGCCTATGACGTTGCGCTGGAAAATTTCGATACAGCAGCAGACGCAATGGGACTCAGCGACGACGTCCGGCAAATGATCAAGTATCCCGAACGCATGCTGACCGTGGCCGTTCCAGTGCGCATGGACAACGGGCACATTCACCATTTTGAAGGTTACCGCGTGCAGCACAGCATGGTGCGCGGGCCCGCCAAGGGCGGCATCCGCTACCATCCGCAGGTAACGCTGGATGAGGTAAAGGCGCTGGCCACCTGGATGACGTGGAAGTGCGCAGTGGTGAACATTCCCTTTGGCGGCGCCAAGGGCGGCATTACATGCGACCCGAAGCATATGTCCCAGGGCGAACTGGAGCGGATGACGCGCCGTTACACCAGCGCGATTCTGCCGTTGATTGGGCCGGAAAGAGACATTCCTGCGCCGGACGTCTACACCAATCCACAGACAATGGCGTGGATCATGGACACCTACAGCATGACCAAGGGCTATCCGATTCCGGGAGTGGTAACCGGAAAACCGATCAGCCTGGGTGGGTCGCTGGGACGCAACGAGGCAACAGGACGCGGAGTGTTCTATACCATTCAGAGCGCGTGTGAGCATCTGGGACTGGAGTTGAAAGGCGCCACGGTTGCAGTACAGGGCTTTGGCAATGCCGGCTCGATTACGGCGCAATTGCTGCATGCGGCTGGAGCCAAGGTTATCGCTGCGAGCGATTCAACCGGCTGCGTCTACAACAAGGACGGCCTGAACATTCCGGAGCTGATTCTAATGAAGGCCCTCTGTGGGCACGTGGAAGGGTTCCCTG
>Ga0182027_10009177_pt1 | contig 14265 bp, 10 predicted proteins | sample 712E1DmetaG_FD_121300 | JGI IMG/M metagenome (GOLD analysis project Ga0182027, IMG submission 121300) | Permafrost microbial communities from Stordalen Mire, Sweden - 712E1D metaG (Illumina Assembly) | ecosystem: Environmental > Terrestrial > Soil > Wetlands > Permafrost | place: Sweden...
GTCGAAATTCAAATCGGCAATCTGCCGGAGGCGCTGGCCCAGGCCGATGTTGCCATCGCCTCGACCGGCACGGTGACGATGGAATGCGCATTCTTTGGCGTACCGACGGTGACGCTCTATAAAACTTCCTGGCTCACTTACCAAATCGGGAAACGCATTGTAACGGTGAAATCACTCACGATGCCGAACCTGCTGGCGAACAAGGAAGTTTTCCCTGAATTTGTCCAAAACGCCGCCATGCCGGAAAACATTGCCGGGGCCACACTGGAACTTTTGCAAAACGAAACGCGTCGAAAACTAATTGAGTCGCAGCTCGTCAAGGTCGTTTCTTCGCTGGGCCAGCCCGGCGCAAGCCAGCGCGCGGCAGCAGCGATTTTGAGTTTGTTCACCTGATGAAATTTGGTGGGGCGAGAGTCTCTCGAGCCATGATCCTTTGGAAAGCGCCATTGGAAGTTCGGGCTCGACGGAGTTTCGCCCCACCGGTTTTGACTTTTGCCATCGCAATGATTACCCTCCCGGCATGGAATCACTGCACGCACCGTGGCGCATTGAATACATCCTGTCACCAAAGCCGCAGTTGGACGCGAGCCTGTTCACGCGCATTGCACAGTCCAATGACGACGAAGCCAACTACGTCATCGCGCGCGACCGCACCTGCTTTGCGCTCCTCAACACCTATCCCTACAACGGCGGACATTTGCTGGTCGTGCCCTATAAACAAGCCGCTGACCTGAACGACCTGACCAATGACGAACTCGCCGATCTATGGAAACTCACACGCCGTTGCGTCAACGCGCTGACTGCGCTGATGAAACCGGACGGTTTTAATATCGGCATCAATCTCGGCAAGGTTGCCGGCGCGGGTGTTGCCGACCATCTGCACATCCATGTCGTTCCGCGTTGGAACGGCGACACAAATTTTATGCCAGTAATCGCGAACACAACCGTTTTACCGCAGGCGTTGAACGAACTGGCCGCAAAACTCCGTGCAGAACTCGTGAAATAATTTTGATGGCCTCTGAAACCCTTCATTTCGAGAACGCGCGGGCTGCGCAGCAGCTTTTCAACCACGAACCGCGCAATCTTCAGTTGCTGGAAACCGAACTTGGCGTCAAAGCCACGGCGCGCGAAGGCTGGATCAAACTGGAAGGTTCGGCCGACGCGATTGAACGCGCAAAACAGCTTTTTGTTTCGCTCGAAAGTTTGCTTGAAACCGGCTCGCCGGTGCGAAATCGTGAATTCATCCACGCGCTCAACGTTGTGAAACACGAGGGTGCCGAAACGCTCAAGGAATTGGTGAATGACCGCGTGCTGACCCACGACCACAAACCCGGCGTCACCGCCAAAACGGTGGGCCAGAAAAAATATCTTGATGCGATTCGGAAGCACGACATCACGTTTGGGGTCGGACCGGCAGGCACGGGCAAAACGTATCTGGCCGTGGCGATGGCTCTGGCGGCATTGCGCGATGGGAAAGTTTCGCGGTTGATTCTGACGCGCCCGGCGGTCGAGGCCGGCGAAGCGCTGGGGTTTTTGCCCGGCGACCTTTACGAAAAAATCATGCCGTATCTTCGTCCGTTGCACGATGCGTTGCACGACATGCTGCCTGCCGATGAAATCCAGAGGAACACCGAGCGCGGGACGATTGAGATAGCGCCGCTGGCTTACATGCGCGGGCGCACGCTCAACAACGCATTCGTCATTTTGGACGAGGCTCAAAACTCGACGACCGAGCAAATGTTGATGTTTCTCACACGCCTCGGCCACGGCTCAAAGGCCGTCATCACCGGCGATGAAACGCAGATTGATTTGCCGCCGCACAAATACTCCGGTCTGCTCGAGGCGCATCGTGTGCTCAAAAACACCGAAGGCATCGCCGTTGTCGAGCTCGGCAAACGCGACGTCGTCCGCCACCCGCTTGTGCAGCGCATCATCGCGGCTTACGAAGAGCATCGCGGTCACAGCAAGTCGTGAGCATGACTGTCGCCTTTGCCAACCGCCAGCGAACGAAGAAAATCAATTTGCGATTGTTGAAACAAATTGTGGATGCGCTGCTGGCAGAGTTGGAAATTGCGAAAGCCAAACTCGAAATCAACCTGGTTACGGCACTGGCAATAACCCGGCTGAACGAAAAATTTCTTTACCACAAAGGTCCAACGGATGTGATTGCGTTTGATTACCGCACTGAAGGTAGGGCGGGCAGTTCCCTGCCCGCCGTCAAACCCGGCGCGATGAGGACATCGCGCCCTACCCTGCATGGCGAAATCTTTATTTGTGTGGATGAGGCGGTTTTACAGGCGCACAAGTTCGGCACGAGCTGGCAGTCGGAAGTCATCCGCTACCTAATCCACGGGGTTCTGCACCTGCTCGGGCATGATGATTTGCGCGTCGTAGCGCGACGCAGAATGAAGCGCGAAGAAAACCGCCTGTTGGGTGAAATCACCCGTCGCTTTCCCTTGAGCAAACTCTGATGCGACCTTAGACTTGGCGCATGGAACAAAAGAGCTTCTTTGCCAGGTGGCGGGCGGATTTCGCGACTGGTTTGGTTATTGTCCTGCCCGGAGTGATTTCAATCGCGCTTTTGGTTTGGTTGTTCTTCACCATCTCCAACATTACCGACACGTTACTTATTTTCATTCCCAAAACCATCACGCATCAAAATAACGGCGATGGCCGGATGTATTGGTATTGGAGTCTCGTTGCCCTGCTGGTGGCGGTTTTGCTGATCAGCGCGGCGGGCCGGCTGGCACGGAACTATTTCGGCAAAAAGATGATCGGATTGATGGAACGCGTGCTGATGCACGTACCGTTGCTGAATAAATTTTACGGCGCCATCAGGCAGGTCAACGAGGCATTCACAATCGGCAAAAAAGGCTCGTTTAAAACCGTCGTGCTTGTGGAATTTCCGCACGAAGGCGTGCACTCCATTGGTTTCATCACGAGCGAATTACACAACGAAGTGCGGCAAAAGACGGAAGGAAAGGCGGTTTGCGTTTTTGTGCCCACAACGCCAAATCCCACATCCGGTTTCCTCATCATTGTGCCAGAGGAAAAAATCATCAAACTCGACATGTCCGTTGCTGAAGGCATCAAATACATCATCAGTCTCGGTTCGATTTTCCCGGAACATGGAACGCCACAAAAAATTCAATGATTGAATCTGCAACCGGCTTGATTCTGCGCACGCGACCACTCACAGAAACCAGTCTTATCGTCCACTGGCTCACGCCGGACTTTGGCCGGATAGCCACCGTTGCCAAGGGTGCGCATCGCCCCAAATCCCCGTTTCTCGGCAAGCTGGATTTGTTCTATCTCGCCGATTTTTCTTTCAGCCGCAGCCGGCGTTCCGATTTGCACATACTCCGCGAAGCCAGCCTGCGCGAAACGCACAGCGCATTGCGGCGGAATGTTCTGCTGCTGCATCAGGCTGCCTACGCCACGGCATTTGTCGAACAAGCGACGGAAACCGAGACACCCCTGCCCGCCATTTATGATTTAACGCTCGGTTTTTTTCGTCATCTTTGTGAACAACCCGCAAAACCGCAAACGATTTTTACCTTCGAATTGAAACTGCTCCACGAACTTGGTTTGAGGCCGGATTTGGAAAAAACCGGACTTTCGCCCGGTGCAAAAAAAATCATTCAAGTTTTGATTCAAGAGCGCTGGTCCGCGTGTGCGCGGTTGAAATTGGCCGATGCTCAAAGCATCGAACTGCGGGAGTTTTTGCACAGCTTTTTGATTTTCCATCTTGGCCGGTTGCCAAAAAGCCGGGCGGGGGCGTTGTTGAAAGAAAACCAAAACACCCCAGGATGAAATGGCTTTTAGGAAGAATGCGGCTACATTACACTCCTGACACAGTTTCAGATCCGAACAAATGATAAAAAAAAATAAACGTAGATTTTCCAGCGTGCGAATGGAGTTGGTGGCCAGCGTGTTTATCGCCATCGCGCCGGCGTTGGTATTGACGTATATCGTCAACCAGTCGTGGTTCTGGCAATTCGCGCCAGGCTGGCTGAAACCGTACGCCACGAGTGTGCCGTGGACCAGTTTCGCCGTTGGTTTGCTGGCGCTGGGAGCGGCGTGGTTCGGCGGGGAATACTTCATTTTGCGGCAGGTGCGCATGCTGTCCGACGCCGTGCAACGTTTTGCCAAGGGGGAACTGAATATCCGGGCTGGATTGGAGCCCACAGAAGATGAATTCGGCCAGCTCGCGGAAGCTTTCGACAATATGGCCAACTCGCTCCAACAGCGCATTAATGAGCGCGAAAACGTGGAAAAAGTCCTGTTCAAACGCGCGCTCCAACAGACGGCCGTCGCCACACTCGGACAATTCGCGCTGACTCAAAATGATTTGACGGCTTTGCTGAATCAGGCCGCCCTGCTTGTAGCACACACCCTTGAATTGGAATACAGCGCCATTTGGGAACGGTTATCCGATGGTGAATTATTGTTGCAGGCAGGCACCGGCTGGAAACGCGGTTGCGTGGGCGAAACCAAAATACCCGCCGACAATTACTCACAGCCCAGCTTGACGCTGAATTTTGGCGAAATGATTGTCGTACCCGATCTCCGCATCGAAACACAATTCGCAGCGATACCCTTGTTCATCGAGCACGGTATCATTGGAGGCATTACTGCCGCCATTCCAACACGCGGGCGGCCCTTCGGCGTGATCGGGGTTCACACGCCGCAACGACGCGATTTCACGGCGGACGAGATGCAATTTCTCACGGCCATGGCGACAACGTTGGGCATAGCGATTGAACGCAAACGCGCGGAAGCTGAAATGGAAAAACTTGCGGCATTCGCAAAATTGAGTCCGGCTGCGACAATGGAATTCGCCGCAAATGGAACGATTAATTATTTCAATGATGCCGCGCAGCAACTCGCGTTGTCTGTACGGAAAAATCATCCACGCGATGTCCTGCCGGCTGAAATCAACGGCATCATTAGCGAATGTCTCGCAATCGGGCGGAATGAAATGCGTTTGGAAACGCAAATGAATGGCCGCACTTTTTCATGGTTGTTTCATCCCGTATTGCCAAGCCGCGTCGTGCATTGCTACGTCGAGGACATTACTGAACGTCTGAAACTTGAGGGGCAATTGCGCCAATCACAAAAAATGGAGTCGGTCGGACAGCTTGCCGCAGGCGTTGCGCACGACTTTAACAACATGCTTACGATCATCCAGGGACATTCCGGCGCACTGTTGGCCAAACCAACGTTGCCCCATGACATGCTGGACCCGCTTCAGGCTGTTTATTTTGCCGCCGAACGCGCAGCGGGTTTGACGCGTCAACTGCTGATGTTCAGCCGTAAAAATGTGATCCAATCCAAGTTGCTCGATTTACGCGAAGTCATCGGCAACATGACCAAAATGTTGGAAGATCTTCTCGGCGAAACCATCAAGTTTGAATTCTTTCCGCCGTCTGAATTGCCACTGGTCGAAGGCGATACAGGGATGATCGAACAAATCATCATGAATCTTTCCGTCAATGCCCGCGACGCCATGCCGGGCGGCGGCAAGCTTGTCATCAGCGTCAACACAGTGACTATTGACAATGATTATGTGAAGTCGCATGCCGACGCGCATGTCGGCCGATTCGTCCGCCTGCGCGTTACCGACACCGGTATTGGCATGGATCCGGCCACATTGCGCCGCATTTTTGAGCCATTTTTTACGACAAAAGACGTCGGCAAAGGCACGGGCCTCGGCCTTGCGACCGTTTACGGCATCATCAAACAACATGAAGGCTGGATCGAAGTGAACAGCGAACCCAACAAAGGTGCGACGTTCGACGTGTATTTTCCCGCCCGTGACAAAACTCCCGCGCCGCAAAAAGTAGAAACCGTTTCGCCGAAAACCGCACCCGGTGGCACGGAAACCATTCTCATCGTCGAAGACGAACCTGTTTTGCGCGAAATGGCATGCAATATCCTTAAGGACTGCGGCTACCGAATCTTCGAAGCCTCATCCGGCAAGGAAGCGCTCAATCAGTGGCGGCAACGGGCAAACAAAATAGATTTGCTTCTGACCGACATCGTGATGCCCGAAGGCGTTTCCGGCGTGAACCTCGCGGAACAGCTGCTCCTCAATCATCCGCGTCTGAAGATCATCTTTACCAGCGGCTACACCGCCAACGAAGTCAGCCCGGAATTGCTCGCAAAAACGGACGCGCGTTATCTCCAAAAACCCTACACCCACGCCGAACTCGCCAAAACCGTCCGCGATTGCCTCGATAAAACCGTTACCGCCAATAAAAAGAAAACGGTTTAACCCAGGCTATTTTCGACACCGAGTAATTTCATAACCGCTTCCACCGCGTTGCCGGCTTTCACGGATTGCAATGTGCCGCCGCGCGGTTTGAGCTCCACTTCGCCTTTGGCCAGCGATTTCTCGCCGATGCCCACGCGAATCGGAAAGCCAACCAGTTCGGAATCCTTGAATTTCACGCCGGGCCGCTCGTCGCGGTCGTCCAGAATCACGTCCACGCCGCGCGCGGTCAGTTCCGCGTAAATTTTCTCCGCCAGTTGCATGACCGCGCTGTCGGGCGCCACGCCCAGCGGCGTGATGCAAACGGTGTAGGGCGCGACGCTCAGCGGCCAGATAATGCCATCCTTGTCGTTGCACTGTTCGATTACGGCCTGCAAGGTGCGCGTGACGCCAATGCCGTAGCAGCCCATGACGGCGGGTTTGCGCGCGCCGGCCTCGTCCAGAAAAGTTGCGCCCAGCTTCTCGCTGTATTTCGTGCCGAGCTTGAAAACGTGGCCGACTTCAATCGCCCGGCGGATTTTTAACGGCTTGTTGCATTTCGCGCAGGGTTCTCCGGCGGTCACCGTCCTCAAATCGAACCACTGCGTCACCTTGATGTCGCGTTCGATGGAGACGTTGCGGAAATGGAAACCGTCTTCGTTCGCGCCGGTGGTCATGCCGTTCGCGCCGCGCAACCGTTCGTCGGCAAAAATGGAAATGTCCCGTGACTTCACAGTCGCAGCTACAGCGCCAAGTGAACCCGGCTTCGCGCCGAGCGTGGCCACACATTCTTCCGGCGTGGCCGGACGGAACACCGTGGTACCGATGATGCCCGCGAGCTTGGCTTCGTTCAACTGATCGTCGCCGCGAATCAAAATAACGACCGGTTTGCTATCGGCGATGTAAACGAGCGTCTTGATCTGACGATTAGCCGGAACGCTGTAAGGCGCCTTGCTCAAGGCTTCGATGGTGACGACGCCGGGCGTGGCAAACTTCTCAATCGCCGCACCGACTTCACGCGCGGCAGTTTTGGGAATGCCGCTGGTGGCCTTTTCGATGTTCGCCGCGTAACCGCAGGCCTCGCAGTAAACCACCTCGTTCTCGCCGGTCTCCGCCGGGACCATGAATTCATGCGAAAATTTCCCGCCGATGACACCGGTGTCGGCCTCAACCGGAAACGCCTTCAGTCCACACCGGGCAAAGATGCGCGCATAGGCGTCATACATTTTCTGGTAGCAGACCTGTGCCGCCTCGTCGCTCACGTCAAAACTGTAGGCGTCCTTCATAATGAACTCGCGGGCGCGCATGAGGCCGAAGCGCGGGCGGATTTCGTCCCGGAACTTCACGCTGATCTGGTAGAAGTTCTTTGGCAACTGCCGGTAGGAATTAATCTCACTGGCGGCGGTGGTGGTGATGACTTCCTCGGCCGTGGGGCTGAGGACCCATTCGCGGTTTCCGCTGTCCTTCAATTTGAACAGCACGTTGCCGGCGGTTTCGTAACGGCCGCTCTGCTGCCAGATTTCCGGCGGTTGAAGCGCGGGCATGAGCATTTCGAGCGCGCCGGCATGGTCCATTTCCTCGCGGATGATTTGCTCCACCTTGCGCAACGCGCGCAAGCCGAGCGGCAGAAAGGTATAGACGCCGCCGGCAAGTTTGCGAACCAGCCCGGCGCGAAGCAAAAGCTTGTGTGATACAATTTCCGCGTCAGCCGGAGCTTCACGGAGAGTCGGAATCAGGGTCTGCGACCATTTCATGTTCTTCAAATCTTAACCACAAAGACACCAGGACATGAAGGCTTTTATTCTTGCTCAGCGTCTCTGCGGTTCAAAATCATTTCACCGTGTTGACGAGAGGCGCCAGGCCTTGAATCCGCACTTCGAGCTGGTCGCCACTTTGAATCGGCCCGATGCCGCTGGGTGTGCCGGTGAGAATCACGTCGCCGGGCAGCAGCGTCATGTTCGTCGAAACAAAACTCACAAGCTCGGCAGGTTTGAAAATCATCCGGCCTGTGCTCGAGTTTTGGCGCAACTGGCCATTTTGGAACAGTTGAATCGTTAAATCGCACGGATCAACATTCGTTTCCACAAGCGGACCCAGAGGCGTGAAAGTATCGAATGACTTGCAGCGCGCCCACTGCGCCTCGGATTTCTGGATTGTGCGATCGCTGACGTCCTGCGCCGCAGTGTAACCGAAAATGTAGCGCGTTGCCGACGTGGACGTGACATTGCGAATCTTGCGGCCAATGATGACAGCCAGTTCCGCTTCGTAATCCGTGCGATGATGCGAAAATGGGATTTCAATCTTTCCGCCATCGGGAATCAACGACGTGGTGGCTTTGAACCAAAACAACGGCTCTTTCGGCGGCGGTTTGCCGATTTCACGCGCGTGGTCGGCATAATTGAGTCCGACGGCGATGATTTTGGATGGCACGACGGGAACCAATGTCCTCACACCTTTGCGTAAAGTGGGTTTGCGGTCGAATGACGGCGAACCAAAAACATCGCCGCGCAGCCGGAATAATTCGCCATCCACGACTTTGGCGTAAAAAATTTCGTTGCCCTTCTGAAATCGGCCAATCGCTGCCATAAAGCGGTGCAGGCTAGCAAACATTGAGCCGCCGTCGCAAGATTAAAGCCTTTTGCCTGTAGTGTGCGCTGTCGTCAGCGCACATCGCGTGAGGACACGCGACGCTACATTTCTTGCCGGAACGCCCTTGTTAAGTTACCTTCTTCTGATGAATCGCCTGACGAAACAGGAACAACTGGTTCTCTGTATCGTTTTGGGTTTGTTGCTGACAGGTTGGATGGTCAAGGCATATCGCACCGCCCATCCGCCAACGGCAGTGACCCGGGTGACGACGCCTTAATATGCAAGAAATCAATTTTGACGAAGCTGTGGAACAAATCCTGGCAAAGGATTTGCGTTACCATCGCGATGCCTACGCGTTCGTCCGCGAGGCGCTCGACTACACGCAAAAGCTCATCGGCAAGGAAACTCGCGGACAAATCCGTCACGTCAGCGGCCAGAAATTGCTCGACGGCATCCGGCAGTTCGCGCTTCAGCAATTCGGCCCGATGACGATGACCGTTTTTGAGGAATGGGGCGTGCGCAATTGCCACGACTTCGGCGAAATCGTTTTCAACATGGTGGAAATCGGCCTGCTCGCCAAAACCGATAAAGACAGCCGCGACGATTTCCAGAACGGCTATGATTTTACCGACGCCTTCCGCAAACCGTTCTGGCCGCAGGGCAAATTGAATTCGGAAACGAAGCCAGTTGCAAATTAAAGCCGACACGGATGGTGGTCGTTTGCAAAAATTTGATCGCAGTCGAAATTAATTATTTTCGTAGCACTTGCACGGCACTAATCAATAAATCGTCACCGCCATTGTAAAATCGAAAGTCGGCGTCATTGTTTTCGCGGTTTTCAAAATGGGCATCGTTTAGAAAAAAGCGGGCGAGTTTCCACTGCTGTGAGTTCATGCGATGAATGGCGTAAGGATACCGTTTGTAAGCTCCCGCATCCGATAATCGCACGTCCGTCGAATCGTAGTCCAACGCAATATCGCCAAACCCAGAGTCGAAATATGCCAAATCAATTTCCACTGCCCCGCCGGTCTCTGGAAGAAAACCAGGGTCTGTTTCCAGATAAAAATAGTTTGGCGATGTATGCTTTGGCACCAGCCAACAATGGACTCCGCTGTGTTCTGCAATCGTGAATTCGCCATCGCCGTTACTCACCGGAGCCAACCCTTCCGAAATATCCGGTCGTCCTGCAATCCTCTTTAACACGTCGGAATTATGATTATAGTAAGCACGAATTGTGGCAAACAGATCTTTCGGTAAAAGGAAAACGTAACGACCGGGATAGGCCGCCTCAAGACGATCAATCTGTTGTTTGATCACCGAATAGCCACGGTCTCCATCATGGTCAAAACTTCCGGCGACGCAGACAAAGTTATGAAACACTGGCACGTTAGCTTTCGGTTGAACCGCCGAGAATGTTGAAAATAACTTGTCTTCATTTGCGCCGGAGATTCGAACTGAAATAAGATTGGTGTCAGTGGAAAAGAATTCGCCCAGAACACCATCAAGTCCACACGTCTTCACATACATCATGTATTTTGGGGTGGGCAATGGCATCAACCACATATATGCCGAATGAAATCCCGCATCTGCGCACCAATCGTGGTTTAGTTTGCACCACGCTGGAAACAAATCGTTTTTGAAGTCCCGGATATGAATAAATTGGACTCCTGCCGGGCCGGCCACCAATTCATCATTGGTCGTCATTTGGGAATAATACCAGTCCAACAACGGCGAATTCTGTTCTCGAAGCGTCGGGCTTAATGTCGTGGCAACTGGAATTTGCCCGCGAACCGGATCATGCCATAAATCGTAGAGTAAATGTTGGTCGAACTGTATGTTATCGCCATCGCTCCACATGATTGAAGCATAAATTTTTCCGGGTTCAGCTTTAACTGCTTTCCCCGGAGGCTGCGTGTAAATCTTATCGGGAAAGCTCGACCAGAAACTTCCATTTGCATAAAGATCACTAACGACATAACCAATTCCAAACCGATTAGCGACAATGTTGCCGAAATCGCCCGTGCTCGCGTATCCCATTAACGAAGTGCCAACCCCATAACCTTGCGTGCGAAAGATTTTTTCGACTTCCGCCCGCTCGGTGTCGAAATCCAACCAAAACACAAAACCTTTGCTGGCAACTGCGTAATCCGTAATTGGATCGCCTATGCGTTCCGCCGTGACATTAACACGGCGATTGCTGCTCGCAAAAACCACTTGCTTGGTGCAGTTGGGCATCAGATTGATAAGCGCCCAATCGTAAGCTTCAATCCGATTTGCCCATCGGTTCCGGAAATCTTCCAAATCACCTTTCCAGCTGAATTCGGAAATCAAATTATCCTTGATTGATTCAGTGACGGGAATTCCGCCCTGTTGCGCGGCGGACATCAAGGCCAAATACCAAGTCCAATCTTTGTCCGGATCGTAGATGAACATTTTCTTCACGCGTCTCTGATATTTTTGAAAGAGGGTTCTTAATCCTGCATTCCTTCCAGAAAGTTCAGGCAACTCTTCAAATGGCTTTCCGCAATTCTTAAGCGGTTCCCAATCCCAAGGATTATTGATGAGATAAACCTCTGCGGATTGTTGATTGATTATTCCTTGCAAAGCCCAAGCCGTCATCTTGGCATTCCCGCTGTCTTTGGAAATTGTGACGACATAAACATTCGTTGCTGCCGGCATTTTCGGAAACATACCGCTCGCCGCAAAAACTGACTGAACGCCAAAAAGAATTCCGAAGAATAAAATTGCTGGGAATTTTGCGGTGTTCACACGCAAAGACTAAAAGACGGTTTAGGCTGCGTCAATTCGCAGGAAACCACACCAAATTGAATTGCCCAAAGCACATTTCTCCATACCCTCCTTGTCCGACGTCCATTTGACATGACACATTCAGCCACCAATGAAATCCCCGCCCTGCCGCCCGGCATCACGCTCACGACGCTTGACAACGGTCTGATCATCATCGTGCGCGAGGATCACAGCGCACCCGTTGTGTCGGCGCAGGCGTGGTGCATGACCGGCAGTGTTTACGAGGGCAAATGGCTCGGCGCCGGCCTATCGCACGTGCTTGAGCACATGCTTTTCAAGGGCACGATTACGCGCCCCGGCAGCCGGATTGATCAGGAAGTGCAGGAAGCCGGCGGTTCCATGAACGCCTATACCAGCTTCGACCGCACGGTCTATCACATTGACGCGCCGAACACCGGCGCACACACGGCAATCGACATCCTGTGCGATATCATGCAACACGCGACGCTGCCGCCGGACGAACTCGCGAAGGAAATGGACGTCATCCGCCGCGAAATGGACATGGGCCATGACGATCCCGGCCACCGCGCCAGCCGCCGCCTTTTTGAAACCGCCTACACACGCAGCCCATATCGTTTCACTGTCATCGGTTATCCCGACATTTTCAATGAACTGAAACCGGACGACATCTACGGCTACTACCGTGAAAAATACGCGCCGAACAACGTTTTCTACGTTGTCGTCGGCGACGTGAAGAACGATGAAGTCATTGCGCAAATCCGCACCGCCTACAAAAAAACCAAAGCCAAGGCGCTCTCACAGGTTGTTTTGCCGGAAGAACCCAGGCAAACCGCGCCGCGCCAAATTGTCGAGGAAGCGCCCATTGAACTCGGTCATCTGCATTTTGCCTGGCACATTCCCGAACTGCGCCATCCCGACGTGCCGATTCTCGCCGTGCTCGCCGTGCTGCTCGGCGGCGGCCTTAGCTCGCGTCTCTTCCAGCAGGTGCGCGAGAAACAGGGCGTCGCGCATCACGTTGACGCGTGGACATACAATCCCGGCAATCCGGGTTTGTTCGGCATGAGCGCCATCACCGACGCGGATAAATTTCCCGCCGCGCGCGACGCCATGCTCGTTGAAGTCGAACAAATGAAATCGTCGCCCGTGTCATCCGAAGAACTGGGCAAGGCCGTCAAACAATTCATTTCCGCCACCCTTGCCACGCGCAAAACCATGGACGGCCAGGCCGGCGACCTCGGCGGAAGCTGGCTTGCTGCGAATGACCTCACGTTTTCCGAACATTACCTCGCCGCCGTCAAACAAGTCACGCCCGCCGACCTTCAACGTATCGCGCGTCAATATCTCACACCGGAAAACCGCACGCTTTACGCCCTGTTGCCGGACGGCGCTGCGCCGAAAATTCCGGCTGACGTTGAGGTGAGCAGTGACCAACCGATTCAAAAAATTGAATTGGCGAACGGCTTGTGCCTGCTTGTGAAGGAGAATCATCGTCTGCCATTCGTCGAATTTCGAGCCGCATTCAAAGGCGGCGTGCTGGCCGAGACCGCTGGGAACAATGGCATCACGCAATTGCTCGCCAAAATGCTGCTCAAAGGCACGAAACGCCGCAGCGCTGAAAACATTGCGACGGAAATCGAATCCGTTGGCGGCAGCATTGACAGTTACGGCGGCAACAACAGCTTTGGCGTGAACGTCGAGGTGTTGAGCAGCGATTTCGCCACCGGCCTCGATTTGCTCGCCGATGTTTTGCTGAACCCGGTTTTCCCCGCCGATGCGCTGGAACGCGAGCGCGAGGTGCAAATCGCCGGCATCCGCGCGCGCAGGGACGACCTTCTCAAGAGCGCCGGTTTTGCCATGCGCCAGGCATTGTTCGGCAACACCGGCTACGGCCTCGACCCGCTCGGCACGGAGGAAACCGTCTCGAAATTCCAAGCCACCGACTTGAAATCGTTTCATAAGAAGTTGACCGTGCCGAACAATTGCGTCTTCGCCATTTACGGCGACGTAAAAACGACGGAAGTCAAAACTGCCGTCGAAAAGGCGTTCGGAAACTGGAAAGCCAACTCGACTTTGCCAGCTCTCAACTCTCAACTTTCAACTCTCAACTCGGCAAAGCGTGTCGAGGAAGTTCGCGACAAAAAACAGGCTGTACTTGTCATCGGTTTCCCCGGCACGACCATGTTTGATGACGACCGTTATCCGTTGGAGTTGATTCAGGAAGCCTGCAGCGACCTCGGCTCGCGGCTGTTTTTGCGCATTCGCGACAAATTGGGACTCGCGTATTACGTCGGGGCGCAGAATTTTTCCGGACTCGTCCCCGGCTACTTCGCGTTTTACACCGGCACCGAACCGTCGAAGGCCGGTCTTGTTGAAAAGGAATTACTCAAGGAAGCCGAATTGCTTCGCTCCGAAGGTCTGACCGCCGGAGAACTCAAACGCAGCAAGGCCAAAATCATCGGCCAGAAGAAAATCGCGCGGCAGGAGCTTGGTCATCTGGCCTCCATGACCGCGCTCGACGAACTCTACGGCCTCGGCTACCAGCGCACGGAACTGGATGACGCAAAATACGAAGCTGTGACGTTGGAACAAATCAAAGTCGCCGCGCAGAAATATCTCAAACCGGACGCGCTGGTGGTGGCGGTGGTGAAGCCGGA
>Ga0182027_10009178_pt1 | contig 14265 bp, 4 predicted proteins | sample 712E1DmetaG_FD_121300 | JGI IMG/M metagenome (GOLD analysis project Ga0182027, IMG submission 121300) | Permafrost microbial communities from Stordalen Mire, Sweden - 712E1D metaG (Illumina Assembly) | ecosystem: Environmental > Terrestrial > Soil > Wetlands > Permafrost | place: Sweden...
GGTCAGGCGACCGATTCGGTTTTTACCGCCGGCACCCTCGTGCTATCCGGCAGTGGGACTGTGGCGGCGACGGTATCGGGTGCTCCAATCCAGGCGGGGAGCTTGTCGGTGGTCAACGGAGCCGTTCTGACTCATCTACCCACGACGACCAACCGGGCCTATTCGTTGGTGTTGACGATCACAAACAGTCTGCTGCTGGATGCTTCTTCCAGCATCAATGTGTCCGGGTGCGGGTATTTAGAGGGCTACACACTGGGCAATACGACCAATGGGGCGGCTTATTTCACCGCCGGCGGCTCGTATGGCGGGTTGGGCGGACTGTGCTGCAACAGCACCGGCAACGCGGTCTATGGGGATTTTCATTATCCGAACGAGTTGGGGTCTGGCAGCGGGACTTACAGCACCGGCGGCACAGGAGGCGGCTTGGTGCAGATTACGGCGGGTGCCGCGGAAGTGGACGGAACGATCCTGGCTGGCGGCCTGGGGGGAACCCCCACAAGCTATGATGGCGGCAGTGGCGGCGGCATTTTGTTGAATGTGGGGACGTTGAGCGGCGGTGGCCGGATCAGCGCCAACGGAGGCGATGTCAGTGGCAATGGAGCGGGCGGCGGCGGGCGCGTGGCCATTTACTACGGCACGAGCACTTTCAATCTTTCCAGCAACGTAACCGCTTACGGCGGCAGCAACCAGTATTATCCCACGCTCTCAGGCTCCGCAGGGACGGTCTATTTGCAGCAAACGGGCGGTCCGGGCCAATTGGTGATCAAGAATGACGGGACGGCGACGGCCCAGTGGACGCCGCTTGGGATGGCGACGGATGCGGAGATTCAGGTGGATTCGCTGTTCATCAGCGGGAGCAACGTGGTGGTGGTGCCGGAGCATCAAATGCCCATCTTCGCGGGTTCCATTTCCATCACCAACGGCGGAAAACTGACGGATCAACCCACTACGGCCAGCCAGGAGTATTCGTTGTTGCTGACAATCACGAACCATTTGCTGGTGGATGGCTCTTCCAGCATCAATGTTTCAGCGACCGGGTATTTGCCGGGTTACACTTTGGGAAATACCACCAATGGAGCGGCTTCTTTCACCGCCGGCGGCTCGTATGGCGGATTGGGCGGACTGTGTTGCAACAGCAGCAACAATGCGGTGTATGGGGATTCTCATTATCCGAACGAGTTGGGGTCTGGCAGCGGGACTTACAGCACCGGCGCAGCCGGCGGCGGATTGGTGCAGATTACGGCGGGGACCGCGCAGGTGGATGGAACGATATTGGCCGATGGCGGAAACAGCTATGATGGCGGCAGCGGCGGCGGCATTTTGTTGAATGTGGGGTCGTTGAGCGGCAGCGGCCAGATCAGCGCCAACGGAGGCGATGCCCGTGGCAATGATGGCGGTGGAGGCGGGCGGGTGGCCATTTACACCTGGACGGCGATGGCTCTGCCGCCGGCCAATGTTCTCGCTAAAGGCGGAATTGGTCCGTCAGTGAATGGCCATAATGGGACGGTTTATATCGCCACACAGCCGTACGTGTCTTTGCTGAATGAGCCGCAAATCTGGCATGGCAACGAGAAGATCGCATGGTCGTCCGTCGGCATCAATCCGAACGTCACCGCCATTGCCGATGTCGCGGTTTCAAAGGGCGGCGTCACCTTCTTTCAACAGAGCGCGCCATCCACCGGCAGCACTGCCTGGAACACAGCGACTGTGGCCGACGGTAATTATACTCTGATCGTCAGCCTCCTCGACACATCGGGCCAACAGTTAAGCCAAATCTCACAGGCTGAGTTGGTCAACAATACCGCCGCCTGGCACGAGGGAACTTTGTCCTCCAGCCAGACGTGGGGCAGCAACACCGTCAACGCGGTTGACCAAACTATCATCATCCCCAGCGGGGTGACCCTCACCATCGCCCCCGGCGCAATTATCAAATTCGCCAAGGGCGCCGGCATCGTCGTCCAGGCCGGCGGAACCCTGGACGCCAGCGGCGCGACGGCAAGCGCGCCGATCATCTTCACCTCTCTGGAGGACGACTCCGCCGGTGGCGACAGCAATGAAGATGGACACAACTCCGTTCCGCTGATGGGCGATTGGAATGGCATCAGTGTTTCGGGACAATTTATCACCAGCCCCCATGCCCAAGTTCGTTATGTCATTCAAACGCAGAGCGGAACACTCGCTGCGAATCAGGAGTGGTTTGGCGCGGCCGAGCATCTCATCACCGGCAATCTCACCGTCCCGAGCGGCGTGACTCTCACCATTGATCCCGGGGCCATCATTAAGTTTGATCTCGGAGTCAATCTCACGGTGCAATCCGGCGGCGCGCTGATTGCGAAGGGAACCGTTGCCCAGCCCATCGTCTTCACTTCGATCAACGATCCAGGCGTCGGCGCGGATACGAACGAAGTTGTCACCACTCCCAACGCCGGCGATTGGGATTCGATTTACATCAGCGGCGGCACGGGCGTTTTCGATCATGTCTTCATCGCTTACGGCGCAGGGGTGAACCTCCCGGCCGGACTGATTACCAGCACCGCCAACGGGTCGGTCGTCACCATTACCGACTCGGTTCTGACTCAGGGCCTTTACGACGGCATCCAGGATGCGGCCGGGACGGTCTCGATTACCAACTGCGTGGTGACGGGTTGCGATCGGGGCATCCAGGCCGGACTGAGTGGCGCCGCGCAAGAATTTGTCGTCAATTGCACCTTGGATCACAACAACTTTGGAATGTTCTTCCACGGCGGCACGGTGACGGTGTTGAACACGATTATCGCGGACAGCTTGGAATTCGGCATCGCCGACTGCTGCGGCAGCACCGTTTCCGCGTTCCGCTACAATGATGTCTGGTCAGCCACCGGAGTCAACTATGACAATGCAAGTTGGCCATATCCCATCCAAACCGGCGTCCACGGCAACATCTCCGCCAATCCCAAGTTCGTCAACCAGGCGCAAGGCGACTACCAACTGAACTACGGCTCCCCATGCATCAACTCGGCCGATGGCACGGTGGCGCCGCTGACGGATCTGGCCGGCGACCCTTGCTACAACGACCCGCGCACGCGCGTCAGAACCGGCATCACGAACGCAAACGGCATTTATCCCGACATGGGAGCGTATGAATTTGTGGAGGATGCCTCTTCGCCAATTGATCTCATCGTCACCGCTGTGGTCGGTCCCACCGCCGCCACCGCCGGGCAGACGGCAACTATTCAATGGACTGATGCCAACGTCGGCACTGCCGACGCGGTCGGCCCGTGGCATGACACCATCTCCCTGGCCGCGATGGATGGCGGCAGCAATGTCTTGTTGGTCAGCAACCAGTTGGTCTGCCAGGGCGTCACACTGGGCCCCGGCCAAACTTGCACCAATTCCGCCATCGTCACCGTTCCCGGCGGCACGGAAGGCAACTATCAATGGCAGGTTCAAGTCAACAGCCAGGGCGACATCTTTGAAGGCGCCAACTGGACCAACAACATCACCCTGGCGGCCACGCCCACCGCCCTGACCGTGCCGGCGCTGACCGCTGGCGGCACGGCTGCCACCAATGTCTTCACGGCGGCGGGCCAGTCGTGGCTTTTCATGCTGCCGACCCAGGCCGGCCGGGACGTGCTTCTGACCCTGCGCCTGCTCACCGGCGGCGCGGTGGATTTGTACCTGGCCCAGGGCTACGTGCCCACCCCGCAGCACTATGACTCGATGCAAAGCCAGTGGAATTCATCGGTTGTTACAGCCCTGGCCACCGGCAACTCGCAGCAGCCTTACTACGTGGTGGCCTACGCCCAGTCGCTCTCCGATGTGCCCGCGACGTTCACGCTCACCGCCAGCGTCCCCGCGTTCGCGCTCTCCGGCGTCACCCCCGGCGTGGTTGGAAACAGCGGGCCGGCCACGCTGACGATCAGCGGCGGCCAACTCACTGGCAACATGACTTATCAGGTCTTGGACCCCTCCGGCGGCGTCCATAACGCCGCGGGAGTGTCCGTAGTCAATAGCAGCCAGGTCTATGCGACGTTTGATTTCACCGGCCTGCCGTTGGGGGCCTACAGCCTGACAGTCGCCGGGCAAAACGCCATGCTTTCCAAGGCCTTCACCGTGGTGAACACCACCGCCGGCCAGACTGATTTCCAAGTAACCGCGCCCCAAAATGCGCGTGTCGGACGAACCGCCACCCTGATCGTTGCCTACACCAATACGGGCGGGAGCGATGCCCCGGCTCCGATTATCTTCCTGCAAGCGGCTAATGAACAGTTTCGCCTCCCTGGGGAGAGCACATGGGTGCCCGGCACTTTCGAATTGCTGGGCATTAACCAAGCGGGGCCGGCGGGTGTGTTGCCTCCCGGCTATATCGGCCAGATCACCGTCGAATCTTCCCAGATTACACCGAGCCAAACGACCAGCCAGATCTCGGTTTCCACGGCCAATCCATCACAACCTGTGCTGTGGAATCCGAACGGCCTCCGGCCCCCATTCCAACCCGCCGACTCGTGGGGTGTGATTTACACCAATTTTCTCGCCAAAGCCGGCACGAACTATGGGCAACTTCAAAATGCCCTGTCGCAGGACGCAACCCGTTTGAGCGAACTGGGTGAACGGGTGCCCGATGTGAACCGGTTGATTTCCTTTGAGCTCCAGCAAGCCGACGATTCCGGCGCCATTACGGCGCGGTATTGGCTGGGCGCGTTTGGCCGGGGTGTGCATGATCCCACAGGCCCGACGGCGACGAACGATGCGACCGGCAATGTGGCGATCCTTTCCTCCGGCACCGTCCGCTTTTTCACGCTTCAGATGGACGGCACTTATCTCGCCCAGCCCGGCGACTATGGCACTCTAACACACCAATCCAATGGCGTATTCCAAGTGCATGAAAAAAATGGATTCCTGACCGTGTTCCGCCCCGACGGCCATTTGGACTACACCCAGGACCCCAACGGCAACCGCAGCACCGCCAACTTCAGCGGCTCCACCATCACCGGATTCACAGACAACTTCGGCGACACGATCAGCTACACTCATGACGGCAATGGCCGCATTACGAGCATGACCGATCCGGTGGGCCGCGTCACCAGCTACACCTACGATGCGGCTGACGAGCACTTGCTACAGTCTTCCAGCTATCTGGGCAAGGTCAACCTCACCTGGGTCACCGGCCAGGGCGCGGCCCGCGAACACGCTGTCGCATCCATCACCTACGCGGACGGCACGCACACCTACTTCCAGTACGACGCCCGCGGCCGCCTCATCCTGCAAACCCGCGACGGCGGCGCCCAACCGATTACCTTCGCCTACGACGCCTCCGGCGGCATGACCAAGACCGACGCTTCCGGACGCTCCACTATCTCAAAACCTAATGATTATTTTCAGGACGCCGAGGTGCAGGATTTCTTGGGGATCACCACAACGTCCGCCTTCGATGCCAACCACAACCTGACAAAGATTCAGAACTCGGGCGGTCAGGCCGCCACCTTGTCCTACGATGCTTTGGGCAACACTGCCGGCAGCGTGGACTCCTTGGGCCAGCAAATCAGCGCGACCTACGAAAGCGCCTACAACCAGCCGACGGCGCTGTTTGATCCTCTTGGCCATAAGCTGGGGATGCAATACGATGTGAATGGCAACGAGACCGCTTCGGTCTTTCCGGATGCCACAAGCGAGAAATCCGCATACGATGCCGCTGGCAATGTCACCGCCTGGACCAGCCGCCGGGGTCTGACGACCTCTTATGCCTATGATGCGCACAATCTCCTGACCGTCGCGAAGCTGCCTGACGGTTCAACCCGCAACTATGTCTATGATGCCCATCGCAATCTCCTCTCGATCGCCGACCCGAGCGGGGTCATCTCGTTCACCTATGATGCCGTTGACCGCCTCACCCAGGTGACCTATCCAAATGGCCGGTCCCTCCGGTTCACTTACGATGCCGCCAACCGGCGCGCGAGCATGGTTGACCAGGATGGCTTTATGACCCGTTACAGTTACGATTCGCTGGGCCGTCTCGACCAGCTTGCCAACGGCAGCGGCAATCCGATCGTGAGCTACAGCTATGACGGCATCGGCCGGTTGGCGGGCAAAGTCCTGGGCAACGGTGTGGTTTCGATGTACGCCTATAATCAGAAGGGTCTCCTGCAAAGCATCACCAATCAGACCTCTGGCGGGACCGTCCTGTCGTTCTTTGGCTACGGTTACGACGCTTTCGGGCGGGTGACTGGCATGAACACCCTCGCCGGCGCGTTCACCTATGGGTATGACGCTGACAACCAGCTCGCCTCCGTCACCACGCCGGGCGGCCGCAGTGTCACCTACCATTACGACGGCGCAGGCAATCGCACGGTGGTCGGCGACACCGGCACGAACACCAGTTACCTGGCCAACGCGCTCAACGAGTATGTGACGGCCGGCCCGGCGAATTTCCAATACGACGCCGGTGGGAACTTGATCTCCAAGACGGATTCGAGCGGAACGACCACCTATGCCTACGATGGTCAGGACTGGCTGGTCTCTCTCGTCTCGCCAAACGGAACGTGGCAGTACGAGTACAACGCTCTTGGCCAGCGGACCGCCGTCACCAAGAATGGCCAGCGCACGGAGTACCTCTGGGATCCGGCCGGGCTTTCGTGCGTCGAGGGTGAATACCAGGCCAACAACACGCTGGTGGCCCACTATGCCTATGGCATGGACCTGACCAGCCGCGTGGATGCCGCCGGCCATGCGGCGTTCTACGATTTTGACGGCAGCGCCAATACGGCCGACTTGACCGATCCCGGCGGCGCCGTGCTCAACAGCTACAGCTATCTGCCCTACGGAGAGAAACTGGCGCAGAACGGCACCAACGCCAATCCATTCACGTTTGTCGGCCAGTCCGGTGTCGCGGATGGAGGCGAGGGCCTGTATTTCATGCGCAATCGGTGGTATGACCCCGTGGCGGGCAGATTCACCCAGACCGATCCGTCTGGAATTGGCGGCGGGGATGGCAACCTGTATCGCTATGCGCAAAATCGTCCGATTACTGATACCGATCCGTTGGGTCTCCAGGATGAGGACGATCAGACCTGGGCCGTCATCCAGGCCGAGCTTGCCGCGAACGGTGGTGATGCTCAGAAAGCTTGGGATGATGTTTTATACAATAAACTTCAACATGAAGAGGCGGGCAACCCTGCCTATGTCAATGCAGACCACTATTTCCAAACATTTTGTCCTACTGCCAATAACCCATTGGGGAGAGTGGGCGCTCCAGCCGCGGCGGTGGTGGCAGGTTCGGCTAATTTCTTTTATACAACGGCAAAGCTAAATAACTATGTTCGCCTCAATGTGATCCCGCGAGATCCTAATGGCAAACCGCCTTCGGTTCCGACTTATAATCAATTTATGTGGGGGCAGAGAGGCTTGCAAGACGCGGTGAAGAGCACCATTTTTGGCAACCACAACAACCTGGGTGATACTCTCGTTGCCGGGGCGTATAGCATGTATTATATGGCGCAGGCGCCTCAACCGCAAATTCCAGCGCTCATCAGATATTACAACATCAAGTACTTCGGGAGCAGCGATCCCAACGACAAGGCCGGGGTTGGGTTTGGCGCGCACGGCTTCGTGGCCGCCGACGGCAGCCTGTTCTACAGGATTGATTTCGCGAACGAAACCAACGCCACGGCGCCGGCCCAGGAGGTGGTGGTCACGGACAGCCTGAGCGCCAGCCTGAATTGGTCAACATTCCAGTTGTCGCAAATCGCGTTCAACAACGTGACCATTGACGTTCCGTCCGGTTTGCAGTCGTTCACGACCAACGTCAACGTCGGCACCGATCCCAACCCCGTGCTGGTCACGGCCGCGCTCAATGCGGCCACCGGGGTGGCGACCTGGCGGATGGAGTCCATTGATCCGGTGACCGGCCAATTGGTGACCGATCCGCTGGCGGGCTTCCTCCCGCCGGACAACAAACAGAGGCAGGGCGAAGGGTTTGTCACCTACACGGTCTTCCCCAAGGGCGGCCTCGCCAATGGCACGGTCGTCACCAACCGGGCGGTCATTGTCTTTGACGTCAACGCCCCCATTCCCACCGGCGCCGTCATCAACACCATTGACTCGGTTTTGCCCGCCAGTTCCGTCAAACCGCTGCCGCCAACTTCAGCCCCCTTCTTCACCGTTTCGTGGTCCGGTCGCGATACAGGATCGGGCCTTGCCGGCTTTCAGATCTACGTTTCGACCAATGGCGGGCCGTGGGCGCTCTGGCTCTCCACCACGAACACCTCCGCGGTATTTGCCGGGACGGATTTCAACAGCTACGCCTTTTACAGCGTGGCTTACGATCAAGTCGGGAACTTCCAAGCCCCGCCCGGCCAGGCGCAGGCTCACACCCTCGTGAATGCGGCCGGCTATCCAGCCATCTTGCGGCAACCCACCAACCAAGTAGTCGTTGCCGGAAGCGCCGCGAGCTTCAAGGTGGCTGCTCAAGGGACAGCGCCTTTGAAGTACCAGTGGATGATGGGCACAAATGTTCTGGCGAACAAGGCCGGGAAAGTTTCCGGGGCAACATCCGCCACACTGGAGATTTCGTCCGTGACGGCAAGCGATGACGGCTCCTACAGTGTCACCGTCAGCAACAAGCTGGGCGGCCTTGCCAGTTCCAACGCCATCTTGCAGGCGGTTCCAGGAATCAAGATTGTCTCTCCCGCGGCCAACGCCGTCCTCTCCAATGGCATCGTCAGTGTGACCGGCACCGCCAGCGATGCCGCGCAAGTCCTCTGGCAATTGAACGGCGGCGCCTTCCAGCCCGCCGCCGGCACTGCCAACTGGACCGCCCCCGTGACTTTGCAGCGCGGCTCCAACGTCTTTGCCGCCAAGAGCGTCGCCCAGGATGGCGGCGTTTCAGCGATTGCCACCCGCTCCTTCACGCTCGACGTCTATCAGCCCATAACCCTGATCACCAACGGCCCGGGTGGAATTACTATTGTTCCTTATAGCAAGACGTTGATGATAGGGAAGGAGTACACCGCCACCGCAACGCCGCGCAGCGGGATTCTTTTCTCCAATTGGACAGGCTCGATTGCTTCCACTTCCAATCCATTGGTTTTCTACATGCAAAGCAACATGGTTTTGCGGGCCAATTTTGTGACCAACCCCTTCCTGGCGGTCGCCGGAGTTTACAATGGGTTGTTCTATCCGGCCAATGGCGTGACCGAGGCCAGTTCGGGCTTCATTACGGCCACGATCACCGCCACCAGCGCCGGCACGGCAATCTACACTGCCAAATTGCTTCTGGACGGCGGCTCCAATTCATTCAGCGGATCCTTTGACTTGGCGGGTCAAACGCAAACCAACCTGGCTCGCGCCGGCAAGACACCGGTCAGCGTCACCTTGAACCTGGACTTCAATCCAGCCGATGCCCGGATGACCGGCTCGGTGAGCAATAATGAGGCGGGCGGATGGGTTTCGGTGATCCAGGCGGATCGGGCGGTCTTCAACGCGCAGTCCAACCCGGCCACCAATTTCGCCGGGCAATTCACCCTCCTTTTGCCCCCGGGCGCCACAGCGCCGGTGGAAAGCCCGGATGGCTATGGTTACGCCGCCGTTACCAACACCCTGGCCGGAATCTCCACCCTCGGCGGAGCGCTGGCCGACGGCACGCCTTTCCTGTGGTCCGTGCCGATTGCTCAAGATGGAACTGTGCCGCTGTATCAATCCCTTTATTCAGGCAATGGCAGTTTGCTGGGGTGGATCCTCTTTACCAACGAGCCGCCGCAGAACCTGTCCGGGCAGGTCAGTTGGATCAAACCGGCCATTTCCAACTCCTTGTATCCATCCGGTTTCACCAACCTCACGGGTGTGCTCGGCTCGCCCTACACCAATACCGCGCGCGAAGGCGTGCCCGTGTTGAACCTGACCAACGCCACCTTGCTCTTGACCAACGGCAATTTGAACCACGGTTCCTTGCTCTTCACCAACATCGGCACCAACAGCCTCAGCCACAACACCCTGACCAACCTGGACGCGGGAACAGCACTGGGACCGACCAACTACCTGGCCATCGCGATCAACCCAACCAATGGCGTCGTGACCGTGGCCTTCCAGGCAACGGGCGGGCAAACGAACATCGCCCGCGGGGTGGTGCTTCAGAGCCAGACCAACGCCTCGGGCGCCTTCCCCGGCACCAACCAAACCGGCTCCTTCATGTTGCATTAACGGCCCTGATCACTGTCCTCACCAGAGATTTCACGGCCCCGTTACGGGCGGGCGCGCCGTTGGAACCACCGTTTCTTTGGTTTGGTTTCGGGCAGGCTTTCGAGCACCACTGCCTCGCCGCTGGGCGCGATGGCGATTTCCTGCCGTCCTGTTTCTTTGGAAGGTTCGGCCACCAGTTCCACCGCCCAAATCAAGGAAATCAGTTTGCCGCTAAAACTGCACGGGCCGTCCGGCAGACGGAAGCGAAACGGGCGCGCTTCTTCCGGCAAGGGATGGTCAAACCGCGCCGTCTCCGCCACGCCGGCGTCCGTGCTGCCCTGGCCGCGCGTGAACCAGAACAGGCGCAACTCAACGGCGCGCGGCGGTTTGTCGAGTTTCCAGGAGGCCGTGCCGGTGAGTTCTTCGCCGGGTTCAAACGCCGTCCGCGCCTCGCTGAGTTGGATTTTCATGGCGTTCATAAGGAGTGGCGCGCGGAGGGCGGCGGCAAGACGGTCACGGGAAATTCCTCATCCACATCCGGCCAGTACGCGATTTGTCCGTGGACCTGAATGGCCCAGATGATTTTGTTGTGCCTGCCCGCAAAGGAGGGGACGAGCCGGGCCGGGACCGTCACACAGGCTCGGCCGGATCGCATTTCGCGGGGTGTGGTTACGCTGGCAATTTCCAAATTCGCAAAGATACTTGTGGCCGTCTCGGATCTCCCGGCGCCAGACGCGGCCTCCTCGCGCCCTTGCAGGCTAAGGCGCAGGTTTTGCAGGACGCCGACGCGACCGGTGAGATTCCACTCTACCTGAAGTGTGCCGCCCAAAGGAACCGCGCCGGGAGAAACGGTGAGATGCGGACGCGGATCGAACACCGCGAGAAAGAAATAGCAAACCGCGCCGGCGAAAAAGAGGCCGATGGCCACGAAAGGAATCAGGAAAAGCATCAGCCCCCACGCCGGATGGCCGGCACGCCAATCGTTGACTGCGCCGATGACGAACACCGAAACGATGCCATTCCAAAAAAGACAGACAAAAAGCACAGCGAACAACATTTCCCAGGGCGAAACTGCCGGCTCGAGCACGAGGCTCGCAGGGACTCCGCCGGTAGAGAAAGCAGGCGCGGCGGCCGAACCGGCTCCAAACGCCCCGCTCCCAGCCCATGCTCCTCCAGCCGGGGCACCCCGGTGGCGCTTGAAGAAGACGGAAACCAACCCAGCCGCCCCAATGGCCATAAACGGCAGCGAGAGAACCAGCCAAAACCAAATTGCCGAGGTGTAACCGCGGTTCAGCACCGCCTCCGTTGGGTCATCTGGGTTGACATAACAAACCGTCTTTGCGCCGGATGGAAGCCGCGCCACCACGGCCTGTTTGTCGTAGTAGCCGCTGGTGGATCCGCCGCTGAAACCATAGGTGTTGGATTTCAACGCGCGCCCTTTGAATTCATAACTGTAAAATATATTGACGCTGTAGGTCGTTCCCTTCCTGCTGTGATCGCTCTGGACTTCGCTGGAAATCACCTTGCACGGGACGGCGGGCCATGCCCTGGCGCACTGCACTTTATAGGCGGGCAGGAGGCAGCCGAAATAGAAGGCGGCGGCGCCGGTTAGCAGGAAGCACGATAAAAATGGGATCCTGATCCATTTGCCCCAGTTGGGACCGAACCGGCTTGGAGCAGCCCGGTCGGAAATGGGTTGTGCGGCCCACTGGCTGGGAGATTTGACGTGCCACGCCCAATAAATGACGCCGCCGCCCATCGCCAGGAAGGGAATCGGAAATAAGAACATGAACAGATGGAACAAATTGTACCGGGCCAAGACAGCCTGCGCCGGCCTCGACGGATTCACGTAACAAACCGCGCTGGAGCCGGCCGGATAATGTGCCGTCAACCTGGCGATCTGGCTGTAATTGTCGGAGGCCTCGGTTCCAGGCTTGTACTGTTCCGAAGAGAATTGCTGTCCGCCATAAGTGTAGCGGTATTTCACCTCGAAGATAAAAACGGCAGTCCGCTGCCCTCTCTCATTTTCTTGGCGGTTGTTGCTGGCGATGATTTCGCAAACCGTCTTCTCCCACGTCCAGGTAGGCAACCCTTCGGTCGCGTCGCGCATAATGCTCCAGCCAGCGAGCAATCCCGCGCCCATGAAAATCAAACCGAACAAGCTGCAGGCCAATTTGAGGACAACCCCGATTGGGGCATCCGCCGAGTCGTTCGCTTGGGAGCCAAACATGACGCCGGCACTATCCTCCGCGCCAGGGGCTTTGACAAGATGGAATCCGCGGAAACCAGTCTTCCCACGGCTTCATTGCGGTTCCTTCCGGGATTGGAATTTCGCCAGTTGCTCGGCGGAAATGCCGTCCAGTTCATCCGGTTCCGCGTAGGCGCGGCGGAGCAGATGATCCGGCAACGGGTCAACGGCGGTGACGCGCCGCGGCGGGCGGGTGAGCGCTTGGCGAGCCAGCGGCAAACCGTTGCGGATGCTGAGGGCGAGGACAGAGTTGATGGACTGTCCGGTTTCCTTCGCGATTTGCGCGACGGCAACGCCATCGCGTTTATCCAATCGCAACGGGTATTGGTAGGTGGTTTTGGACTTCATATCAAAACCATATCATCGCCCTGCCATTCCTCAACCCTTGATCAACTCCCCGGCGCGGACTTCCCAGCGGCGCAGGTCGCGGCCCAGTTCCTGCGGCCATCAAACGTACAAGGGGCACAACCTGGCGAAGTCCCGCGCACCGCAAAGTTCAAACCCTGCCTGACCTCCCGCCTTGCGGGAAACGCGCTGCCTCAGCCTTTGGGCGGGGCGCCGGCATCGGCCCGCCTGGCTTCGGCTTGAAGGCGGTCCAGGGCCACATTGAGCAGCAGGACATTCACCCGCGCCTGGCCGAGAAATCCCCATTGCGGCGGCTCCACGAACCGCTCCGCCAACTCCTTGACTTTCTCCTCGCCCAGGCCGCGCGAGGCGGCTACGCGGGAGACTTGCAGGCGGGCGGCTTCGGGGCTGATATGGGGATCCAAGCCGCTGGCGGAGGCAAAGACCATGTCGGCCGGGACAATGGCATTGGACGGCAGGTTGTTGCCGCTGATGAACGCGGCGGCGTTGTTCATGACGTTGGTATGCAATGCCCCGCTGGTGGGTCCGAGGTTGCTGCCGCTGGAGGCGGTGATGCCCGTTGGCCCCGTGCCATAGCTGCAGGCCGAGGGCCGCGGCCAGAAGTAATTGCTGCCCTGGAACTGCTGCGCCAACAACGCGGAGCCGACCAGTTTGCCGTCCTGTTCCACCAGGCTTCCGTTCGCCTGGCTGTGAAAGGCGGCCTGCGCGAAGAGGGTCATGATGAACGGATACACGACTCCGGCCACAATACTCCACAGAATGGTCTGTCTGACGGCTTGGATAATTAGTTTTGTCATAGTATTTCCTGTTTTGTGAGCGTGAGCATCAGCGGCATCACGGCGCCAGATGCGCCGCCACCAGCAGCACATCAATCAATTTGATGAAGAGGAACGGCACGGTAATGCCGCCGATCCCATAAATGAGCATGTTGTTGCGCAAAATCACCGCCGCGCCCAGGGGACGGTATTTGACACCCTTCAACGCCAGCGGGATGAGCGCCACGATAATCAAGGCGTTGAAAATCACCGCCGCCAGAATCGCGCTCTGCGGCGAGTGCAGGTACATGATGTTCAGCTTGTCCAGCGGACCGCGGCCCCCGGCGGCGGTGGCGTAGAGCAGTCCGAACATGGCGGGGAGGATCGCGAAGTATTTTGACACGTCGTTGGCGATGCTGAAGGTGGTGAGCGCGCCGCGCGTCATCAGCAGTTGTTTGCCGATTTCGACCACTTCGATCAGCTTGGTGGGATTGCTGTCCAGGTCCACCATGTTGCCGGCCTCGCGCGCGGCCTGGGTGCCCGTGTTCATGGCCACGCCCACATCCGCCTGCGCCAGGGCGGGGGCGTCGTTGGTGCCGTCGCCAATCATGGCGATCAATTTACCGCCCTCCTGCTCCTGGCGGATGCGCGCCAGCTTGTCCTCCGGCTTGGCCTGCGCGATGAAGTCGTCCACTCCCGCCTCGGCGGCGATGGCGGCGGCGGTCAGATTGTTGTCGCCTGTCA